>JFBN01432906.1_pt1 | contig 33755 bp, 30 predicted proteins | sample 768741 | NCBI WGS metagenome assembly JFBN01 (sample SAMN01983846, study PRJNA193217) | chicken gut metagenome | biome: terrestrial biome; isolation source: ceca of Broiler chicken | host: Gallus gallus | place: United Kingdom: England | collected 2010-09-07
CCCCCGCCTCATCGGCTCGCCGCCGGGGTATGTCGGCTACGGCGAGGGCGGGCAGCTCACCGAGGCGGTCCGCCGCCAGCCCCATGCGGTGGTGCTCTTCGACGAAATCGAGAAGGCACACCCCGAGGTCTTCCACACGATGCTCCAGCTCTTCGACGAGGGGTGGCTCACCGACGGCGCGGGGCGCCGCGTCGACTTCCGCAATACGATTGTCATCATGACCTCGAACATCGGTTCGCGCGAGGCCGCCCGCAAGGCCGTGCAGGTGGGCTACGCCACCGGTTCGAAGGAGGCGGGCGAGGCGCTCACGCCGCAGTTGGAGTACCGCAAGGCGCTCGAGCAGCGCTTCGCGCCGGAGTTTCTCAACCGCATCGACGACATCGTCGTCTTCCGCCCGCTCGAACGGGAGGACGTAGAGCGCATCGTCGAACTCGAGCTGCAGGCGCTGCGCGAGCGGGCCCGGAAGCTGGGGTACCGCATGCGCGTCACCGAGGGGGCGCGGCAGCGGCTGGCCGCCATGGGCTACGAGCGTCGCTACGGCGCGCGGGCGCTCCGCCGCACGCTGCTCGACCAGGTCGAGGAGCCCTTTTCGTCGCTCATCATCGAGGGGCGGCTGCGCGAGGGCGACACGGTGGTGGTCGAGTCGGACCGCACCCGGGGCGTACGGCTGCGCGTGGCTTGAATACAGTGGTGACCTGCGGCCGGGAACCGACCGTGAGCCGCAAGGAGCCGTCCGAGGGTCCGGTCGACCGTTTTTACGGTCGGCCGGACCTTTTTGTCGATTTTCCGGGCAACTTCGGCCGCATCACGGGCAAGGAAATCCGCGCCGGAACCGCTTCCTTTGCATCGAAACGAAAGATACGAACAACACACCCGACCGATTAACCCGCAAAGTCATGAAACTCCGCATCAATCCGCGCTACCATGCACTTGAACCCTTTGTCCGGCACCTTGCCGAGCCCGGATACTTCGACGCACACGGCCAGACGCTGCACGACGGGCGCAACACGCTCAAGCTCTTCGAGGTGGAGGGCATCCGCGTCGTGGTCAAGTGCTACGGCCATCTGTCGCTGCTCAACCGCCTTGTCTACGGGGTTCTGCGCCGGAGCAAGGCCGAACGGGCCTACCTCCACGCGGCGCAGCTGCGCGAGCGGGGCATCGATTCGCCCGAGGAGGTTGCCTTCCTCGAAATCCGCCGCCGCGGAGTGCTCGCCGAGAGCTACTTCGTCTCGCTCTGCTCCGAGTTCGACTCCCTGCTGCCGGTCATGGAACTCGACCGTCCGATGGCCCGGCGGCGGGAGATTCTCGATGCACTGGCCGCCTTTCTGCTCCGCCTGCACGATGCCGGCGTCGAACACCTCGACCTCAACATCGGCAACATCCTCTACCGCCGGGAGGGAGAGACGGGATACGCCTTCCAGCTCATCGACACCAACCGCATGCGCTTCCGCCGCCACCTCACGACCCGCCTCCGGCTGGACAACCTGAGAAGGCTCACCTGCCCGGCCCCGGTCTACCTCTACCTGCTCGACCGCTACGCCCGGCTGATTCACACCGATGCCGACACCGTACAGTTCAAGGGGGTGCTCATGCGGCTCTTCTTCGAGAACCGGCAGCGGCTCAAGCGGCGGATGAAGAGCCGCATCCGCCGGGAGCGCTCCCGCTCCGGCGCAGTCGGCAGAGGCACGGCACCCGGGCAGACCGACACGCCCGGGAACGCTTCGGCAGAGCAATAGAGCCCTGCGAAGGCCTCTTAGCAACGGTCCGCAACAAAAAGCGCTGGGAATTTGCCCGCCTCACGGGGATTTGCTACCTTTGGCCGCATACCAACCCATCCCGACCCATGAAAAGGACCTTTTGCGGCTGGCTGCTGATGATGGTTACCCTCATCGGATGCACCTCCGACAACACGACGAACGAAACCCTTGCCCGCTGCGAACGGCGCGTTGCCGCAGCTCCGGACAGCGTCCTGCAGATTCTGCAGGAGATTCCCGCCGAACGGCTCCGCAGCCGTGCGCTGCGGGCCCGCTATGCGCTGCTCGCGGCCGAAGCGCACGACCGCACCGAAACGACGCCCGACAACGACTCGCTGCTCAAGGTGGCGTGGAGCTACTACGGAGAACGGCCTCAGGAGCTCTACGGACAGTGCAAGACGCTCTACTACCGCGGACGCGAACACCTGCGCCGGGGCGACAAGCCCGGAGCGCTGCGGCTCTTTCTCGAGGTCGAGGAGCGGCTGCGCTCCATCGACGAGCCCTACTACACGGGGCTGCTCTACCTGCGCATCGGCGAGGTCTACCGCTCGGAGCTCAACTTCGTGCGGGCCTACCGCTACTTCCGCGACGCACGCGACCTCTTCATGCGTTCGGAACACCCCCGCGAGACAACCGAGGCGCTGCTGGGCATGACCGCCTCGGCGCTGCGCATGCGCGACCTGCAGCGTGCCCGGCGCGACTGCACCATGGCGCTCGAGCTGGCCGACGACCTGGGCGACGACACGCTGCGCCGGCGCAGCCTCGCCTTCTTCGCCACGCTGCACATCTTCTCGGAGGGGGACCCCATCGCCACCGACCTGCTGCGCCGCATCGAGCGCTCGGTCCGCCGCGACACCACCCCCGAAGGCTTCTGCACGCTGGCCCAGACGCAGCTGCTGCGCGGACGGCCCGACAGCGCACTGCTCTACCTGCAACTGGCCAAGGAGAAGGGCCCCGACGGCGAGGAGCTTCCGCTGCTGGCCTACACCGCCTTCCGCGCGCAGGCGGCCGCCCGCCGCTACCCCGAGGCCACACGGGAAATCCACCGCTTCATCTACCTCAACGACTCGCTCACGCGCACCGCGCTGCAGACTTCGGCCGGGATGATTGAAAAGGACTACTTCCGCGAGCAGGCCGCCTTCGCCGACTACCGCATGCAGAGCCGCCGCACGGGCGAACGGGTCGCCGTCGCCGCACTGCTCGTGCTGCTCATACTCATCGGAATGGTCATCCGCCAGCGGATGCGCCTCCAGCGCGAACGGAACGGACGCTCGCTCCAGCTGCTGCGCGAGGCCCGCGAGGAGTACCGCCAGATAGCCGAGAGCATGGTCGAGCGGAACGACACCGAGTCGCGGCTGCGCAGCATGATTGCCTCGCGCTTCGAGATTGTCGACCGGCTGGGCAAGAGCTACTACGAGCGCGAGAACACCGCCTCGGGACAGGCCGCCGTGGCCCGCCAGGTCAAGCAGCTCATCGACGGCTTTGCCGAGAACGGCGAGATGCTCGCCGAGCTCGAACAGATGGTCGACGAGGCGCACGACGGCGCCATGCAGAAGCTGCGGGCCGACTTCCCCCGCATGAAGGAGGCCGACGCACGGCTGCTCTGCTACATCTTCGGCGGCTTCTCGCCCCAGGTCATCAGCCTCTTCATGGAGGAGAGCGTGGCCAACATCTATGCCCGCAAGTCGCGGCTCAAGTCACGCATCAAGGCCTCGGATTCGCCCCACAAGGGGCTCTTTACGGCCCTTTTGGAGCAGCCGTCAGGCGGGTGTTAGATTCCCGCGCGGAAAATTCGCGCAAAACGCTGATTTACAGCACCGATTTTTGAAAAGTGTTAGATTGGTGCGTCCGTATCGCAACTGGTTTTCGGTACGGACGCCCTACTTTTGCATTCGGAAACGCCCCAGTCCCGGACCGTCCGGGAGCGTTCGCAAAACGAACGTCCGACACATTCCAAAAATTTACACACATGAAACCGAATCAGATTCTTATCGCATTATTGGCAGGCGCGGCACTCATGACCGCCTGCAAGAAGGATGATGTTCCACCCTCGGAGAAGGATGCCGTCGTGCAAATCTCCGTACGCGACCAGAAGGGTACGCCCATCAACGGGACGCCCGTACTGATATACGACGAGGAGGGTTATGCCAAGTTCCAGAAGGAGCACAACACGCCGCCGCTCGATGTGGCCGTAACCCGGGCCGACGGCAACGTGGAGTACCGCTTCGCCTACGACAAGTGGCTGACGAGCGGCAAGCGCACCGTCACCTTCGTGGTCTACAAGGAGCAGGACGAGAAGAACTACGACATCTGGGCCGAGACGCGGACCCTCATGCCTTCGAAGAGCGAGCGGGTCGAAATCCGCATCGAGCTCGGGGAGAAGGAGGAGCCCAAACCCGGCACCGACCCCAAGCCCGAGCCCGGCGCGGGTGAGGAGCGGCAGCTCGAGATGTATGACGCCGACAACGGACGCACGCTCCTCGACGGAACCCTCTTCCTCGACACGAAGCACTACTTCGACGGCGGCGACACCTATGATAGCCGATGCGGGCGAGGTGGCAGACCTCAAGGCGCTGGGCGAGCCCGTCTTCACGGAAATTGAGGACCTTGTTGCAGCTACACCCGGTCACGGATACTTCATCTGCAGGAATATGACTTTCAAGACCTTCCCGTCGGGGGCGCACGCCCTCGCCATCGGAGCCGAATACACGAAGGTCTACGTGGCCGGGTGGCTGCAGCAGGGCGACAAGAAGGTAGGCGTACGCCTCCACTACCAGACCGCGCAGGCCGGCACCGGAACACTGCCCGAACGGGGCCACACCTACGAAATGTCGCTCAAGGGCGAACACACGCTCGACGTCGAGCTGCCCGAGGCACCCGAGCTCTACGAGTTCGTGGCCCACGACAAGACGCAGCTCGAACTCGCGGGGACCCGCAACCGCATCACGGTGCGCGTGACCGACACAGACATTGCCGAGGGACGGGAGTATCTCTTCCACGTACGCTCGGGAGTGCTCTACACCGACCTCAAGGTCAAGATTGTAGCCTGAACAGAAAATCGTTTCAGCCGCCGGGAACCGGCCGTTCGAGGTCCCCTCGCCAAAGGGACAAGGGGGTATTTAATCGAGTATTTTAAAACGGCAGGGACTTCAGGGCCGGAACCGGCGGCATGAACGATTTATTCCAGGAAGCCTCACGGCTTCACCGACACCCGCCCGAGCAATCCGCCCAGGCGGGTGTTTTCTATTCCGAGACCGGCTCCCGCAGCTCACGCCCGGCAGATTGCTCCCGCCGGGTCCGGCAGGGATGCCGTATCCCGACCGAGCCGGTCCGACCACCCTTCCGTCTTAAGAAACAACCGACCCGACCATGCTTTTGCTTCTCTCGCTGCTCCTGCTGCGCGCCGGAGTAATCCTTCGCAACCGATTGCGCGATTCGGAATCGGGCCGACAGTAAGGCCGGCCCACCCGGCGCTCCGACGCCCCGGTACCCCAACGCCCCAACGCTCCAACGCTCCGGCAGAGTGTGAGGGGGCGACCCTCCGGAAACCGCGCAGAAAAATCGTACGGATTTTCGTTTTTCCCCGAATTAGCTTGTATCTTTGGAATCACAAACGCCAGACAAGCATGAAAACCAATCGGGAAGAGATTCTGCAACATGCCCTGCAACTCTTCATGTCAATGAACTACGAGGGTGTCAGCCTGCAGATGATTGCCCACAGCGTCGGACTGACCAAAACCGGAATCTTCAACTACTACCCCACGAAGCTAGACCTCTTCATCGCCGTGGCCGACCGCTACCTCTTCCACCTCCAGGACCCCGGGAACAAATTCGCCCCCTCGGACGGGTCGCTGCGCGACTTCATCGACAAATACATCGAAGGCGTCGAGCGCACCATGGACGAGATTGTACGTCTGGGCAATATCCGCCGCGAGGAGATGCCCGGACAGCTGGCCAACGCCGGGTATTTCCACCTCTTCCAGCAGGTGCTCTTCTACTATCCCGACGGCAAGCGCAAACTTCACGAATGGATGGAAAAGGAGTTCCGGCTCTGGTGCGGCGTCATCGCCCGGAGTGTCGAACGGGGCGAACTGCGGGCCGACACAGATATTGAAGAGGCCGCCGCTCTGTTCCGACAGGTCTTTATCGGTCTCTCATACCAGATGTCCTTCGACAAAGGGCTCGATGTCGGGATTCTCCGCCGGCGATTCCTCTATATATACGGGCTGCTGAAGCGCTGAGCAGGCTCCCGGCGGCTTTTTTCACGAATTGAAGCAAAAATATGACCGCGTGGTCATATTTTTGCTTTTTTATGCTATCTTTGTCTCCGTAAAAAATGACCAACCGGTAACTTTTATGGAAAACAAACCCTTCGAACGCATCCAGCGGAGCTTCAACTACACGCCTGCGAGCATCTTTACGAACCAATGGTCGAACCTGGCCTTCGGCGCAGGAATGATTGTCATTCCCGCCATCTTCCCCTTCGGCCTCCGCATCCGCCACCTGCGGATTCTCTCGCCGGCGGTCTTCTCGACCATTCTGATTGCGGGCGGCGTGCTGCTGCTCTTCTTCACCTGGCGGGGCATGCGCAATGCCCGGGCGCTGAAGGCCGCGGGAGGAAAAATCACCGTCGACGGCACGCGCGTAACCTATCCCGAGGTCGAGAAGGGAAAGGTCGAATACCGCTCGTTCCTTACGACCGATATCGAGTATGTGAAGGACGACGAAGAGGAGCACCAGTGCAAGGTCAAGACGCCGGACAACTACATCGTCTTCGAGACACGCTATTTCGACTCCGAGGAGGAGTTCGAAGCCTTCCGCTCGCTGCTGGGATAAAACAAACCAACCAAAAACCATAACCCCATGAAAGCAATCATCACCCAATGGCTCTATGCCGCAGGTGCGGCCATGCTGGCACTGACCTCCTGCGGGTCGGGCGAAACCTATCCGATGGCCTCCGCCGAGGGACTTGCCAAAATCCGTGAACTCGTTGCAGCGAACGTCGACACCTCGCAGTACAAGATTTACACGGTGGAGTGGCGCGAGGACAACCGCGACCGCCAGCTGGAGAACATTCTCACATATATCGACGTCTACTACCTCGACGCCGACAACAACGACTACTATCTTTCGTTCCAACTCACCAACGGAAAGTTCACGACAGACGGTCCGAAGCAGGACGACCGCAGGAGCTACTCTTATGCATGCACGACGCCGCTCGACATCGCGGCCATCGACTTTGACTACCTCCAGAAAATCGGCGAACGGGCAGACTCTCTGGTTATGTCCGACGAGGAGGGCAAACACCTGACCCTGAAGTCGGCCGGGATGTTCCGTTTCCGGATGTGGCCGGTGGGGCTGAGCAGCGTCGACCGCTGGAACCGCAGCGATGAGTACCGTGCGGAGTCGAAGCAAATGCAGGTGCAGTTCGAACTGAACTACGTCGACGAAAGCGAATCGCCCGAATACCAGGGACGCTTCACCGTGACGAACTACTACACGGTCGCCTTCACGGCCAATGCCTCTGGAGAGGTCTCCATCGACAATTAACCGCACGGAAATGGGACTGATGGGCAACGCCCAGCCGATGGCGGGAGCGGACTCCGAACGGCTTTTTGCGGCCGGAGTTGCCTGCATCTGCTGCGAAGCGTGGCCTATGGCCTACGTCTGCTTCGAGCGCTCCGCACGCGAGGACGCCCCGACACGCTACAACCAGGCTCTGTGCTGCTTCCATGTAGAGTGGTACGAAGAGAGCTACCGGCTGCTCGCAGAGTCCGAACGGTTGCTCGACATCCAGTCTGCCGGAATCTCCGGGCCGAGTGTTACGTCCGCTCCGCGCCGGCAACTTCCAGAAGCTTTCCGCCGCTGGGATACCGACGGTGAATTGCCCCGCTGTCCGCTGCTGCCCGAGACACCGCGCGACGATGCCCTCACGCTGATCCTCCGCCTGCGGGCCGAGGCGGCCTTCCGACTGGGCCGCTGCGAGGAGGTTCGGACGATTGCCGCCCGCCTCGGGCACCGATACAAACACCTTGAAAACCTGCTCAAAACGATTGACCGATGACACCGCTCCGGGAACTCTACGACCTTTATTACTATCCGAACCCTGCAAAGGAGGAGCGCCGGCGACAACTCCTTGCCGAGATTCCGACCGACGCACGCGACGAGGAGAACTACGGCCGCACGTCGCTGCATATTGCAGCGGAGTTCGCCGACTGCGAGGCCATTGCTTCGCTGCTCGACCGCGGGGCCGGAGTGAACGACCGCGACACGGAGGGACACACGCCCCTCTTCCGTCTGGCCTCGCGCCGCAGCAGGGTGGCCGCAGAGGAAGAACAGATTGCCGCGGCGGCACGGCTGCTGCTGGATCGCGGCGCGAACCTTCCGCGTTCGGCTCGCGGCACGACGGCGCTGCTCGAGGCCGTGCAAAACCGTCACCACGCGATGGCCGCTGTGCTGATCGACTCCGGACAGCGGCTCGACTCCGCGAACAGCTACGGCGACAATGCCCTGCACAACCTCTGCCGGCGCGCCGCCGATACCGCACGGGAGATCGCCGGCAAGGAGCGTTTTATCGCCAGCTTCGGCGAACGGTGGGTCTCGGAGAAACAGCAGCGGGAAGCCCGCGAGGAGTTGGAGGAGCTCCGGGCGGAACAGATGCGCTGTTATGCAACGGCGGCACTGCTGCTCCACAGCGGGCAGATAGACCCCGACGAGAAAAATTCGGCCGGCCGACGTCCGTTTGACCTCGCCATGGAGGGCGGAGCCCAATGGGTGGGCGCCCTGCTCTCGGGCGGGGACCCGTTCGATGAACTCACCATGGAGACCGGCGGGATGAACATCTTCCAGGCGCTGCGCAAAAAGGACCGGAAAGCGCTGGAGGCCCTGCTGCAGGCAGGGGTCGATCTCAATGCGGAGTGCGACGACCGCGGAATGAGCGACTGGACGGGCAAAACGCCGTTGGCCTGCGCGCTGGAGTGGGGCGAGACTGAAATCGCGGCAATGCTGCTCCGGGCCGGTGCCGACCCCGACCGGCGGACCTCGAAAGGGGTGGCTCCCTTTGCCGTCTGGATTGGGCAGGGATGCCGTGTCTCGGACGGCATGGAGCGGTTTGCGCCGCTCATGGAGCTCTTCGAAGAGCGGGGATGGCACCCCGATGCCCCACAGACGGAGAAAGACGAACGGGCCCTTATGCTGGTGTGCCAGCACGATGATTACGAACTGGCCATCTGGACCTTGCGGCGACTGCTGAAACAAAAGGTCGAGGTGAATGCCCGCGATGCGATGGGCCGCACGGCCTTGATGCATCTACTGGGCCCGCACAGCGCCGGGCCGTATCAGCCGGAGATGCTGGAACGGCTGCTGGAAGCCGGCGCCGACCCCTGTGCCACGGACAACGAAGGACGTACCGTGCTGCACTATGCGGCCGAGGGCTACACGCATGCGGCGGCACGGCAGGCAGCCGAACTGCTCTTCGACTTCGGGCGGCCCGATGTCTCGGCCGCCGACAATGAGGGGCGCACGCCGCTCGACATTGCCCAGCGCAGCAACAACGAGTCGCTTGTGAAATTTTTGCTGAAACACGTCTGAAATCAACGCTATGGATACCTTCCAGACCTTTCTGAACGCCTGCCGCAACGGGCAGAAAAACATCGTAAAAATCCTCCTCGAACGGGGCGGCATCGACCTCAACCGGCGCGATGCCGAGGGCAATACGGCGCTCCATTACGTCTGCCGCGAAGGATACCGGGATTTGGCGGTGCTGCTGCTGGATAAGGGAGCCGATGCCTCGTTGGTAAACAACCGGGGCGAAACGCCGCTCCACGCCGCCGCCCGAAAGGGCAATCGCGAGATTCTGGCCCGACTTCTCGATGCCGGGGCCGATCCGGATGCTTCCGACCGGGAGGGCTGCACGTCGCTGATGCGGCTCGTAGAGAACCGCCACACGGATGCCGCTCTGTGGCTGATCGACCGCGGAGCCGACACCGAGGCTACGGACCAGACGGGACACCGCGCGCTGGACTACGCCACGGCACACGGGCTGACGGAAGTCGTGGTACGGCTGAGCCAAAACGGATCCGACGCGACGGACAGCCGTGATGCCGAAGGCAACACGCCGCTGCACCAGGCGGTCTACAACGATCAGGCCGAGGTCGTGCGTACACTGCTCGCGGACTCGAAAGCGCGACTCGATGCGCCGAACGATGCGGGCGAAACACCGTTGCTGGTGGCGTGCGGACGCGGTAATCTGCACATTGCCCGGATGCTCCTCGACGCCGGAGCCGATGCCAACCGTCCGCTGCCCGACGGGACAACGCCGCTGCATTGGGCGGCACAAGCGGGCAATCGCTTCCTCGTGGAGAGACTGCTCGGGGCTGGAGCGTCAATCGATGCCCGCAACGGGGTGGGCGAGACGCCCCTGCTCGTGGCATCACGTGCCGGGAACAACGAAATAGTGCGCCTGCTTGTGAAGCGTCATGCCGAAGTCAATGCGGCAGACAACCTCCAGCACACTGCGCTCTACTATGCCGGAGAACGCGGCTTTTCGGAGATCGTCGAACTGTTGCTCACGGCCGGCGCCGAAGGATAAAATGGATCGAAAACCTTAAAACATACCGAACATGGCAAACGAGAAGATGAAACCCCAAAGCCCGGAGGAGATTGCCCGGGCGGCGCAGGAGGCGGCCTTGGAGCAGATGCGCGCAATGATGGGCTCGATTCCGGGGATGCCCGACATGGGCGACATGCAGGCACAAATCATGGCCCAGATGCAGGCTGCCATGCCCAATCTGGCGGAGATTCAGGCGCAGCAGGCCGCCATGGGAACGCTCGGAGGTGTGGATGCCGCCGCCGTAGCCGAGGCCGCACGACACAATATGGCGCAGGCCGCCGCAACCATGCAGGCGATGCAGGACGGGAGTCTCGAAAAGGAGTTGCGCGAAGCAAATGCCGCGGCGCTCGACTGGCTGGGCGAGGACGACGGCTGGGAGATCAGGCACGCCGCGACGTGCCGGCTGACTGCGGAGCAGCGCCGACTGATGGCTTTTGCCGCACCGCTGCTGGTCTATAACGATGAGGCGGTGGATGCCGTCGAGAGCGAGGTCCTGCCCGAAACCTACCGCGCGCAACTTCAGAGCTGGTGGAACATTACGGACCGCGAATCGACGCTCGAAATCGTCCGGTGGCTGCTCCACGAAGGACACCATGCGGATGCCGACGCGGCGCTGACGCTCATGCGCGGCGGTCAATCCGAAGCGGGTGATCCCGAAGAGAAGGCCGAGGATGTGCAGGCCATCGCGGAGTTTATGGTCGAAAACGGGTATTGCACAGCTGAAATGCTTCCGCGGACGGTCATCGCGTGGGATCTGGTGCGCATTGCCAACCTCGGACGCTGGGCCCTTCACGCCGGTTATCTCTCCGAGAAGGAGATGTGGCAGGTGATGCAAGTGGCGGCCGATGCCGCCCGCGAGCACTTCTCGTCATGGGAGGAGTACGGACGCAGCTTTGCCATGGGTCGCGGCGTCTGGCACGGCGACGAGGAGGATTGCCAGACCGCCTGGGAGATTGTCACCGCGCTGCTCGAAGAGGAACAGTCGCTCTGGCGGCAGATTCCATGGAACGCATAGCACCCCGACAACGCCGAAACGATGGAACGGGGACCTGAATTCTACGTGATGCTGGCCGCCGTGGCGGTCGGTGCCCTGACGTGGCTCTACCGCAAGGGCAGCCGGGTCTGGCGAACGGTGCGCAAGCTGCGCCGGTCGTTTCAGGAAATTTGCCTGAATCCGAAATCGACGCTCGATGACGAACACGGCCGCCAACTGGCCATCGGGGCGATGTACGCCTCGCAGCAGGGGGCCTGGCAGAATTCGCTGGAGACAGGGATTTTCGACGCGCTGCCCGAGATCGTGGGCGGCTGGTGGGGCATCGACTCCGCCGCCGAGGCCCGCAAGCAACTGGACTACCTTTGTGAAAAGGGATTCCGCTACTACTGGCCCACGATGCTCGAAGCCTTTCGGCTCGACGACCGCGAACGGCAGGACGAACTCCTCCAGCAGCGGATGACCTCGCAGGAGGATTACGACAAGGCCTCGTCGCAACTCGAAAACCTGCGGGAGACCTTTGACGAACTCCTCTCGTGCGGCGTGGTCGCCTCGAAGGAGGAGCTCGGCCGCTGCAACGTGACGGGCTGGGATGCCGGGCGCATGGTCTTTCTGGCGCGCGCCTGCTGCGAAATGGGCTATCTCACCGAAGAGGAGGCATGGGCGTACATCGGCCGGGCCGATGCGCTGGCGCACAAGGCGTGCGGATCGTGGCGCGAACTGGCCATGAGCTACATCCTCGGGCGTTCGCTGTGGGGTGGCAAACGGGCCTATAACTCGGTGATGAAGACGATGGCCGACGTGCTGCTGAGCAACCCCAAGAGCCCGTGGGTGCGCTGCCCGTGGCAACAGAATGAATCAAAATCAGACCAATCATGAAATTCCGGCTCTGGATTGCATCCATCCTTCTACTCGCCGCCACAGGCTGCGCAAGCACCCGTAAATCCAAGGAAATCAACCCACCTTTCGTGGCCTCCGAATCGACCTGGTTGTATCGGGATGCCGAGGTGGTAAACCGCCGTCTGAAACCCCTCGAACGTCCGCAGGTGCGCTTTGAGGTCGAGCACGCCATCCTGCACGGGGATTCGGTCTGGGTGGTGGTTCGCGCGACCATTCCCCACCGCTCGATCCGCCGCGGGGAGTGTTTCAAGGCCATAAGTGTTCTTCAAGCCTCCGAGGGCATCATGGAGCTGGGTGAGCTGTCGCTCGACTCGGGCCATTTCATGCCCGATGAAGAGGGAGACGTGGATGTGACAACCCGTCCCGGACGGATGCAGAACCTCTATCTCTCGTGGCGCTTTGCCTGGGACGAGCGCATGCGAATGAATACCTTCATCGTGGTCTTCGCCAGTTTGACCGACGGTCGCCACCTGTTCCAGTATCTGCCCCTGATGCTGCCGCTCTTCTGGATTGATGATACGAAGGATGAGTTTTACTGGCCCCGGTCGGCCGGGATTCCCGAGGAGGTCCTGCTCGACCGTTCACCCTTCGAAACTGCCGTCGAGTGATATGGAAAAAGTTATTCGGCGCAGATTCGGACTGCTGCTCGCACTGACACTTCCAATCTGGAGTGTACAAGGCGAACAGGCTCCGACAGACGACCTTCCCGACTTCAATGTTGTACCGGAAAACGCCGCCCGGGCGGTCCTGCTCCACGCCGCCACCCCGGAATGCGACACCGTGCGCAGCTGTCTCTCGATTGGGGCCGTTCAGCCGCGGGCTCGGGGTGACTACGAGATTTTGCTCTCCAGCAACCAATACGCCGACCAAACTCCGACCATCATCACGGAGGAGGGGACACCGTTGACATGGCTTCGCAGTTCCTCTTCCGCATCCTGGAGCAACGGCACCATGACACGTATCTGCCGGCACTTCTATCGCTTCGCTCCCGCCAAAAAGGGCGAGTACCGGTTTCGCTGCCGGGACCTCTCGTTCGACGGGGTGGCCTACGACAGCGTACTGACGATCCAGGTCGGAGCACCGGAGCTAAATGCCGTTCCCACCTTTCTTTTTTATGGGTGGCGGGAATCGGTTGTCTGCTCCTCGTTGAAGTATTCATTCGGATTGGATGCCGCAACGAAGCCCGGGTCGATACGGCCGGCTTCATTCGGCGACACCGCAGGCTGCCGCTCAACGCCGAGGGGGCCTGGGCCCATTACCTGCTTCCAATCATGCTCCTCTATCTTCCGCTCTTCCTGGCTCTCATCACACTCACAGGGATGGCGTCCATTTCGACAAATGTGCTTCTCTGGACCTCGGGTATCTGCGTCCCGGTGGCTTTCGTCCTCTTCCGCCTCCAATACCGCAGGCTTTTCTTCCTCTGGAGAAAAACGGTGCTGCCGCCAGAGCGGATCGACGCTTTGCTTGGGGAGCGGGCCGAGCAGTACGACTGGACGATCGACCACATGGACCGGGATTTTTTTGTCGCACACACCCATCCCGCATGGTGGAGCGCCACGTGGGGTGAACAGATCTTCGTCGCGCACGACCGCGGCGGCATCTGGATCAACAGCATCAATGACCTCGGCAAGCGCAGTTCGATCGTCTCGTTTGGATATACCCGCCGGAACATCCGCAGGGTGACAGAGGCAATCACTGCACAGGAAAAAGATATCCATTCACCAATATAAGCCCGATACCATGACACCGTTGAAAATCGCCCCGCTGCCCGGATGCACTCCCGGGACGGTCGAAAAAATCGATGCACTCAACCGCAAACTCGGATCGTTCATCCACGCTCCTCTCAATCTCAAGGAGGTGCTGCGCATGGAGCCGTTCGCCGCCGACGCGGAGGTGGTACGGGCCGTTGCGGCGACACTCGACAACTACGCCATCCTCCCGACCTCGCCCGAGGAGCGCGAACGCCAACGCACGACGGGCCTTCCGAAGGATTACGACATCGTGGGATTCTGGTATTGCGTGGCGCTTCTCGCCCTTTCGGCAGAGCCGGAGGCCGTGCGGTATCTGCTCGTGCTGGCGCGCATACTGATGGTCGAGGATCCCGCGGAGCTGTTCCTGCTGCGGCGCATCGTCCGTCTGCTGGAGGGATTTCCATTTCCCCACCTGCAGGAACTCAGAAGTCGGATTGAAGGCTTCTACGACACCGTTACGCACCAATTGGAGGCCTTCCGATGGCTGGAGGCCGCCGGGATTCCGTGGCCCGAGTCATACGAATGGGAGGTCATCACGCAATTCTCCTCCGACGGCGAGCCCTATGCCGACCCGGCGGCTCCGAAGAAAGAGCGGCGCAGGCGCGTGGTGCTGACACTCCAGCTGAACAGTCCCCGCAGCCTCTACGGCAGCTGTCGCCAGCACAACAGCTTCGAGATTTCGCTCCGCAACGACGACAACACGACGCGCGGCCTATGGAACGAAGGCCACGGCGATCTCTTCATCGAAGACCGCCCCGTGATGCAGCACCGGATGTTCACGCCGCTGCAGCTTCCGGAACTGTTCGACGTGCTCGAAGGGTTCGGTATCCGGCTGGTGCGCAAACCCGTGATGGTCTACACGAGTCAGGGAATCCGAAAGGCCCACGTGAAGGTGTTTCAGATGCTCGAGAATCAGCTCGGGCACAAGCCTTCGGAGATCGGACAAGCCGAAGAAGAGGCCCAGACGAAAGCAGAGGACGATGCGGGCGGCATGTCGGCAGGAAAAGCAGGGAAAGGCCAATTCCCGGAGGTCGAGCGGGCCGTAGAGGAGGCGCTGGACCTGCTCAAATACGACGGGGATGTGAACGACTCGCTGGCTGAGATGCGTAAAAAATGGGGCGAAGGGATTTCGGTGCTGCATGAAGCCCGATTCGACGAGATTGGGGTGCAATATGCCTGCCGCTCGCACGAAGAGGGACTTGCTGCTCTCGGGCAGGAGCTGACCTGCCACGGATACCGGCTCTACGACCTCGACGGCGACGATATCTACCTCCTCACGTTGCAACCGGAGGCTCACGTTGCGGATTTCGAAAAGGCTTGCGGAAAGGCGGGTCAATATTGTCGGCAGTTGAAGCAGCCAGGGCGTGCACCGGGCACTCCGGCCCGAGCACTCGATCCTAGGCGTACGATGCCCTGCGAAGAGGTGCCATGGCCCGATGATGCCGACTACATGCTCGACGCGCTGGCCGGCGACTTCTGCAGCGGGAGGTGGAAAAGCCGCGATGCGGAGGAGTGGCAGGGAAATTTCGTCGCCGACCTCCGCCAGCGGCCGCTGCAACCGGTCAAGGTGCGCTGGAACCGGTTTTGCTGCCTGACCTACTCCCCGGAGATGGATTTCTATGCGGCGTTTTACTACATTCCGCCCATGCAGTGCTGGATGCTTCTCGGGGGCAAGAATCCCCTGGAAGCGAACAGTTGGAAGCGGCTGTGCGACCTGCCAAAACAGGAATCGCCCTTTCTTTTCTTCGACCAGCGGCCCCGATGGTTCGGCCGCTACCTCTGCTTCGGCGACCGGCAGAGCGCCACGATCCTCACGATGAATCCGCAGGGAGTGGAGCGCGTCCAGCGTTTTCCCCTGCCCAAGGCGCAGCACCCTTGCAGGTTCGCCTGCGACGGACTCGGACGCATCCTCCTTGCACACGGCGAAGAGACCTATCGCTACGACAACGGCACGCTCACTCCGCTGGGCTTCCACATATTGAGCGGCGACGGGTTCAACGGCTCCATCCCTGTACCCGGAACCGGCCGACTGGTAATGTGCGGCTTCTCGAACCGGGAGGTGGTTGCCCGGCTGCTGGAACTCGACATCGACACGCGCCGCTGCCGGGCCACCCGTATGCAGAATGTGGATTCCTGGTCGAACCTACTCCCGTTTGGAGACGACTGGACGCTGATCAAAGGAGCTTGTGATTCGATGCGCCTGGATTTCGCCCGACTCTGGAATCGCCCGACGGGCGAAGTGCTACGCATCCGTCCCGGGATGTTCGGCAGCGAAAAACTCGAACATATCGGACGGCTGAGCGATGGCCGTGTGGTGTTGACCACACTTCGCTCCCATGTGGGACAAGTCGTGCACTTTCCCGCGGATTTCTGGAATTTTCTCCGCTCGGCCAGTCGTCCGCAAACTCTGGAGCCGATGCAACCCTACGAAACACTCTATCCAGATATTCCGCTGACACTACCCGAAAGATCATAACAAAACATGCGCATGATTGGGTAAAAGAGGTGGATTAAAACATCTTTCACAGCACGTGTGGGGAAAATGTGGGGAAAATCCAGAAAATAAAAATCGCTTAATCCGTATATATCAACAGATTAAGCGATTTTCATGGTACCCGGAGCCGGTTTTGAACAGTCAAAAATATCGCAAATCAATAGAATCGGAAATAAATCATAATAATTTGTATATCAATATATAAGGAACGTATTTGTTTGGATTCTGATGGATGCTATTTCTATCGTTTTTTGAAAATGCGGACAAAATGCGGACACGAAAAGTTGCGCGTCTCGATGGAATTCCTACCTTTGAAACACAGAGCTTCAAGGTATGGCACAGACCAACTATTACATCGGCGGAACAACCAACAGCGCGGGAGAGTCGGAGATCAATCTGCGGCTTTATGTCTCGCGGGACATTCGGCTGCGTATCGGCTCCGGAATATGGATCGACCGCAAACGCTGGGGCAAGAAGAACGACATTAACATTCCATTGATTCAAGGCGAGGAGCGCGAACGACTTCTGGAAAAACGCTCCCGACTTAAAGCCTTGACCGACCTGTTGGAGCAGGAGATCAACACGGCACCCGACAAGTCCGCCATCACACGGGCCTATCTGCAAAGTCTCGTTAAGCGATTCCATAAACCGACCAAAGCGAAGAAGGCTCACAAAAAGTCCTTCTTCGACGTAATCGACATCTACCTGGCAGCACACAAACTATCAGAGAACCGATTAAAGAACTTTCGGGTGTTGGTACGCTGCCTGCATCGTTTCGAGCTATACCGAAAAGCAACCGCAAGCCGGGGATTTACACTCTCATTCACCAGTCTGACCCCGGATATATTGCGGCAAATCGAAGAGTTCCTGCTCAGCGAACCGGAGATATTCCTGCAACATCCGGAGATTTACGAGCAATATCCCTATTCAGCCAAGGTGGCTGTCAAAACACCCAAGCGCAAACGGCCGCCAAGACTCGATGCCGAGGGCAATGAAGTGCCGAAAGGGATGCCGCTGCCTCGTGGTCAGAATACCGTTTCGGACATGCTGACCCGTTTCAGGGCATTTTTCCTCTGGGCGATCGACAACGGGTACACGACCAACAATCCCTTCAAACATTTCACCATCGGGGAGATCGTCTACGGAACTCCGATCTACATCAGCAACGAAGAGCGCAATCAGTTGTTCGAGGCCGACCTGTCCGACAATAAGGATCTGGAGACGCAGCGTGACATCTTTGTCTTCCAATGCCTGATCGGTTGCCGGGTCAGCGATCTCTACAAAATGACCCGCCGAAACATGATCGACGGAGCCATCGAGTACATTCCCCGAAAAACCAAGGAGGATCGGCCCATCACCGTTCGGGTACCCTTGAACGAGACGGCCCGGCGGTTGATTGCCAAATACCGGGATCCCGACCGTGAAAGTCTGTTTCCTTTCAACACGGAGCAGGACTACAACCGCAAGATCAAGGAGGCTTTTCGCCGGGCAGGGTTGGACCGCATGGTCACGGTACTCGACCAACAGACCCGCCAGGAAATACAGCGCCCTTTGTACGAGGTAGCCTCATCACACATGGCCCGGCGCACCTTTATCGGCAATATCTATAAGAAAGTCAAAGATCCCAACCTGGTCGGAGCCTTGAGCGGTCACAAAGAGGGGAGCCGGGCCTTTGCCCGTTATCGGACCATCGACGACGACCTGAAAAAGGAGATGATCGGTTTTCTCGATTAAAATGCTATCTTTGTATCGACATGGATAAGAAGAAGATAAGCGACGGCCCGATTATTCCCTGGGCGATTACACTGGTTCTCTGTCTGGCTATTGCCACGCTCATACGCCTTGTGGCATTGGCCAAAGGGGTAGACAATGGTACGGCGAATCTCGTGTTTGTGATCGTCATGGGGTGTTGCGTCGTTCTGTATCTGATTATCTGGGCCATACTGGGAGAATCCCTCATTCCCTGGATGATGAAGAGATTCCAGAACCGGCAAATCGCCAGTCCGGAACAGACTCCCCGTGTTTCAACGGACACCTCGCCTGCGGAACCGGCTCTTCCGAGTATTGCCGAGATCAAAACAGAGGCGGAACAAAAACTGCTCGCCCGGAGAACGGAAAAGCTGAACCTGTTCCTCGAATATACCCATCTGGTCCTTGGGCCGTATATTTCGGCCGAGGGTTTGGTGCGGCTTCGAGACTGCATTGCGCGCTATGCCCATGAAGAGGCATTGCCCACGGATTTGATCCCGGTCCGCGTCGAGAAACTCACCAACTTCGATCTCTTCCATTTCGGATGGAACATGGCCGAATACTTCGGCATCGGCAAGAAGTACGAGGTCGTTCCCTGGTTGCAACAGGTCTTTGCCAACCTCCGGGAGCTGGAGCCTTCCTACATCAAAGGGAAGCTCTACACCGCCGAGACAAAGCGTTTCACCATACCCAATACAACCGATCTGCCTGCCTTTCTGGCAAAGTTGAAGGGTTGACGAACCCTCATTTTTGAGATAAGCGAGAGATTTTCGGGAGATTCCAAGTGTTTTTGGTCTCCCTGAAATCTCTCGCTTCATTTGCCTCGGTTCCAATCGCACGGAACTGGAAAATCCATGTTTCACCAAACCTTTTCGATTATGAGTTTAAGGGAATTATTGGAATCCGGGGCGAACGTCAGCGTTACGGTCAAACTGGATGACCTGAGGACGATCCTCAAAGAGGCGGCCGGCTCGGCGGCCGCGACACAACAAGAACCGCCGGCCGAAGAGTTTCTTTCGCGCAAAGAGGTGCTGGCAGCATTGAAAATCGACTCCTCCACGCTCTGGTGCTGGGAGAAGACCGGGTACATCCGTTCATACCCGTTTGGAGGCCGCAAGCGCTATCGACGGGAAGAAGTCGAGGCAATCCGCACGGGAAGGAAAGGAGGCCGCCATGACCGCTAAACGAGAGGAGACCGGCACGGCCTATCTGCGCGTGGGGACGACCATCTACAAGCGGGTTCAGCAGCCGCTGAGCAGCGGCCGGAGCATCGAGACCCTCCTGGCGTGGAATGTCGAGACCCTGCGTCAGGATTTCGGGAAGGATTACCTGGCCCGCATTCCGAAGTACGACGGATTCTGCACGGTTCCCGACCACACGAACTACCGGCGGGAGATCCACGGTTTCCTGAACCGCTACGAACCGATTCCCTTCCAGCCGGCCGAAGGGGATTTCCCGCACATCCGCGGTTTTCTGTCGCACATCTTCGGCGAGCAGGTCGAGATGGGGTATGACTATCTGCAACTGCTCTACCTGCGGCCCCTGCAGCGTCTGCCTGTTCTGCTGCTGGTCTCCAGCGAGCGCAATACGGGCAAGACCACCTTTCTGAATCTTCTGAAACAGATCTTCGGCGGGAATGTCACCTTCAATACCAACGAGGACTTCCGCTCGCAGTTCAACGACGATTGGGCAGGCAAGCTGCTGATCTGTGTGGATGAGGTGCTGCTCAACCGCCGCGAAGACTCCGAACGGATCAAGAACCTCTCGACGGCCCGCAGCTACAAGGCCGAGGCAAAGGGACGCGACCGCCGGGAGGTGGAGTTCTTCGGGAAGTTTGTGCTGTGCTCCAACAACGAACGCAATCCCGTGCTGATCGAGGCTGCGGAGACCCGCTACTGGGTGCGGCGTATCCCGCCGCTGACGCACGACGACCAGCAGCTGCTCGCCCGGATGCAGACTGAAATCCCGGGACTGCTGTTCTTTCTGCAACAGCGCACGCTCTCGACCCGCGAGGAGAGCCGCCTGTGGTTCTCCCCGCGGCTCCTGGCGACGGAGGCCCTGCGGCGGATCATCCACTACAACCGCAGCAAGCCCGAGGCCGAGATGTTGTCGATTATCCGAGACATTCTGGATGGCGAGAAGCTGGAGGAGTATCAATTCGATGTGAGCGACATGGTGAACATGCTGGAGATCCGCGGCATCCGGGTCGACCATCCCACCGTGCGGCGGACACTGACCGAGAGCTGGCAGCTGCGGCCGGCACCGCCGACCTACTACCAGCGCTATACGATCACCTACAACGGGCTGACCCAACGCCAGGAGAGCAAGACGGCTCGGATTTATACCGTCACGCGGAAACTGCTTGATGAACTGCTGAACGATGTCTCCGGCCTGTAAGATTGTTGGATGCTGGGGATATTCGGCTTATTCTCTGTCTCTTACATCTCTTACAAATTCTCTTACGGAATCTTACAATGCTTACGGACTTACGGCACCGGCTGCCGTGTAAGAACGTTGTAAGACGACAACCTTTTCTTTCACTGCGTTTTACGCGGATTTCTCAACAAACTTACAGAAAAATGAATACCACCCCATATGCTCCCCGGATCCCCATCCGGGAATATCTTGCCCGCCGCGGCATTCTGCCCCGGTACGAACGAAACGGCTACGGCATGTATCTCTCGCCCCTGCGCGAGGAGCGCACGCCGAGCTTCAAGGTGAACTACCAGAAGAATCTCTGGTATGACTTCGGGATTAGTGAGGGCGGCACGCTCCTCGCGCTCATCATGCGCCTGGAGCGATGCGGCCGCAGCGAAGCCTTCGAACACCTGCAGCACGCGGCCGAAGGGACCGTCAGCCTCCTGGCCGCCCGTATCTGCGAGCGATATGCCGTGCCGACCGAGAACCCGAATTCCCAACCGGCGCTCCGTATCCTTTCGGATGCTCCGCTGCGCCATCCGGCCCTGCTCGGATACCTTGCATCGCGCGGCATTGTGCCCGGGATTGCGGCGGCGTATTGTCGGGAGGTACGCTATCAGGTCCGCAGCCGCTGCTTTTTCGCCATCGGCTTCCGGAATGACTGCGGAGGCTGGGAGCTGCGGTCCGAACGCTTCAAGAGGAGCTCCTCGCCCAAACAGATAACGACCATCGACCACCAGTCCGACAAGGTGATTGTCTTCGAGGGGTTCATGGACTTCCTCGCCTGCCTCTCGATGAAGCATCCCGCACCGCTCGGGATCGACGCCGCGGTGCTGAACTCGGTGGTCAACCTGCCGAAGGCGCTCCCTTTCCTCGCACGGCATTCGACGATCCATGCCTTTCTGGACAACGACGAGGCGGGACGTCGCACCTTTGCCGAACTGACCCGTCGGTGTCCTCGCAGCCGAGTGATCGACCATGCGCATCTCTATCGAGATTACAAGGATCTCAACGACTTTTGGATCGCCCGCAAACGGCTTCGGAATGATTCGGAAGAGGCAAAGACTGAATCCCGAAAACCGCAATTACGACCCAAGGGAGGAATGAAGGTTTAAGGGATGCAAGTTTGTGTTTTTGTCAGCCAAAAACCGGCCGCAAGGCCCTATCCCGATGGTCTCAACTCAAAAAATTCCAATCCATGAACACACCGAAGAAAGGGGGCCGTCCGCCTTTGGGACGTGCCCGGAAACAGGAGTACCGCATTACCCTGCGGTGCAATACGGCCTGCAACTTCAAGCTACGCGCACTGGCCCGTGCAGCAGGTATTCCGCGCACCGAGGTGCTGCGGCAACTGATTCTCAACGGCTCGGTCCGCGAGCGGCTGCGGAGTGAACACCTCGAATGGCTCGCCCAGCTCAAGGGCCTTGCCCGCAATCTGAATCAGCTGACCCGACTGGCCCACGCCCAGGGTTTTGCAGCCGTCGTCGCGCGCCATGCGACGCTTCAGGCCGAGTTGGTGCGGATGATAGAAGCCCTGCGCCGTGATCGGTAAGGTCATTTCGGGAGGATCGTTCGGCGGCACGGTCGGCTATGTAATGAAGGAGCAGTCGCGCGTGCTGGAGGCTCGGGGTGTCGAGCCGCCCGTTGTGCGGGAGATGGTCGAGGATTTCGAGGATCAGGCGCGCCTCAATCCCCGCCTGCGGCAGAACGTCGGACATATCTCCTTGTCGTTTTCGCCGGAGGATGCCCCGAAGCTCACCGACGAACGGATGACACAAATTGCCCGGGAGTACATGCAGAAGATGGGCATCACCGATACGCAATACCTTTTGGTGCGGCACCTCGACCAGCCCCATCCCCATTGTCATCTGGTCTACAATCGAGTTGGTAATCACGGGCAGACCATCTCCGACCGCAACATCAAGCTCCGCAATGCGAAGGTCTGTCGCGAGCTGACCGAACGCTTCGGGCTGCATCTGGCTCCGGGCAAGGAGGCCGTCCGGCGGGAGCGGCTTCGTGAGCCCGACCGAACCCGGTATGAGATTTACGATGCGATCAAGGAGTGCCTGCCCAAGTGCAGGAACTGGAACGAACTGGAAGGCAAGCTAAAGGAACAGGGCATCAATGTCCGCTACAAGTATTGCGGTTCTACCAACCAAAAGCAGGGCGTTCTGTTCTCGAAAAACGGGCTTGAGTTCTCCGGCTCGAAGGTCGACCGGGCCTTCAGTTTCTCGAAGCTGGATCGCCACTTCGGGCAGGTGCAGCAGCGACAAGCAACACTGATGTCGGGACTCAAGGCGGCAGTCGGGAGCTTCCGGGCTGCTTTTGCAGGGTTATTCGGAGGCGGGCGTTCCTTCTCCGCAGCGGGAGGTGGTGGAGGAGGTGGAAGCCATGGCGCAGGATCAGTGTCGCTCGGCAGTGCCGGGTCGATTCCGCTGCCGCCGCTCGATTCGCCATTCGCTCTTTCACCCGAGATGATGCAACGGCGTGAGGGCGAAAGCCCCGAGGAGCATATTGCCCGCATCACGGCACTGATCAACAAGGCGGCCGAGGCGATGGCCGTAGCCCTCATGGAGCGCAAGCGTCGCATGGAGGCACGCTCCCGCAAAATCGGATAACAAACCTAAAATACGAAAAGATGAAAGAGAACACCCTGGAGCTCTCCTTCGAGATGTACGAAGAGTTGAAGGAGACCCTTATCAAGACGCTCCGCACGGAATTGGCCGAGGCCCGATCACAACCGACAGCAACCACTGATACGGACGCAATCAAGCAGTTGCAGATTCGGATTCTGCAACTGGAGCAGGCACAGACAAGGGTAAGCGAGGCACAGCAGGAACGGGGCCATCGGATCGAACAACGGCTGCAAACGATCTCCGAGCGGCAGGAGCAGATTAGCGAAGACCTCGGAGTGCAGATTTCGGAGATCGACGAGAAAGTGGCCGGGATGGAGATTTCCGAGGAGCTGCCGCCGCGGATGGTTCAGCACCGCTTCACGCTCTCCCTCGACGCAACCCGCAACTTTTGGCTCTTCATGTCGATGTTTGTCGTGATTGCGGTGCAGTCTGTCGGACTCTACCAGGAGTGGCGGCCCGACCGCGGCCGGTATGACAATGATCTGAAGTATCGCTATGTGCTGATGAAAGGCGAGGCTTCGCCGAAACGGTTATCGGAATTGGAGGAGCTGTTCGAAATCGAGCGAGATCAACGGCGCATCGACTCGATGCGAAGGGATGTCGAGAAGTACGAGCGGCTGGTACGCAGAAGGGCGGCTCTCGACGAGCAGGCGCGGCTGAAAGCCCAAGAGGCCGAACAACTCAAACGCGATGCTGCGAAGTTAAAGAACAAGTAGACCTTTCCTTTCTGCCGCAAAGAGATGCCGCCGGACGGACAACGCAAGGTCAGAACAAGTTGCCACAGGCAAACCTTGTGCAAAGTCCCTCCGGCGGCTTTGGCTTGTCGCATGTAGATTTGCAGCGTGATGTAATCACAGGTAATTTTGATATGGAGTCGCAGTGAACCGGGGCTTGTCGTAAGCTTTGAGGCTTGGCGGTAGATTTGGACTGCGACTCCATTAACCAGAGAGAATGGCTGTTTAGAATTGTAGGTTTGAAGACCTGGTACATGTGATAGCATACGACTCTCACAAAACTAACAAGTTATGCACTATTTGTATTATGTGGGTCTGGATGTGTCGAAAGAGACTTTCGATGCGTCTTTGGTCGCCTTCGAGGATGCAAACGAGATGGCTCACCGCAAATTCGCCAACTCCCGAAAAGGGATCTGCTCGTGTCTGCACTGGGTTGAGAAGCGGCATGGTATTCGGCTCGACGATGTGATTTTCTGCGCCGAGGATATGGGGAGCTACATATCCGAGATGGCGGTTTGTGCTTCCGACAGGACGCTGAATCTCAATTTTTCACTGATCTCGCCGTTGGTAATCAAGTATTCGATGGGTATTGCCCGTGGCAAAACAGACAGAGTGGATGCCCGGCGTATCGCCGAGTATGCGATCACTCACTATCGGAAGATAGCCCTTTATCTGCCGGCAGAGAAGGAACTGTGTCAGTTGCGCACATAGCTGATCTTAAGGGCTCATCTGGCAAAACAACGTGTAGCGAAACTGGTGTTGCTCGAAAAATTAGACTACAAAGAGAAATTCGCGGATGTATCTATTCAACGTTCCATGCTCCAGGAGGAGATCGCGTATGCAGAAACTCATATGAAAACCATCGAACGGGAAATGAAGGAACTGATAGCTGCCGACAGCAACATTTGCCGGAACTACAAGCTGCTGACCAGCATCAAAGGTGTAGGGTCGATCACGGCCATTGTGATGCTCTGTTCGACGCTTAATTTCACCAAAATCACAGACCACCGCAAGTTTGCCTGCTATTGCGGGCTGGCTCCGTTCGAACATAGCTCCGGCACAAGCGTTCGCGGGGGATGCCACACATCGAGCATGGCGAATCGAGACATTAAAGTACAACTGAACCGCAGTGCACTGATTGCCATCAGGTGTGATCCGCAACTAAAGGCATATTACGAACGCAAAGTGGCTGAAGGTAAACATAAATTCAGCGTCCTGAATGCTGTGAGGGCCAAAATCGCCGCCAGATGCTTTGCCGTCGTAAGGCGTGGAACACCATATGTAGCGTTGCAGATATAATCCGGCATACATATCTGCCATTCGATAAGATTTTGAGATCATTCAAAATCTCAAAATCTTATTGTCGGAACAGTCTGTCTAACTGGGAACCGAACCTACTCATAATTAATGTATTGTCATTTCCGTACTCCGCAAATTAACGATTCTGACTATGGGATGCAAGGCTATACAAGAGCTTCGCGACCTCGCATCCCATAGCCAGAATCATTTTGCTAAACGCTACGACAAAAAATGACAATTCCCGGGTATGAAACTTTTTGCCGCTTTTATTTGGTTTTATCTTAGAATTCTACCAAACGGGAAAGGCAAAATAAAAGGTAAGAACCAATAATCAAAGCTCTCAAAATCGGCGAAATTGCAACACGCTGTCAATAGGGAAGGTCAATAATACAAAGGGTTGGCACATTCTTAACGCCGTTGTACACTACTGCTACAAATGAATAAATCCGGTGTTAGCTCCTCAGCTACACGCAAACAAATTGAGATATTTGTCTTTCTAATGATTGCAATCGACATACCGAATGAAATTTTACGCATGAATATAACAAGAACCTAATGTTCAAGTTTGTTCTTCATGATCTTGGACTTGGATTTGAGAATCCCAATATAATGCTTACATTTGTTGTAATGAAAAAACTCATCATAACCTTATTCCTAACATGCCTGACACTAACCGGACAGTCCCAAACCAAATGGGCTCTGGTTGTGGGAATCGGACCATATCCACAAGAGTTGGGATGGAATGCAATCCATGGGGACAATGATATCGAGTTAGTTTGTTCATTTCTCTCTAGAATAGGTGCAAATCATCAGCATATCAAGGTCTTAAAGAACGAAATTGCTACAAAGCAGAATATCGTTTCCGCTTTCCAATGGTTATCAAAACATGTTGCACAGAATGATTGGGTATACATTCATCTTTCCGGCCATGGACAGCGAATCACGGACCTTGATGGAGACGAAGACGACTGCTGGGATGAGGCGTTTATTCCGTATGATGCGCAAAAAAAATACAGTTCGGCCTATCATGGTGAGAATCATTTAATAGACGACGAATTGAATGAATGGCTGACGGATCTTCGCAATAAAATCGGGAAATCCGGAACTTTGTGTATCGTGCTGGATGCCTGCCATAGTGGTGACGGAACCCGTTACGAGGATAAAGAGTCAGACGGGACACCCGAAGAATATCGCAGGGGAACAAACGATTGTTTTATCATTCCAACCCCTACTCCATTGGAACGGGGAAACCGGCGGCCAATAGATTGGCTTTGTTTAAGCGCTTGTAAAAGTTATGAAAGCAATTACGAATACAAGATTAACGATCAATATTTTGGTCGATTGAGTTATGCCATATCTTGCGTCGCTCGTCCACAGATGCAGACAGACGAATTGATTGAGGCCTTAAATACACAATATGAACTTATGCCGCTGGCCCGAAACCGGATACAAACCTTGTCCGTCGATGTGCCTCCATGTTATCTGGAAACTCCATTTGTAAAATGACCGACAAAGAGTACATAGATGGGATTCGGAACAAAGACAATCGGATTTTTGCTACCCTGTATGAAACATTCAGATCCGATTTCATAAATCTGTTCCGAATCAAGCATAACGATCAAGACATTGAGCAGATTCTTGATGCCTATCAGGATTCCTGTGTGGTCTTGTGGAACAACATACAAGAAGGAAAATTAACGGTTCACAAACTCGAAGAGTACCACGCATCTTTGAAGACCTATTTGTTCAGTATTGGCCGCAATAAACTAGTCTCCTCCTACCGGAAGAGTCAAAAAGAAGTGAAAACCGACAATCTCGAGCTGTTCTCCGTCAAGAGGAACGCCAATAATCTTTCGGAGGATTATCGCAACAGCCAGTTTTTGTTGCAGGAGGAGGAGTTGTCGGAACAAGAAACCATTATTCAGCAACTGGTTGCCGACATGCAGGAACCATGCAATACACTGCTGAAACTTTATTATTGGGAGAAAAAGGACGGACAGCAAATCGCGGCATTGTTGAATTATAAAAATCCCGATTCTGTAAAGACGCAGAAGTTCAAATGCATGAAAAAGCTGAAGATGGCATTGATGAATCGCCTAAAAGGATTGCACTATGACAAATAACGATAGAATAGACCTGTATTTGACCGACCGGATGCCTGCATCGGAACGAGCCTCGTTCGAACGGGAAATGGCAGAAGATTCAGCGTTAGCCCAAGAGGTTGCCCTACAACGGGAATTGGTTCGGGCAATTCAGTCCAAAGGAGCCAAGGAGTATCTGCAACAAGTGGAAAGAAATATTCAGCGCCGAAAAAAAAGATTCCGCATATTCAAAATTTATGCACCCGCAATCGCCGCTGCCGCGTGCCTGCTGGTGGGAATATTTTTCCAAACCAACCTGAATCGAACTTGTCGTGCACTTGGGTATGGCCTTGAACTGGGAATAGAGTTGAGTCGAGGGGATGATGCACTCGGTCGCATTGTTGAACTGATAGAATCGGAAAACTTCGAAGCAGCGCTTACACTCATCCATCAAGAGAGAAAGACCTTGCCATCAGTCTATCTCGATACGGAAGAAGGACAATATCTGAAGCATCAGGACGACATCTACAAGGCTGATTTGGACTGGTACGAAACGGTTGTCTACCTTCGGGCCGGCAAATATTGGAAAGCAAAGAAATGGCTGAAGCGCATCGCGTCAGAACAAGGTTATTACTCTTCACAAGCTTCCATGATATTGGACAAAATGTAAAAACGAAATTCTTTTGCATTGCAAAATCCCGCCATATGCGGGATTTTTTTATTTCCGACGGGTTACCTCAAGGAAGAATCGGCGATAAAGAGATAAACGGCACAAAAACAACCGCTATGAAGAAGTATATCTTGCTTGTTCTTTTGTTGGGAGGTACGTTTCCCGTATTTGCTGATATTTCGGACCGAGGACGTCCCTGGGATATCCCTGGATACCATGACGGTGGCACATGGGGTTGGCTTTTCCCTTTAATCATCATCGTCCTGATATTCATTTTCCACGACGACAAAAAGGACGAGTAGAAAGAAATACCCACGCCCGGTTGCAAAGTGAAAAAAAATCTGTATCTTTGAATACATATTTTCAGCGCAAGCTCTGTTCTCTGACTGGAATCTGGACCATTGCAGGAATTATCGTGAGAAGGAGATGCACAGGCATTCACGTTTGCATCATGTCGCAAGGCATTTACGGGCGTGGGTTGTTTGCGTATACTCACGATAATAGGTTGTCCAGACCTCCAGAAAGTGTAATATGCAGATAATCTGCGCTTTTTTGTTTGAACAACGATTGTCTCACATAAAAAATGATGCTATGAAGAAACTTTTGATGCTTGCGGCGATTTTCGGCATGACCTATACCGCGACCGCACAAGAGAAGACCGACACGGCGCAGCCTCAGTCGGAGGCGATTTCGCAGATTCGCCTGGCCAACCAACTCGCCAAGTATGGTTATGAGAATTACTCGGCTACTGCCTTGATTGAGGCTGCCCGTATTCTGTCAAGCGTGGAGACTCAAAGTCTCAAGAGCGAATCGTTTACACCGGGTGAAGGAAGTGAATCGGAAAAGGATTCCGCCAAACCGGAGTTCTCACCAGAGAATCTGCTTGCCTCGGCCAAGGAATTTGCCGATGGCGACGAGACTTTGCTGGCTCTTGCCAACAGTGTCCAAATCTCCAAGAGTGAAGATCATCGCGGGCTGCTGGGAGGTCCGGGACGTCGGGTTGATCGCGTGGCTGCCAATTCGACAGACACCTATGTTCTGGCATTCAAATACGGGGTGCCAGCCGAAATTTTCGTATCGGGAGACGGCGACACCGACCTGGATCTGTACGTCTATGATGAGAACGGGAATGCCATCGTCTGTGATGACGACTACTCCGATGACTGCTATGTCTGCTGGACACCTGCATGGACCGGCAACTTTGTCGTAAAGATTGTAAATAGAGGTCCCGTTTATAATCAGTATGTCATGCTGACGAATTGAAGTTAATTTTCCTCATTATATGACCTGACCACAAATTGTGGTCAGGTCACATTTTCTTCCGGTAAAATACAGAGTCTCAATAATTCTTTATACTCATGAAAAAATCCGTTGCCTATTTTCTGATACTATGTGCTGTGAATATCTATATGCCCATATTTGCACAAGATACGACAGAGGCATGGATCTTACGATCAGAGCAAGTCAAAAGTAAATATGGAGATAAATCTACACAATATCTGGCAGCAGTGGACTCTGTCGTAATGCACGCTTTTATCAAAGAGCAATATGATTTAGCATTGGATTATCGGAAAAAGCATCTTTCCATAATAGGCCAAATTGGGGGAAACAAAAGTATTGAGTATGCAGATGATTTGACTCGGATTGGCAATATTATATACCGTATGCAGCCCAACTCCCCCCAAGAGGTTCTTCCCTATTATCTGCAGGCATATTCAATATATGAACAATCTGACGCTCCCAAAAACATAATGTACGAATATTGCCTAGGGCAGATCAGCAATATATACATTGCTCAAGAGCAATATAATGATGCTCTTGGTTTCCAAAGATTGTATGTAGGACAAGTCAAGGAGAATCATGGAGAAACCAGTAATCAGTATTCATCGGCATGTTATATAATGGCTATGATAGCCTACGAATGCAATGAATTCGATGAATCTTTGAATTATTGCAATCAAGTATTAGACATACTAAACGAAGACATCACAACAGACACATATTCTGACTACAAAGCCATATCCGAAATTAAACAATCGACTTTATGGTTGAAAGGTTTATATTCCGAAGCCATTGAAGAGTCAAAAAAACTCGCGGATACGGCAAAGGTTATCTTTGGCGAAAAATCATTAGACCTTATATTGTGTATTAATGATATAGCAAGTAGGAATTTGGCTATTTCAAATATAGAAGAAGCAACTATATATTACAGACAAACAATTGCCCTACTGGAAAATCTCTATAAAGACAAAGACTCATTATATACTCAAGATATATATTATAAAGCCATAAACACACTTTCTGCCATCACTTCAGACACAAAAGAAAAGTATAAATATGAGGTGTTAATTCGAGAAATTCAACGATTCAATGGTTTGGCCGAGACTGAAGAATATTGTCAAAATCTGGCAGATCTGTTTCAAACAGCAATATCTATTGGCGAATATACTTATGCTGCTTCAATAGCCCAAGAATTAGAACCTCTTATTCCTCGTTTCTCAGAATCTCCGGACAATGATTTTTATCAATTATATGGACGTTTGTATGAGGTATATGCCAAGAGTGGGGATTATAAGCAAGCCTTGGTTTATTGTGATAAATCGTTAGCCTTGATCAATAAGATTTTCTCAGGGAATGATTTACTATATCAAAAAGCGCAACTATATTACGGGAAAGCACAAGTATATGGATTCTGCAACCTAAAGAAACAAGCTTCAGCCACACTCGATAAGGCGTTTCTACTTAATGCAAAACTGCCTCAAGACAATGTAAATGTAATTCTTCAACGAGCCGCATTATTACAAATGAAAGGAACCGATTTGTTGGATTATGAAGAGGGAATAAAAGCAATTGACGAAGCTCTCGCTTTATATGAGATACAAAGAGATTCATTGCAAAGAAAAATAGACAGCAGTCCTAACGCGGAGGATAACGATATTTTTGAATTAAAACAGCAAATCACCGATATAGAAAGCCATATGATGGTTTCGTTGTTTAATCGCGGCATAAAGCATTTTAACAACAGAGGAGCCAGTGAACTTGCATATAATGATTTTTTACGGGCATCTGAAATTATGATAAAATACAAGACATCTAATAGCAGCGACTATATCACGATTCAAAATAATCTTGCATTATGTGAGATGTCCATGGGAAAGACTTCAGAAGCGATTCAAAGACTCGACCGGAATCGTAATATTATCGTCAATCAATATGGTAAGATGAATCATCTGTACGCTATGTGCCTGCTAAATTATGGTCAATACTACCAATATACATTCGATAATCAGGCACTAATAAAATGCACACTTGAAGCAGCTGATATATTAAAAATGCTAGACGGAGAAAACAGCCATAATTATGCAATATGCTTATGCAATCTTGGAGGAGCATATGTCTCTTTGAAAGATTCAAATCAAGCAGAATCAGTTTTGAATGAGGCTTATTCGGTCCTCGCAAAAAAATCGGATACGGAATCAAAATTGATACAATCAAAAGTACTAAATAATTTAGCCAATCTATACTGTTTGCAAGGAAGGTATCAGGATGCGGATATAGCTTTTAAAAATTGTAATGCTATTATATCTGACATATACGGTGAAAATAGTGTCGAATATGCAACACTACTTGCCAACTACGGTTATCAATGTGTCTTATTGAAACTTGATAATGCGGAAGAAATCCTGCGGTCAGCATTGTACATCCTGTATAATTTAAATCTGACGACACATCCATTGGGTCCTTACTGCATGTTACTATATGGCTTATCGTGTGCCCAAAGCAACATAAAGCCAATTAGTGATTATCCAAAGATGACAATAGATATGTTGCGAGGTTATTATGGAGACAACTTTGCTTTTTATACAGAAGCAGACAGAAGTCGAGTATGGGAAGTATTACAAAATTTTCAGAATATTCTTTTCTCGACTCAAACGCAGGATTTCCGTTCTTTATATGACTATTGCCTATATAGCAAATCTCTATTGCTTGCAACGTCCATCAATTTCAGACAGGCAATATTAGATTCAGGAGATAAAGAATTAATCGAAAAATATGCACGTCTTGTATCTATGCAAGAGATTAGACAGAAGCAGAATAATATCCTGCCGTCTCTTTCTAATATGGGCATGCCGGATCAATCAGCTGAATATACTCGCCTGGAACGGGAATTAATCTCCAATATAAAAGAGGTAGCTGATTATTCTCAAAACTTGAGTTATACATCATCAAACTTAACTACCAAAATGACTGCTAACGATGTAGCTGTTGAGTTTGTTGATTATGTCAATCTAAAAACAGACAAAACTCAATATATTGCTTTAGTCCTGCGGAATAATTGGGACAATCCCCAAATGATTCCCTTATGCTCGAAAGAAGAACTGGAGCAGATAAACAAGATTAATTTTGAAAATTTTAAAGATAAAAATTGGCATAAAAACTCATTTGCCCTAAAAGATCTTGATAAAAAGTATTTCAAAAAAGGATATTCTCTTATTTGGTCTAAACTTGAACCTTACATTAACGAAGGAGACAATGTCTATTTCTCCCCTTCAGGGCTGCTTCACCAGATTAATGTGGAGTTGCTGAAAGATTCCATAGGACGACAAGCCAATGAAAAATACAACTTATACCGTGTCTCCTCAACTCGTCAGCTATGTATTGAGAAGCCGAAAGTCAAATATACGAATGCTACTTTGTACGGCGGACTGATTTATGAGATGGACTCAACACAGATGATTGCACAGAGCCGCACCTATCATTCGGCGGAAGATTATGTTGCCTCTCGCGGTTTTGTTGCAGACAGCTCCATGCGCGAGGGTTGGAGCTATCTCCCTGCAACCAAATCTGAAGTCGAAATGATTGCGCGACAAATGTATGAGCAAGGGATTCGTCCGGAACGATACACCGAGACCGTCGGAACAGAAGAATCGTTCAAAGCATTATCCGGCAAACAGATACCGATTATCCACCTTGCAACTCATGGTTTTTTCTTAAAGGATGAAGAAGCCCGAAAACAGGATTATTTTCAGGCGCTTAATCTGGAGTCATCCAAGGATATTGAGGATAATTCATTGAAGCGTTCGGGCCTGATTTTGTCCGGAGGACAGCGGGCCTGGTTGAACCAACCGATTCCCGCAAATGTGGAAGACGGTATCCTTTTGGCGGAAGAGATTGCCACGATGGATTTAAGTGGAACAGATTTGGTGGTATTGTCAGCCTGCCAAACCGGGCTGGGAGAGATTACCAGCGAGGGTGTATTTGGATTGCAGCGAGCTTTCAAAAAAGCCGGCGTACAAACTTTGATTATGAGTTTGTGGCGCGTAGATGATAATGCGACCTCATTGATGATGCAAACATTCTACGAGCACTTGCTCTCCGGACACTCCAAACGGGAGGCTTTTGCCATTGCCCAACAGGCTGTCAAAGAAAAACACCCCAACCCCTATTATTGGGCGGCATTCATCATGTTGGATTAAGTTCCAGCTTTTAATTTGAAAAGGTAATCCGATTTTCGGGTTACCTTTTTTGTTTTGTGCGAATATCATATGGAAGCACGAAAGAAATCGACAAATTCAAAAATAAGTTAGGGACTGTCGTAAAAAGAATAAAACTTTATAACGAATTGATTGCCAATGTAATATAAAATTTGTATCTTAGCTAAAGATA
>JFBN01307342.1_pt1 | contig 33691 bp, 27 predicted proteins | sample 768741 | NCBI WGS metagenome assembly JFBN01 (sample SAMN01983846, study PRJNA193217) | chicken gut metagenome | biome: terrestrial biome; isolation source: ceca of Broiler chicken | host: Gallus gallus | place: United Kingdom: England | collected 2010-09-07
AAAGTGCGCAATCTTTCGGTTTTTATAAAAACTTCCTGCACCGCTTCTGACTTCTAACCTCTGTATTCTGAATTCTGAAAGCGCCCGCCCATACAAGATAAAACCTTCTCTTTTCTGTGCAGCCGCGGCTGCGCGGAAAACCAGCTTACCGCACTTCTATCGTTTAGAATCTAATATCCAGCATCTAGAACCGCACAATCCATCGCCCCGACGCGCACGCACGAGGTCACGGGACTGTCGTACAACCGTTCGCGGGCAAAATGCCAATTTTCGTGCAGGTTGTAAACGATGTCGTGCTCGTTGCGGTTGGCGATGACCAAGATCGCGCCGTCTGCATTTTCGCGCGTGTAGGCGACACAGCCGAGCACGGCGGAGACAAAGCGCATCTCGCCGTCGCGCAAGGCAGGCAGCGCATGCCGCAAAGCGCCGAGCTTTTTATAAAACGCCAAAAGCCCCTGATTTTCGCGCCCCCACGGGTAATACCCGCGGTTGAACGGGTCCTTATAGCCCTGCATGCCGGCCTCGTCGCCGTAGTAGACGCAGGGCACACCGGGCAGGGTGTATTGCAGCACCGCCGCGAGCTTTAACAGCTGCACGCCTTTTTGATACGCTTCGTCGGAAAGCGTTTGCTGCGCCTGCCACGCGCGGTCGCGGAACCGAGCGCTCTCGCCGGCAAGGCGCGTGACGGCGCGCTCGGTGTCGTGCGTGCCGATGTGGTTCATCAAAACGTCGAGCACGGGTTTCGGATAATGCTCCAAAATCGGTGTGACCGCACGCTGAAAAGCCTCGGCTGCCCCGCCGCGCGCGAATTCGAGCACCGCCTCGGCAAAGGGATAGTTCATCACGCTGTCGAGCTGCCCGCCGAGCAGATACCGCCGCCGCACACCGTATGCCCATTTGGTCGTGGCGTCCTCCCAGACCTCGCCGAGCACGAGCGCATCCGGCTTTTCCGTCTTGGCGGCTTTTGCGAGCGCATCCAAAAAGGCGTCGGGCAGCTCGTCGGCGACATCCAGCCGCCAGCCCGCAGCGCCCGCGCGCAGCCAGCGGCGCACGATACCGTCCTTTCCTGTGATGAAATCGAGGTATGCGGGGCTTTCCTCGTTGACTTCGGGGAGCGTTTCAAAGCCCCACCAGCTTTTGTATTTGTCCGGGTATTCCGAAAAGGTATACCACGGATAATAGGGGGATGCCTTTGAATTGTAGGCACCGAGCGTCGGATAGCGGTTCTCGCGGTTGAAATAGCGGCTGTCGGAGCCCGTGTGCGAAAACACGCCGTCGAGGACCACGCGGATGCCGTATTTTGCCGCTTCGGCGCAAAGGACTTTGAAGTCCGCCTCCGTGCCCAAAAGCGGATCGATCTTTTCGTAATCCGCCGTATTGTAGCGGTGGTTGGAATGCGCCTCGAAAATGGGGTTCAGATACAGGCACGTCACCCCGAGGCTTTTCAGATACGGCAGCTTTTCGCGGATCCCCGCAAGGTCACCGCCGAAATAATCGTTGTTGCGCACCTCGCCCGTTTCGTCGGGCTTCCAGTACGGCGGGTTTTCGGTGTCCGCGCGCAGGATGCGGTCGCCGGGCACGTTTTGCTTCGCCTTGCCCGAATTGTAAAACCGGTCGGGGAAGATCTGATAAAAGATGCCGCCCTTGAGCCAGTCGGGCGTGTGAAGATTTTTGTCGTAGACGGTCAGCTGCCAGCTTTGGCGCGCGCCGGCGCTCGGAAGCGCCCCGATGCCGTCGCCGCTGTGGAACACAGACCCGCGCCCCCACGAGGAATCGTAGTCGAAGTGGTAAAAATACAGACCCTTTTCCGGCACGGCAAGCTCGATGTCCCAGATCTCCTTGTCGTCGCCGTCCATGCCCGCCCAGTACATCGGGTGGTCGACCGCCGCTTCGCCGTCGCGCTGCAGCAGGAAATGCGCCCCGGTCGCGCCGAACGCGCGCGGCAAAATCAGGCGCAGCCGAAACGGTCTGTCTGTTTCGACGGCGCCCGGCACGCTCTTATAAAACGCATCGGCGGGATTGTAAGGGATCCAATTCATAGGCAAAAATCATTCTTTCTGAAACGCGGGTTTTGGGGTAGGGCGGGGGCTTGCTCCCGCCCTACAAGCAGGAGAACCACGGTTTCGCGTGCAACACGCCGTTTACGGACAATGCGTTTTTACAACCCAAGTTCCGTGATTTTCTCCCGCAGTGCGCAGAAATCGGAAAGGGTGTCCGGCTTTTGCGCAGGGTTGCGCAGCAGCGCTGCGGGGTGGTAGGTGCCCATAAGCAGCGTGCCGTTGCGCTCGTAAAACACGCCGTGCTCTTTGGTCACGCGAAAATCGGGGCGGATGATGTACTGCGCCGCAATGCGCCCTAAGCACACGATGATCTTCGGGCGCAGAAGCTTTACCTGTTCGCGCAGCCACGGCGTGCACGCCGCCTGCTCCTCCTCGCGCGGGTCGCGATTTTTCGGCGGGCGGCACTTGACGATGTTCGCGATATAGATATTTTCGTCACGCGAAAGGTCGATATGCGCAAGATATTTGTCCAGAAGCTGCCCGCCGCGCCCGACGAACGGCTCACCCTGTAAGTCCTCGTTTTCGCCCGGCCCTTCGCCGATAAACATGACCTTCGCATCCGTTTTGCCCACGCCGAACACGACGTTGTGCCGCGTTTCGCACAGTTCGCAGTTCCGGCAGGCGAGGCATTCGGTTTTTAAGGTTTCCCAGGTGTATGGCATGGCGGTTCACCTTTTCAGAGTTCAGAGGTTAGATATTTGAGGTCAGATGTTGTGCAGGAAGGTTTTGCGTGAAGTCGAAAGCCTATAAACTTTCGGCTGCGCGAAAAAGCTAATATTCCTCATCTTGTAGGGGCGGCTTCCCGCAATTTCCCCCAACCCGCGTCCGGCATCTAGGAATCCAGCATCTCGTGCAGGAGCTTCTGCACCTCCTGCGCGGGCGCTTTGCCTTTGAGCGCGCGCATCGCCTGACCCATGATGTAGCCCATGGCCTGCGTTTTGCCGCCCTTATACTCCGAAACGCTCTTTTCGTTTGCGGCGATGACCTCTTCGAGCACCGGGCGCAGCGCGGACAGGTCGGTGATCTGCGCAAGGTTGTTTTCTTTGACATACGTTTCGGGATCGACATCCTGTGAGAACACCTTTTCAAGCACGGTCTTGCCCGTGCCGCGGTTGATCTTGCCCGCCTTCACCATGTTGATGACCGCCGCGAGCTTTTCGGGCGAAAGAGTCATATCCTCAGGGAGCGTGCCGCTGTCGTTTAAGAGCTTCATGACCTCGCCCATGATCCAATTCGCCGCATCCTTGGGGCTTTGGCACAGCTTTTCGGTCGCTTCAAACAGCCGCACGAACGCAAGGTCGCTCGTGAGGATGGACGTGTCGTATTCGGGAAGCCCCAATTCCTCGATATACCGGCGCTTTTTCGCTTCGGGCAGTTCCGGCATTTCCGCTTTCACTTTTTCAATGAAGGCGTCCGAAATCTCGATAGGCGGCAGATCCGGTTCGGGGAAATATTTATAGTCCTGCGCATCCTCTTTCGAGCGCATGGCGTAGGACACCCCGCGGGTGTCGTCCCAGCGGCGCGTCTCCTGCACGACCTTGCCGCCGTCCTCCAAAATGTCGATCTGGCGGCGCGACTCGTATTCGATGGCGCGCGCGATGGCGCGGAAGGAGTTTAAGTTCTTCATTTCGGTGCGCGTACCGAATTCCGCCTGCCCCTTGGGGCGGACGGAAAGATTCACGTCGGCGCGCAGCGACCCCTCCTGCATTTTGCAGTCGGAAACGCCCGTGAATTGCAGGATCGCGCGCAGCTTTTCGAGGTAGTCCACGACCTCCGAGGCTTCGCGGAAATCCGGCTCGGAGACGATCTCCAGAAGCGGCACGCCGCAGCGGTTGTAGTCCACCAGCGTGCAGTCGGAAAATTCGTCGTGCACGAGCTTGCCCGCGTCCTCCTCCATGTGGATCTCATGGATGCCGATCTTTTTCGTGCCGCCGTCCGCCGCCTTGACTTCGATAAAGCCGTTGCGGCAAATGGGCAGGTACAGCTGCGAGATCTGATACGCTTTCGGGAGATCCGGATAGAAATAGTTTTTGCGGTCGAATTTATTTTTGCGCGTGATATTACAGTTCGTCGCAAGCCCCGTGCGCACGGCGTATTCCACGACGCGGCGGTTTAAAAGCGGGAGCGTGCCGGGCATACCGGAACAAATCTCGCAGACGTGCGTGTTCGGTTCGCCGCCGAATGCGGTGGAGCAGCCGCAGAAAATTTTGGTTTTGGTGGCAAGCTCGGTGTGCACCTCAAGCCCCATGACGATTTCCCATTCCATAGCGACGCCTCCTTAATCTTGCTGCGGGGACTGTTTGTGGAAGTCCGTCGCCTGCTGGAACGCCGCCGCGGCGGACAAAATTTCCGCCTCGCAAAACGGCTTGCCGATAAACTGCATCCCGACAGGCAGCCCCGCCTTGTCAAACCCGCAGGGCAGCGCCATGGAGGGCACGCCCGCGATGTTGATCATGACGGTATAGATGTCGCCGAGATACATTTTTAAGGGGTCTGAAAGGCTTTCGCCCATTTTCGGCGCCGTGGTGGGCGCGACGGGTCCTAAGAGCATGTCGTATTTTTCGAACGCTTCGAAAAACGACTGCTGGATGAGCTTTTTCGCCTTGAGCGCCTTGTTGTAGTACGCATCGTAATAGCCGGAGCTCAGCACGAAGTTGCCGAGCATGATGCGGCGCTTGACCTCCATGCCGAAGCCCTCGGAGCGGGTCTTGACATAGGTCTCCATCAGATTCTCCGCGTGTTCGCTGCGGTAGCCGTATTTGATGCCGTCGTAGCGCGACAGGTTCGAGCACGCCTCGGCGCAGGCGATGATGTAGTAGGCGGGCACGGCGTATTTGACGATCGGCATGGGGAAGGTCTCGACCTTCGCGCCGAGTTCCTCGCAGGTCTTTGCCGCCGCTTCCACCGCCGCGCGCACTTCCGAAGAGAGCCCTTCGCCGAAATAGTCGGCGGGCAGGCCTATGGTTTTGCCGCGAAGTGTTCCGGCGGTTGCCGCTTCGAAATCAAATTTCGGATTTTCCATGGACGTGCCGTCCATTTTATCCTTGCCCTCGATCTCGGCAAACAGCGCGGCGCAGTCCGCCGCGTCGTGCCCGAGCGGGCCGATCTGATCGAGCGAGGACGCATATGCCACAAGCCCGTAGCGCGACACTGCGCCGTAGGTGGGTTTTAAGCCCGAAACGCCGCAGAACGACGCGGGCTGGCGGATGGAGCCGCCCGTGTCCGAGCCCAAGGTGACGGGCGCCAAGCGTGCTGCGACCGCAGCCGCCGCCCCGCCCGAGGAGCCGCCGGGGACGCGGCTTACATCCCACGGGTTGTGCGTCGCGCCGGTAAAGGACGTTTCGGTGGTGCTGCCCATGGCGAACTCGTCCATGTTCAGCTTCCCTAAGGTCACGAGCCCTGCGTCGTGCAGCTTTTGCACGACGGTCGCGTCATAGGTCGGTACAAAATTCGAAAGGATCTTGGAAGAACAGGTCGTTTTCACGCCTTTTGTGCAGATATTATCCTTAATGCCGACGGGCACGCCCGCCAAAGGCGAGGTGTACACGCCCGCGTCGATGCCCTTTTGCACCTCGTCCGCGCGTTCCAGCGCTTCGTCGCGGCAGACGGTGTTGTAGCAGTGCAAATCGCCGTCGCGCGCTTCGATCGCGTCCAAATAGCTTTCCGCCGCCTCGCGCACGCCGATCTCCCGCCTGCGGATGGCGCTGCCGAGCGCAAGCGCGCCCATTTCAATGATTTCCATAGTTCCGGCGCCTCCTTATTCCACGGTTTTCGGCACGGCGAAACAGCCCTCTCGGCTGTCCGGCGCGTTTTGCAAGATCTCATCCGCGCGCGCAGTGTTCGTCACTTCGTCCTCGCGCACGACGTTCGCCACGGGGAACGAATGGGACGCGGGCTCGACGCCGTCGGTGTCCAATTCGTTTAATGTGTCGATATAATCCAAAATGCTTTGCAAGTCCTTTTCCGTCTCGGCGCGCTGTTCCTCGGAAAGCGCAATGCGCCCGAGCGTTTCGAGATATGTCACAAGATCTTTATCTATCTGCATAACAGTCCTCCGCAGTCGGTCTTATTTTGCGAAATACGCCTTGATGCGCTCCACGGCTTTTTCGGTATTTTCCGCAGAGCCGAACGCAGTCAGGCGGAAATAGCCCTCGCCCGACGGACCGAAGCCCTCGCCCGGGGTGCCCACGACCTGCATCTTTTCGAGCAAAAGGTCAAAGAATTCCCAGCTGCCCATGCCGTTCGGCGTTTTGAGCCACACATAGGGGGAATCCACCGCGCCGTACACGGTGAAGCCGCAGGCTTTAAGCCCGGCGTAAATCGTTTTCGCGTTGCGCTGATAATACGCAATGGTCTCGCGGATCTGCTGCCTGCCCTGGGATGAGTAGCAGGCCTCGGCGGCGCGCTGGGTGATGTAGGAAACGCCGTTGAACTTCGTCGCCTGACGGCGCGCCCACATGGCGTTTAATTCCACACCGTCCGCCTTCAGGTCATGCGGCACGACCGTATAACCGCAGCGCACGCCGGTAAAGCCCGCCGTTTTCGAGAAGCTGCGGAACTCGATGGCGCAGGTCTTTGCGCCCTCGACCTCATAGATCGAGTGCGGCACACCGGGCGTCGTGATGAACGCCTCATACGCCGAATCAAACAAGATCACCGCGCCCTCGCGGTTCGCGTAATCGACCCATGCTTTGAGCTGTTCCTTTGTCGCCGCCATGCCGGTGGGGTTATTCGGGAAGCATAGATAAATTATATCTACATGGCCGTCGGGGATCTGCGGCAAAAAGCCGTTTTCTGCCGTACAGGGCATGTAGACGATGTTCGACCAGCCGTTTTCGGTCTTGTCGCCGGCGCGGCCGCTCATGACGTTCGTATCCACATACACGGGGTAAACCGGGTCGCACACCGCAACGACATTGTCATTCGAAAAAATGTCGCCGATATTGCCGCAGTCGGATTTTGCGCCGTCGGAGACGAAAATTTCCGATTTGTCAAGCGCGATGCCGCGCGCCAGATAGTCGTTTTGCAAAATGGCCTCCAGCAGGAAATCCTGACCGTACTCCGGCGGATAGCCGCGGAACGTTTCGGCGCTCGCCATTTCGTCCGCCGCCTTGTGCATGGCTTCGATGCATGCCGGTGCTAACGGGCGCGTCACGTCGCCGATGCCGAGGCTGATAACTGAATCCGCTTTGTCGGGATTCGCCGCCTTGTATTCGCGCACCTTTTTGGCGATGCCGGAAAACAGGTAGCTGCTTTCGATCTTCTGGAAGTTTTTGTTGATCTGCATATATTTTACCTCCGCTGTTGTGCTGGATATTAGATGGTAGATTTTAGATGCTGGATGCTGGATGTGGGACAGGTGCGTTTTCGCAAAACCGAAAATTCGTACAAACCCGTAGGGACAGCCCTTGCGGCTGGCCGCTGTTAGATTTTAGATGTTAGATATTAGATGCCAGATGTGGGGCGGGCGGCGTTTGCACTTTCCCGCAGTTGCGCAGAAAATCGAATTTTCGCAGTCGTAGGGGCGGGTGATTCCCCTGTTAGGGGAAATGTCCGCGTAGCGGACAAAAGGGTGCCGGAATCCGGAGGATTTCTGCGCCCGCCCGCGGACAGAGATCAGACTTCAGCAGTCAGAGGTCAGAAACAGTGTGGGAAAGTTTCATCAAAACCGTATGTTTACGCAGCCTTTCGGGTGCGAAACAACAAAAAATCTGCTTAAACCCGTAGGGGCGGGTCTCCGCGCCCGCCCGAGCAAAGTACGGAAAGAAAAGAAGCTATGTCTGTTATAAAAACCGTGATTCTGTTTTTCGCCAAAGCAAACCACAAAATCCAACTTTCATGCGGGCGGGCACTTAAGCCCCGCCCCTACAAGTGGTGCTCTTTTCATTTCCGCGAACCGCAAGCCCCCGCCCTACGGGCATGTGCAAACTTTCGGCGTTCCACAGGATTCCCCATTCCCACATCTAGAATCCAGTATCTAAAATCTAAAAGCTAAAATATTTCCCCCGAAAAGACCTCTTCGGCGGGGCCGGTCATGTAAACGTCGCCGTTCCTATGCCAGCGGATCACAAGCTGCCCGCCGCGCAGGTTCACGCGGATGTCCCTGTCGCGTTCGGCGCGCCCGTTTAATATCGAGGCGACCGCCGCCGCGCACGCGCCCGTGCCGCAGGCGAGCGTTTCGCCCGAGCCGCGCTCCCACACGCGCATGTCAAATTCGGTGGGGCTTACCGTGTGCACAAACTCCGTATTGATGCGGTCGGGGAAGCGTTCGTGACGCTCGAACTTCGGGCCGAGCCTTTCAAGGTCGAGCGCTTCCACGTCGTCCACGAACAGCACGCAGTGCGGGTTGCCCATGGAGACACAGGTCACGGCGCAGTCCGTTTCCCCGATAGTTAATTCCTGACTAACGACATTTTCGCCGTCGAACGTAGTCGGAATTTCACGCGCGGCAAGGATCGGCGCGCCCATATTGACGCGCGCGGCCGTGACCCTGCCGTTTTCGGTGAATACCCGAATGGTCTTGACGCCGCTCAAAGTCTCGATCGCGATCTCCGTTTTGTCGGTCATTCCGCGGTCATACACATATTTCGCAACGCAGCGGATCGCATTGCCGCACATCTTGGCACGCGAGCCGTCGGCGTTGTAGATGTCCATAAAAAAGTCTGCCTTTTCAGAAGGGCAGATCAGCACCAGCCCGTCCGCGCCGATACCGAAGTGGCGGTCGCTGACGCGAATTGCCGTTTGCACAGGATCTTTCACCTGCTCTTTAAAGGCGTTTACATAAATATAATCGTTGCCCGCGCCCTGCATTTTGGTGAATTCCATTGCTGCCCTCCTGCGGTAGATAGTTTTTGACTATAGGTTGTTTGTGATTCCGTTCGCGGGAAGCTTTGTGCGAAACGGCAGTCAAGCTGAAAGCTTCAAGTTTCCTGTCGTAGGGGCGGGTCTCTGCGCCCGCCCGAGCAAAGCGTGGAAAGAAAACAACTTGTGTCTGTTACGAAAACCGTGATTCTGTTTTTCGCCAAAAGAAGCTACAAAAACCAACTTTCTTGCGGGCGGGCACAGAGACCCGCCCCTACAGGATTGTACAGATTTTTCGTTGCTTTCGCAGCCGAAAAATTATACGAACGCTTAGTTTTCAAAAAATCTTCCTGCGCCGCTTCTGACATCTGCATTCTGTATTCTGAACTCTGTCCGCGGGCGGGCGCTTAAGCCCCGCCCCTACAGCTGTAAACAAATTGTTTCTGCGAAGCCGCAGTTTTACATGAAACCCGCCTGTACCGCATCTAATCTCTAACGTCTAACATCTAATTTCTAATATCTGACATCTGATCGGAGCCCCGCCCCTACCACTACAGACTTTATTTCTTCTGCGCAGCCATACCTTTGCGTGAAGCCTGTTTCCTGTGATAGATGGTTTTTGACTACTCTTCTGAATCGGAAAGCATCTGCCGCGCCGCTTCGATAAGCTTCTGCCCCGTGCGCATGGCGCGGCGCTGCAATGCGCGGTGCGCCTCGCGTTCCGAAATGCCGTCTTTTTTCATCAGAATCTCTTTTGCCTTGTGCAAAAGCGCCTCTTCTTCGGGCGCGCGCGTCGCGCGCGGACGGCTCTGCTCTCGCGCGGAGGCGGCGAGCGTGTGTACCGTATCCAGCAGCTCGGCGCGGTCTACCGGCATTTGCAGCGGCACAAGATTGCTGCAAAACCCCGGCTGCGGCTCGCCTGACGGCAGCAGCCACACCACATCAAAGCCATTCGGCAAAAGGCGTGCAAGCTCCGTCGCCGGCATATCGGAAAGCCGCCCGCAGACCACGACCGCCTCCGGGCGGATGCTCGCGTAAGAAAGCACCTCCGCACCCGATGACAGTACGTTCTGCACAAAGATCTGCCCGCTTTGTAAAATCGCGCGCACGCGCTCGGCGGCGCGGGGATTGTGGCTTGCAAGGATTACATCTCTCATGCGAAAGGCAGGCATCCTTTCCGGCGGCTTCCGCCTTTTTGCGGCAGCAGCAGCGCAAAATCGAAGCAGCTGCCCAAAACCGCCAATCCGACCGCAGGCGCGGCCGGATTCGACAGATTTAAAATGTATTACTCGTACAGCGGGTGCTTTTTGCAGATCGCGGTCACGCCCTCGCGGATCTTGTCGGCGTTCGCTTCGAAGTCCGTCGCGGCAAGCGCGATGTATTCGGCAACCTTATCCATATCGCCGGTATCCAAGCCCCGCGTGGTGACGGCGGGGGTACCGAGCCTCACGCCGCTTGTGACGAACGGCTTTTCGGGGTCGTTGGGGATGGCGTTCTTGTTGACGGTGATGTACACCTCGTCGAGCCGATGCTCAAGTTCCTTGCCCGTGATGCCCGTCGAGCGCAGGTCCACAAGCAGCAGGTGGTTGTCGCTGCCGCCGGAAACCAGCTGGATGCCGCGCGACAGAAGCCCGGACGCTAATGCTTGGCAATTGTCGAGCACACGCTGCTGGTAAGCCTTGAATTCGGGTTTCAGCGCTTCGCCGAAGCAGACCGCCTTGCCCGCGATGACGTGCATGAGCGGGCCGCCCTGCGTGCCGGGGAAGATCGCCTTGTTCATCTTCTTGGCAAGTTCTTCGTCGTTTGTGAGGATCAAGCCGCCGCGCGGGCCGCGCAGGGTCTTATGCGTGGTGGTGGTCACCACGTCCGCATACGGCATGGGCGAGGGGTGCAGCCCTGCGGCAACAAGCCCCGCGATATGCGCCATATCTACCATAAGATATGCGCCGACCGACTTCGCGATCTCAGAGATCCGCTTGAAATCGATCACGCGCGGATACGCCGACGCGCCCGCGACGATCAGCTTCGGTTTGCATTCCTGCGCCTTTTTCTCGAATTCGTCGTAATCGATGAAGCCCTCGGCGTTCACGCCGTAGGGGACGAAATGGAAGTATTTGCCCGACATATTCACGGGCGAGCCGTGCGTCAAATGCCCGCCCTCGGCAAGGTTCATGCCCATGACCGTGTCGCCGGGCGTAAGGAGAGCAAAGTAGACCGCCATATTCGCCTGCGCGCCCGAATGGGGCTGGACATTGGCAAAGCCCGCGCCGAACAGCTCTTTTGCGCGCGCAATGGCGATGTCCTCGACCATATCCACGCATTCGCAGCCGCCGTAATAGCGCTTGCCCGAATAGCCCTCGGCGTACTTATTGGTCAGCACGCTGCCCATGGCCGCCATGACGGCGGGGGAAACGATGTTTTCGCTGGCAATCAGCTCCAAGTTGCGCCGCTGGCGATTGAGCTCTGCCTGCATGGCGTCGCCGACCTCTTTGTCATGGGCGGCGACGAACCCGATGGTATCCATCAAATCTGCGTACATATCGTGTTGTGCTCCTTCTCTGTTTTTGCGCGTTACTGCTTGACCGAATAGTTCGGCGCTTCCTTCGTGATCACGACGTCGTGCGGGTGGCTTTCTTTAAGCCCTGCGTTCGTGATGCGGATGAATTTCGTCTTGGTGCGCAGCTCGTCCAAATTATGGCAGCCGCAGTAGCCCATGCCGGCTTTCAAGCCGCCGATCATCTGATAGATCGTGTCGGACAGCTTGCCCTTATACGGCACGCGGCCCTCGATGCCCTCGGGCACAAGCTTTTTGTTGTTGGTCTGGAAATAGCGGTCTTTGGAACCGTGGTTCATGGCGGCGATGGAGCCCATGCCGCGATAGGTCTTGAAGCTGCGGCCCTGATAAACTTCCGTCTCGCCGGGCGATTCCTCGCAGCCCGCGATGAGCGAACCGACCATGACCGCCGCCGCGCCCGCCGCGATCGCCTTGACGATCTCGCCGGAATATTTGATGCCGCCGTCGGCGATAACGCCGATGCCGTATTTTGCCGCTTCGTTGGCGGAGTCATAAACGGCGGTGATCTGCGGCACGCCGATGCCCGCAACCACGCGCGTGGTGCAGATGGAGCCGGGGCCGATGCCGACCTTGACGCAGTCCGCGCCCGCGTCGATAAGCGCCTTGGTGCCCTCGGCGGTGGCAACGTTGCCGGCAATGAGCGATACATCCGGGAACGCGGCCTTGACCTTTTCAACGGCTTTGAGGATATTTTTGCTGTGGCCGTGTGCCGAGTCAAGGGTGAGCACGTCCACGCCCGCTTCATAAAGCGCCGCCGCGCGTTCGAGCACGTCGCCCGTCACGCCGATGGCAGCGCCGCACAGCAGCCGCCCCTGGCTGTCGCGTGCGGAATTGGGATACTGCACGGTTTTTTCAATGTCCTTGATCGTGATAAGCCCCTTTAAGAAGCCGTTGTCGTCCACGAGCGGGAGCTTTTCGATCTTATGGCGCATAAGGATGGCTTTCGCTTCGTCAAGCGTCGTCCCGATATGGGAGGTCACAAGATTTTCGTGCGTCATCACGTCGCCGATGCGCACGCTGTAATCGGTCATGAAGCGCATATCGCGGTTGGTGAGGATGCCCACAAGCCGCCCGTCGCCGTCACAGATGGGCACGCCCGAGATCTTGTAGCGGTGCATGAGCTCGTTGGCTTCCTCGACGGTGTTGTCGGGGTGCAGGAAAAAGGGGTTGACGATGACGCCGTTTTCACTGCGCTTGACCTTGTCCACCTCTTCGCGCTGCTCCTCGATGCTCATATTCTTGTGGATGATGCCGACGCCGCCCTCGCGCGCAATGGCGATCGCCATTTTGGACTCGGTCACCGTGTCCATGGCAGCGGTCAGGATGGGCGTGTTGAGCGTGATGGTCTTGGTAAGCTTAGCCGAGACATCCACATCGCTCGGCAGGACGTCGCTTTCGGCGGGGATCAAAAGGACGTCGTCAAAGGTAAGGCCTTCTTTTGCAAACTTGTCACATGCCATAATTTACTATCCTCCCATTTTAATTATCCATTATTATACCATTCCCGCACGCGGGTTTTCAATAGATTTTTGCGAAAAACCGCCGCTTTGGGCAGTTCGCCCGCTCGCGCGCCGCTTTTCGACGGCTTTTGGGTGAAATAGACGGTAGATCTTAGCCGCCGGAGGTTAGATGCCGGACGCCGGGTGCCGGATTTTGGATATGGGGGCGGGGCAGTTTCTGCGCAACCGAAAATCAGCACACACCCGTAGGGACAGCCCTTGCGGCTTGTGCAAATTTTCGGCTTTGCAGAACCTGCCGTGCCTCTCATCCAGCATCCAGCATCCAGTGTCCAGCATCTAAAAAGCCGAGGCGCGCGCCCCGGCTTTTCTCTCTTATTTTTTCGTCAGCTTTTCCTTGCCGCCCATATACATGCGCAAAGGCGCGGGGATGTTTACCGAGCCGTCGGCGCACAGGTTGTTTTCAAGGAAGGCGATCAGCATACGCGGCGGGGCGACAACCGTGTTGTTGAGCGTGTGGGCAAAATAGTTGCCCTTTTCGCCCTTGACGCGGATGCCAAGCCTGCGCGCCTGCGCGTCGCCGAGGTTCGAGCACGAACCGACCTCGAAATACTTCTTCTGGCGCGGGCTCCATGCTTCGACGTCCAGGCTCTTGACTTTTAAGTCGGCCAAGTCGCCCGAGCAGCATTCGAGCGTGCGCACGGGGATGTCCAGCGAGCGGAAGAAATCGACCGTGTTGTGCCACAGCACATCGTACCACTTGTCGCTCTCCTCAGGCTTGCAGACGACGACCATTTCCTGCTTCTCAAACTGGTGGATGCGGTACACGCCGCGCTCCTCGATGCCGTGCGCGCCGACCTCCTTGCGGAAGCACGGGGAATAGCTCGTGAGCGTCTGCGGCAGGTCGCTTTCGGGGAGGATGGTGTCGATGAACTTACCGATCATCGAGTGCTCGCTCGTACCGATCAAATACAGATCCTCGCCCTCGATCTTATACATCATGTTTTCCATTTCGGCGAAGCTCATCACGCCCGTCACAACGTCGCTGCGGATCATGAACGGCGGGACGTAATAGGTGAAGCCGCGGTCGATCATGAAGTCGCGCGCGTAGGAGAGGATCGCCGAATGCAGCCGCGCGATGTCGCCCTTGAGATAGTAAAAGCCGTTGCCGCTCGTCTTGCGTGCGGAATCAAGGTCAATGCCGTCAAAGCTCTCCATGATGTCCACGTGGTAGGGGATCTCGAAATCCGGCACGGCCGGCTCGCCGAAGCGCTCGCGCTCGACGTTTTCGCTGTCGTCGCGGCCGATCGGCACGGACGGGTCGATGATGTTCGGGATAACGAGCATCCGCTCGCGAAGCGCCGCCGAAAGCTCGGCTTCTTTTTCTTCGAGCGATTTCAATTCGTCCGCCATCTCGGTGACCTGTTTCTTGGTCGCCTCCGCTTCCTCACGCTGCCCCTTTGCCATTAGCGCGCCGATCTGCTTGCTGATGCGGTTGCGGTCGGCGCGAAGCTGATCCGCGCGGCCCTTGCATTCACGGTAGCGGCGGTCAAGGTCGATCGCTTCGTCTACCAGCGGCAGCTTTTCGTCCTGAAATTTCTTTCGGATGTTTTCTTTGACGATCTCCGGGTTCTCCCGTACAAATTTGATATCCAGCATATTTTCTTTGCCTCCGAAAAACAGGTCGCCCTGTATTTTTCCCTTTCTGTCCGCGTCTTACGCCTCGTCGAACGCGGCGGCGAGCTTTTTGAGGTCGTCCGTGCCGAAAAATTCGATCTCCAGCGTCCCTCTGCCGCCCTTGCCTACATACACCTTGACCGTTCTGCCGAGCGTTTCGCGCAGCGCGAGCTCGACCTCCGTATAAAAGCGGTCGCGCTTTTTCGCACGGCGTTCGGCCGGTTTTTTCTCGCGCCCCGCCGATTTTACGAGCCGCTCGGTCTCGCGCACCGATGCGCCGCTTTGCACGATCTGCTCGGCAAGGCGGGACAGCTCGGTTTCGTCCTCGACTGCAAGCAGCGCGCGCGCATGCCCCATGGAGAGCTTCCCCTCGCGCACGAGCGCAGCCGTCTTTTCCGGCAGCTGCAAAAGGCGCAGGGCATTCGTCACGGCGGTGCGGCTTTTGCCCACGCGCGAAGCCGCCTGCTCCTGCGTCAATCCGAAGCGCGTGATGAGCTGCTGCAAGCCCTCGGCTTCTTCGAGCGGATTCAAGTCCTCGCGCTGCAGGTTTTCGATGAGGGCGAATATGCTTTCCTCCTCATCGGTCATTTCGCGCACGGTCACGGGGACAACGCTCAGCCCCGCCATGCGTGCGGCACGGTAGCGCCGTTCGCCCGCGACCAGCCGGTAGCCGCCCTCTGCGCGCGGCCGCACGAGCAGCGGCTGCAAAACGCCGTGCTCGGCGATGCTTGCCGAAAGCTCCGAAAGCGCCGCCTCGTCAAAGGCCTTGCGCGGCTGCGCGCGGTTGGGTTCGATCTCCGAAAGCGGCAGGGTCACGACGCCCTCTTCCACCGAATTGTCGAAGAAAAGCGCGTCCACGCCCTTGCCGAGTCCGCCTTTTTTTGCCATATCACATATCCCTTTCCCGCTTCTTCGCGTCAAGCGTCCGCCGCCGCGCGACGATAGGTCTCCGCTTCGTCGGGGTAGGCTTCTTCAAAATAATCCTCTTGCGTGTACGTTATGGCGTAGTCGTTTTCATCGATCTCGGAGAGCACCACATACACGTCATCGATGTGCCAGATGCAGTTGGGGTAATTGCCCTCGTATTCGACGTGCGCGCCGTAGCGGACGTCGAACAGCGCAACCGCATCTACGGTGTTCGCGCCGTCGGTCCCCGTCGCGCCGCGGAATTGGATCTGCTCCAGACGCGCACCGTCGGTGCTGAACATGAAGATCACGGATTTCGTCGTGGAATAATTGATAAACACGCCCGAAAATTCGTTGGAGAACTGCTGCCGTCCGTCGTCGGCAGTCGTCACATCCGTGACCTGCCCGACAGCCGCCTGCACCTCGGCGATGCTCATGCCCATGCGGATGTTCGCCGCGAACAGGAAGCCGTCCTCTTCCGCGGGGGCGGTGGTCGTCTCGGCAGTGGTGGATTCCGCCGCAGTCGGCGCGGTATCGTCTTTCACAAACTCCCGCTGCCCGCAGGCGGTTAAGCCCGCCGCAAACAGTACAACGACGGCGCCAAGCGCAAAGATCCGTTGTTTCATAATCTGCTCCTTTCCGCCGCGTCAGCGCTTCTGCTTTTTCAGAAACTCCTCGGCGAACGCTTCATAGGCCTGCGCGCCCTTGGAGGCTTTGTCGTAATACAAAACAGGCTGCCCAAAGCTGGGCGCTTCCGAAAGGCGGACGTTGCGCGGGATCGTGGAACGGTAGACCTTCTGTGGGAAGAATTTTTTGACCTGCTCGACCACCTGTGCCGTCAGGTTCAGCCGCCCGTCATACATCGTCAGCAGCACGCCCTCAAGCTCCAGCTGCGGGTTATAAAGCCTTTTTATTTGCCGCACCGTCGTCATAAGCTGCGCAAGCCCCTCAGCGTAGTATTCGCACTGGATGGGCACCAAAAAGCTGTCGGACGCGCAAAGGGCGTTGATCGTAATGAGCCCCAGCGAGGGCGGGCAGTCCAAAAAGACAAAATCATACTGTTCCCATACGCTCGCGAGCGCCGTTTTCAGTCGGCTTTCGCGGCGGTCTAAGCCGATGAGCTCGACCTCTGCGCCTGCCAAATTGATGTCGGACGGCAAAATATCGACATTTTTAAATTTTGTGTTGATTATTCCCTGCGCTGTCGGCGCTTCGTTGATGAGTACATCGTAGGCGGAGGTTTGGATCGACCGCTTGTTCACGCCGTAGCCGCTGGTGGTGTTGCCCTGCGGGTCCACGTCGCAGATAAGCACCTTTTTGCCGAGCGCCCCGACTGCCGCCGACAGGTTGACCGCCGTGGTGGTCTTGCCCACGCCGCCTTTTTGGTTGATTATGGAAATGGTTTTTGCCATAGGGTTTTTTCAGCTCCGAAAAATTGGACTTGTCCGAGCGCATACGCCGCTCGTAAAACGCGCGGGGGACGAACCGTGCCGCCCGCAAACGGGTTTTCTTTTCATGTTTTTATAGTATAGCATAAACCCGCATAAAAGGAAAGCCTTTTTTCCCGCAAAGTCCGGTTTTCGGGACAGGGTGGGGCGAAGTGCCGCTTGCGCAGGGGGAAACGACGGGACGCGCCGGCAAGACACGGCGGGACGGCGTGTAGGCAGCGCGGTGGGCGGGGCAGGCAGCGCGGCAAACAGCGGGCGACGGCGCAAACGGAGGGCTTCGATGTTTCACGTGAAACATACGGTGCGGTGACGGAATTCGAACACACGGCGGGAGCAGAGCCCCGCCCTACACGATGTAACGGCTGTTTTCCAGTAAAAAATCCACACAAACCCCGTAGGCGCGGGAGCTTCCCCTGTTAGGGGAAATTGCCGCGTAGCGGACAAAAGGATGCCGGAATCCGGAGGATTTCCGTGCCCGTCCGCAAACAGAGATCAGAATATGGATGTTAGATGTCAGAGTTGGTGCGGGCAGATTTCACACGTTGCCGTGGCAACGTTAAAAACTACATGTTTTATCTTGTAGGGGCGGGTCTCTGCGCCCGCCCGTAAGAAAGTTGGATTTTGTAATCGGTTACGGCGAAAAACAGAATTATGGTTTTCATAACAGACGCAAGTTCTTTTCTTTCTGCACTCTGCTCGGGCGGGCACGGAGACCCGCCCCTACGGCATAAAACATCAAAATTCAGCATCGTCGTAGGGCGTTTGGGAAGCTGCACTTCCTTCGGGCAGGCGTGGAAATCCTCCGGATTCCGGAAACCCTTTGTCCGCTGCGCGGACATCTCCCTTAATAAGGGAGTCACCTGCCACTACGCGTAGTCGATATTTATTTGCGCAGCCGCGGCTGTGCGTAAAATCCACCCGCACCGTGTCTAACATCTAACATCTAATATCTAATATCTAAAAGGCGAAACAGCGGCCGGGCGTATGCCCGAACCGCTGTTCCGCTGTGGATGTGGGGTGTGAAAGAGAAGGATATGGATATTTAAAACGGAACGGCGACAGGGGTGGCCGCCGCCCACGTTTTACGAAGTTTACGCGCCGACAGGCGCAGGGCGGGCAGGATTCAGAGAGGAGCGGTGAGAGACGAGAAATCAGACGCGGAAAGGTAAGCCTTTGCAGCGCCGCCGCTGCGCGGAGAAATGTGCAGTGTGTAGGGCGGGGCTTGCTCCCGCCGCACATCTGCCCTCTGATTTCTGAAATCTGACTTCTGAAAGCGGACAGCCGCAAGGGCTGTCCCTACGGGGTCGCTGATTTTCGGCTTCGGTGAACCTGCCCCTCCGCACTTCTGCCCTCTGATTTCTGAAATCCGGCATCTAAAATCAAACTGCCTCATCCTCCGCAGAGAGGGGAAGCTTGAGCTGTTCTAATTTCGGGATGCGCACAATGTATTCGATGTATTCCGGCGTTTCGCTCTTGGCGGCGTCCGCGTCCACGCCTGCGCGCCGAATGGCGTCTACGGCATGGTTCAAGGTGTTGATGAACACACGCACATCGCGCACGCCGCGGAAGTTCGTGCGGTTTTTGCCGGTTTTCGCGAGCATCTGCTCCACGAGCCGCTCGCTTTCCTGCACGGTCAAATGGCGGTCAAGCATGATGCCCAGCGCCCGCGCGCGCTGTTCGTCGTTGTCGAGCTGCAAAAGCGCCCGTGCATGGCGCTCCGAAAGCCCGCCGCGCGTGAGCCGGTAGCGCATGTCCTCCGGCAGGCGGAGAAGCCGCAGCTTGTTCGAGAGGGTGGACGGCGCTTTGCCGAGCTTGCGGCTTAATTCCTCGCGGCTCATGCCGTAGTCCGTCACAAGGCGGTCGATCGCCTCCGCCTCCTCGAAGCAGTCGAGATCCTGCCTTTGCAGGTTCTCAATGAGTGAAAACACGGCGGAATTTTTGTTGTCGAGCTCGGCAACGATGGCGGGGATCTTGGTAAGCCCCACAAGCCGTGCCGCGCGCAGCCGCCGTTCGCCCGAGATCAGCTCGAAACCTGTTTCGGTCTGGCGCACCGTGATCGGCTGTAAGATGCCGTTTTGCCGGATGCTTTGCGCCAGCCCCTCCAGCTCGTCGTAATCGAACCGCTGACGCGGCTGGTTGGGGTTCGGCGCTATGTTTTCCTGCGGGATCAGGAAGATCTGACCCGCGCTTTTGACCTTCGGTGTTTTCATTGCTTTGTCCGCGGGCGAAAGCCGCCCTTTCCTTTACACAGAATCCCGTCGGGGAAAGCGCCCCGCCCGGCTTGTCCATAGGATAGCACGGGCGGGGCAGATTTGTAAAGAAAAAGCGTTCGTCCGAAAACGCGGCGATTCACGGCTTTTTTCCTTTATTTTAAGGGGCTTTTCGCGATTTTTGCGGATGCACGCGGGTATTTTGGCGGAGTTTGCGATATTTTCCGCACAAAAACGATGCGCCGCGGCGTATTTTCGACCAGATCAAATAAAAGATTTTGTTCCGTCTTCCCGCCGAGCAGCCGTACCGCGCCCGCCGCATTTTGAATTTCTTCCTCGGCGGCGGCGGATTTCATGGCGAAAAACAGCCCGCCTGCGCGGACAAAGGGCAGGCAGTATTCGACCAGCACCGCCATATCCGCCACGGCGCGCGCTGTGACAAAGTCGAATTTTTCGCGGTATTTCGGCTGTTTTCCCGCTTCCTCGGCGCGCAGGTGCAGGGTTTCGCCGGCGAGCCCCGTTTCTTCGAGAACGGACGAAATAAAGCCCAGCTTTTTGCGCGTGCCGTCCAAAAAAGCAACTTGCAGGTCGGGGCGTGCAAGTTTCAGTGCAAGGCCCGGAAAGCCCGCCCCCGTACCGACGTCCAAAAGCGACGCGCCCGCAGGGAGCTCCGTTTTCCCCAGCAGCACCAGCGAATCCGCAAAGTGCTTGACCGTGACCTCGTCGGGATCGGTCACAGCGGTCAAATTGAATCGGCGGTTGGTCTCGATCAGCCGTTCGGCATACAGGTCGAGCCGCATAAGGGCTTCCCTGTCGAGCGTCACCCCGTGCGCGGCGAGCGTGCGTTCCAGCAGCGGGAAATTGAGCATCAATACCCCTCCTTGGCAAGGTAAATGAGCAAAACGGAAATGTCGGCGGGGGAGACGCCGCTGATGCGCGACGCCTGCCCGACGTTCTGCGGGCGCGCCTTACCGAGCTTTTCGCGCGCTTCGAGCCGCAGTCCCTCGATGGAGTCGTAGCAGATGCCTTCGGGGATACGTTTGCCCTCCAGGCGGCGCATTTCACGCACCTGTGCCTCCTGGCGGCGGATGTAGCCCTCGTATTTGAGCGCGATCTCCACCTGCTCAAACACGGCGTTCGGCAGGTCGGGGCGCGTCGGGTCAAAGGGCGCGAGCGCGTCGTAGTCGAGCTGCGGACGGCGCAAAAGCTCCGCTAATTTCATGCCCGTTTTCATCGACGATGTTTCACGTGAAACAAGCAGCGCCTGTAATTCATCGCTCGGCGGTATGGTCGTCTCCTCGGCGCGGCAGCGTTCGGCATCGATCTGCGCGGATTTTTTGAGGAAGCGATCATATTTTTCGTCCGAGACCAGCCCGATCTCGTGACCCATCGGCGTCAGGCGCAGATCGGCGTTGTCCTGCCGCAGCAAAAGGCGGTATTCCGAGCGCGAGGTCATCATGCGGTAGGGATCGGCGCAGCCCTTGGTCACGAGGTCGTCGATGAGTGTGCCGATGTAGGACGTGGCGCGGTCGAGCACGAACGGGTCTTTCCCCTGCACCTTGCGCGCGGCGTTGATGCCGGCGATCAGCCCCTGCGCCGCCGCCTCTTCATAGCCGGACGAGCCGTTGAACTGCCCCGCGCCGAACAGACCTTCCAAATCTAAAAATTCCAGTGACGGCGAGAGCGCAAGCGGGTCTACGCAGTCGTATTCGATTGCGTAGGCGGTGCGCATGATCTCCACATGCTCAAGACCGGGGATCGTGCGCAAAAATTGCAGCTGCACGGCTTCGGGCAGGGAGGAGGACATCCCCTGCAAATACATTTCCTCGGTATCTAAGCCGCAGGGCTCTACAAACAGCTGGTGGCGTTCCTTGTCGGGGAAGCGCATGACCTTATCCTCAAAGCTGGGGCAGTAACGCGGCCCCACACCGTGGATCTTCCCGCCGTAGAGGGGAGACGAGTCGATATTTTCGAGAATGACCTGCTTGGTCGCGTCGTTCGTGTAAGTGATATAGCAATCCGCCTTATTTTCGGGCGGGGTCTCCGTATCGAAAGAAAACGGCACAGTCGCTTCGTCGCCTTTCTGGACCTCCATGGCGGAAAAATCCACGCTGCGGCGGTTGACGCGCGCGGGCGTACCCGTTTTAAAGCGGCGCAGCGGGATGTGCAATCGCTTGAGCGCTGCGGAAAGCGCCGTCGCGGGGAACATACCGTCCGGGCCGCTCTCGTAGGAGACGTCGCCGATGTAGATGCGCCCACCGAGGAACGTGCCCGTTGCAAGGACAACGCATTTCGCCGAGTAAACAGCTTCGAGCCGCGTTTTGAGCGTCCAAAGCCCGTCGTCGGCGCGGTACAGGTCGATCACTTCCGCCTGGCGCACGTCTAAGCATTCCTGGCGTTCAAGCGCATGCTTCATGTATTTTGCATATTCCCGGCGGTCGATCTGCGCGCGCAGGGAGTGCACCGCCGGACCCTTGCCGCGGTTGAGCATGCGCGACTGGATCTCGGTTCTGTCCGCCGCTTTGCCCATTTCGCCGCCGAGCGCGTCGATCTCGCGCACAAGATGCCCTTTCGACGTACCGCCTATGGAGGGGTTGCAGGGCATATTGCCGATCCAGTCGAGGTTGATGGTGAACACCCCGACCGTACAGCCGAGCCGCGCGGCGGCAAGGCCGGCTTCAATGCCTGCGTGCCCGGCGCCGATCACGGCAACGTCATATTGTTTTGCAAAATAGTCCATAGTTATGTTCCCTTAACTGAATGCAGAATACAGAGATTAGATGGCGGAGGCGTTCGGAAACGTGTGCTGCTTTCACAGCCCACCGGGCTGTTTGGCTTCCTCTCCTGCGCTTTGGGAGGGAAAAGGTTTCGCACGCTGCGGCGTGCGACCAAAGGCTCTGCCTTTGGAAACCGCGATTTTTTGTAAAAAATCGAGTAAAACTTTTAGGTTCGCTTGCCGGAACTTACAGCAATTTTCCCGCCGCATATCCAGCGTCCGGAATCGAATATCCAGTTTCTACTTGCCTACGCAGAACTGTGCAAAGACCGCATCCACGACAGATTCCGTAGCACGTTTGCCGGTGAGCGCGTCAAGATCCTCGATCGCCGCATCCATACACACCTGCACCGCGTCGCGTGTGACACCTACGGTGAGCGCGTCGTGCGCTTCGTTTAAGTGTTCGAGCGCCGAACGGCAGCAGGCGTTCTGCCGCTCGTTCATCAAGGTAGGGGCGGCGGTGTCGAAATCAGCCGTCCCCAGCACCTCGGCAACGGCAGCTTCCAAATCGGCAAGGCCCGTTTGCGTTTTGGCGCTGACCGGCACAACTTTATTAAACACAGTGTTTAATATCTCACTGTCCAGCTGCTGCGGCAGATCGGTCTTGTTAATGACGGCAATGGCTTTTTTCCCTTTGCACAGCGCGAACAGCCGCTTATCCTCCTTCGTCAGCGGCTCGGCGCTGTCAAATACCGCCAAAACGAGCGTTGCGCGCTCCAATGCCGTGCGGGCGCGTTCCACGCCGATGCGCTCTACGGCGTCATCCGTATCGTGCAGTCCTGCCGTATCGGAAAGATGCAGCACCAGCCCGCCGAGCGTGACCGTTTCCTCCACCACATCGCGCGTTGTACCGGCCACGTCGGTGACGATCGAGCGTTCCGAGCCCGAAAGGAGGTTCATCAGCGTCGATTTGCCGACGTTCGGCCGGCCGACGATGACCGTATCCACGCCCTCGCGCACGGCGCGCCCCGAATCAAAGCGGGCAATAAGCGCCGAAAGCGAATGCCGCGCGCCGTCGACAACTTGCAGCAGCGCGCCGTCCGAAAGGTCATCGATGTCCTCGTCGGGGTAATCCACCCATGCTGCGAGTGCGGCGGAGGTCGCTTTCAGGCGGTCGGATATCGCGTCGATCTCCCCGGAAAGCCTGCCCTCCAGTGCACCGAACGCCGCCTGCGCCGCCTGTTCGCCTTGGGCGGCGATGAGCTGCATCACGCCCTCGGCGCGGGTCAGATCCATTTTGCCGTTTAAAAACGCACGGCGCGTAAATTCGCCCGCCTCGGCGGCGCGCGCGCCGTTTTGGAGAGCGGCGCGCAAAACCTGCCGCGTCACATACAGCCCGCCGTGGCAGGAGATCTCCACCACGTCCTCACCCGTATAGCTTTTCGGCGCACGGAACACAAGGGCGACCGCCTCATCCACGGGGACGCCGCCGCAAAGCACCGTGCCGAACGCGGCATGGTAGCCCGGCAGGGAAGATAAGGGCTTTTTTGAGACGGGGCGGAAAATGCGGTCGGCGACCGCCAGGGCATCTTCGCCCGAAATGCGGACAATGCCGATCCCGCCCGCCGCCTGGCCGGTGGAGATGGCGGCTATCGTGGACATAAGATCACCTCGGTTTTAGATGGTAGATTTTAGATTCTAGATGCTAGACGTGGGATGGGCGAGCTTGCAGAAGTCGGAATTTAGATGTCAGAGGCGATATGGGTGCTTTTCCGCAAAGCCGCGGCTGTACAGGAAAGAAACCCGCCCCTACAAGATAAAACATGCCGTTTTTAGTGTAGCCGCGGCTTTGTAAAAACCTACCTGCACCGCTTCTGACCTCTTGCTTCTAACTTCTGAAATCTGAACGCAGCCCTGCCCCTATGGCATTAAACATCAAGTTTTCGGGATAGCCGCAGGTGGTTCGAATTCTATATATTTCTTGAGCAGGCGTGGAAGCCTGCCACTACGCGTCCGATCGAATTTTCGGTTTCTGCAAATTTCCCCATTGCTCGTCTGACTTCTGACCTCTGAAATCTGACTTCTGTTCGCGGGCGAGCACTTAAGACCCGCCCCTACAGAAAGAGATATCCGGTTTTCTGTACCGCTGCGGCTTCGTACAAACCTCCGCGCACCACGTCTAGCGTCCGGCATCCGGCATCTAAAATCTAAAAAGCGGCGGGAGTTCCCGCCGCTTTTCAAATCTGCTTATTCCGCCTCGGTCGAGTCGGGGGCGGCCTGCTCTTTTTTCACTTCGATCTTGCCGTAAAGCGAAGCCCCCGCCACGTCATTGCGCTTTTCGCGGTCGGCGGCGACATCGGGCACATACGGCTCGCGGCGCGGTCGGTCACGGCGGTCGCGGCGGTCACGGCGATCATTGCGGTCGTGGCGATAGTCGCCGGAGCGTCCGCTGCGCGCGCCGCCCTTGGGCGCGTTTTCGGATGCGATGATCACGCGGCGGTCGAGATCCACGCCCGTGGAATACGAGGTCACGCCGTCGATCTCCTGAATGGTGGTGTGGATGATGCGCCGTTCATACGGGTTCATCGGCTCGAGCGTCAGGCTGCGCCCGGTGCGCAGCACTCTTGCGGCGTCCTTTTTCGCAAGGTCGGCAAGCGCCGCTTCGCGCTTTTCGCGGTAATCGCCGATGTTGATCCCCACGCGCTTATACCCTTGTCTGCCGCGGTTTTCCACCATGCGTGCAAGGTACTGGATCGCGTCGAGCGTTTCGCCGCGGCGGCCGATGACAATGCCGTAATCCTCCCCGCAGGAGAGCTCAAACAAAATTTCCTCATCATTTTCAAACGCTTCGACCTCGCATTCGGGCAGACCCAGCCCGCGCACGAGCTCGGCAATGTAAGCCGCAGTCTTTTCATGCGCGTCGGTCGGGGTCAATCGCGCCTTGCGCTCCCGGAACGAAAGCGGCTTTTCGGCAGGCGCCTTTGCGCTTTCCGCCTTATCGCCCTTTTCCGCTTTTTCTGCGGGTTTCGCCGCCTTGGGCTTTTCGGCTGTCTCTTTTTTCTGCGGTTTTTCCGCCGGTTTTTTCTTCTTTTCGGGGCGCGGCGCCTTTTTCTCGGCGGGCGCGTCCGGGAGTTCCACGGTCACCTTGACCTCGGCGGGCGAACCGCCGAACAGCCCGAGGATCTTTTTCGACGGGAGCTTCAAAACCTCTACATGGTAATCGTCTTCATCCGTAAGCCCCAGCTCTGTAAGCGCCGCCGCAGTCGCTTCCTCAATGGTTGCGGCGGATTTTATGCATTCCTTGGTCATAACTGTCTCCTTCGTGTATCAGTCATCCTGCGAGCGTATCTCGAGGATGCGCTTGGTGTTCGCTTCTTTCGAGCGGCGGTAGATCGTTTCTTCCACCATCAACCGCGCGAGCACCTTTTTCGGACTGTAAATATGGTTGAGCGCCACCATCTGGATAAACGAGAGGATAGAAGAGAAGATGGTGTAAACGCCGACGTTGATCGGCAAAATGAAGGCGAACCAAACCTGCATAACGGGTGTAAAGAACATCATGCAGCCCATGCTGGCATTATTTGCCATGCCGGGGTTCGTCTTTTTCTGGCGCAGGAAGGAGTACAGGCTCATCCCCAGCGCCAAAAGCCCGGAGACAATCGGGATCACCCAATAGATGTCGGGGTTCGAAATGCTCGGCGTGTGAGAAAGATCCAGACCGAAGAGGGTGTAGCGCTCGATGAATTGGTCGACGCTGGCGATCATATCCGCCGTAAGCCCGTGGATCGAGGAGAGGTCGAGCTCATGGAAGTGCTCGAGCGCGTACAGCTCCATGCGGTAAGAGGCGCTTGCCGCCGAGCCTTCGACCATCGGCTGCACAGCGTTTTCCAGCGCCGTTACGACCGCATCGGGCAGGCGCAGCACCATCGAGAACGGATGATAGTTGACCTGAAAAAGCCCCATCATGATGATAAGCTGGAGCAGCATCGGAAAGCAGCCCGCCGTCATGCCGGACGTACCCTCGCGCTGGTAGAGCGCCTGTGTCTCCTCCTGGATCTTGCGCTGGTTGCCCTCATACTTTTTCTGGATGCGCCGCAGCTTAGGCTGTAAGCGCGCCTGTTTCGCCATGCCCTTTTGCTGCTTGATCGAAGCGGGCAGCAGGCAGAGACGGATGATGATGGTCATGCACAAAAGCGAAAGCAGGTAGTTGCCCGTCAGCGCATAGAAAATGGAAATGACAAAGCCGAACGGGATACCCAGCCATTCGTAAAGTCGTTGCATAGAAAACCTCCATGCTGTTAGATACTGGATGTTAGATTCTGGATGCTGGATGTGGGGTGGGGAAGGTTGTGCGAACCGGAATTCAGAATACAGATGTTAGATGTCAGAAGTCAGATATCAGAAGTTAGAAATTAGACATTAGATGCGGTGCAGGCGGATTTCACACAAAGCAGCGATTGCGCTGAAACTTGATGCCCTATCTTGTAGGGGCGGGTCTCTGTGCCCGCCCGCCGGTCAGATATCAGAAATTAGAAATCAGAGGTCAGATGCGGTGCAAGCAGGTTTTACACAAAGCTGCGGGTACGCTGAAAAATTGATGTTTTCTGTCGTAGGGGCGGGGTTTAAGCAGACTTTTTATGCTTTTCGAAGTCGAAAAGTTGTACGAACGCTCGGTTTTCATGAAATCTTCCTGCGCCGCTTCTGACTTCTAATCTCTGTATTCTGATCTCTGTCCGCGGGCGGGCGCTTAAGCCCCGCCCCTACAGGGTTAATCAAATTTTTAAATCTCTTCGCAGCCGAAAGGTCATACCGACGAACGGGAGTGATAAAACGTCCTGTTCTGATTCTGCCCTCTGTCTTCTGATTTCTGACTTCTGCGCCTCAGCGCAGCTTCGGCGGTCTTTGCGGCTTTTCGGGGACGGGGTCGTACCCGCCCGGGAACAGCGGGTTGCAGCGCAGCAGCCGCCACAGCCCCATAAGCCCCCCGCGCACAAGCCCGAAACGCTCGATCGCTGTCAACATATACGCCGAGCAGGTCGGGGTATACCGGCAGCGCGGCGGGAAATGCGGCGAGATCTTTTTTTGGTAGAAGCGGATAGCGCGCACAGCGGCGTCTTTTACGCGCATAGCAACCCCGCCTTTTTAAGAAGCCCGCGCATGGCAGCCTGCACCTGCGTGCTTTTGAGATGCTTTGTGCGGCTGCGCGCCACGAACACAAAATCATAGCTGCCGGAAAGCTCGTCCTCCAGCGCGCGGTATGCGGCGCGGATGATGCGCTTGCAGCGGTTGCGCTCCACGGCGTTGCCCAATTTTGTGCTGACGGTTATGCCGATACGACAAATTCCCGCACGGTTTTTACAGAAATAAACAACCAGTGCAGGATCTGCGTAGGATTTTCCGCGATGGTAAAGCCTGCGGAAATCCGCGTTCTTTTTCAGCGTAACCGTGGTATTCACCGTTTTGCGTCCTTAGTAGGTCAGCTGTTTTCTGCCCTTAGCTCTTCTGCGGGCAAGAACTTTTCTGCCGCCTCTGGTCGCCATTCTCTTGCGGAAGCCGTGTTCCATTTTACGATGCCGCTTTTTGGGCTGATACGTTCTTTTCATCGTTCGATCCTCCATTTCACGAAACCGGACCCATTCGCCGCGCGCCGTGTTTCGGCGCAACCGAGCATAACGGAAGCAGAACCGCGCACATGTGCGCTCCGCAAAGTAGAGCGGCGCAGTCCGGCTCAAAATAAATCTGCGAGTAGTAATTATATACTACAATTTGTTGATTTGTCAACGCCTTTGTCCGTTTTCGGCGGAAAAATTCCGGTCTGTGCCATACCTTGTGGCGTGCGGTTTTCTGGAAACAAGATATAGTTTTCAGATGCCGGATACTGAATATTAGATGTGCAAGCCGGAGCGCAGAATACAGACGTTAGACGGCAGAAGCGGTGCAGGCGGGTTTGCAGAAAACCGAAAGGAAACGCGCACCCGTAGGGACAGCCCTTGCGGCTGGCCGCTTTTAGATTTTAGACGTTAGATATTAGAAGTTAACCGTGGGGCAGGTGGTTTCACGCAAAGCCGCGGCTGTGCAGAAACCGAATTTTCGCAGTTGTAGGGGCGGGGCTCCAATCAGATGTTAGATGTTAGAAATTAGACATTAGATGCGGTACAGCTAGGGTTACGTATTGCTGCGGCTACGTAGGAAAAATAGCCTTTGCAGTTGTAGGGGCGGGTCTCTGCGCCCGCCCGAGCAGGGTGCGGAAAGAAAACTGCTTTCGTCTGTGATAAAAACCGTAATTCTGTTTTTCGCCGCAACCGAATGCAAAACCCGACTTCCTTGCGGGCGGGCGCTTAAGCCCCGCCCCTACGGGGTTCAGCAAAATTTGAATTGCTTTCGCAGCCGAAAAGCGGGGGTAATTCCTCTGGCAGGGGAAATGTCGCGCAGCGACAAAGGGGACGGCTCCGTTGGCGGTGGCTTTTGCCTGCGAAAAAAGCCGGAGGGAGAGACCGTAGGTCGGGGGCAAGCCCCCGCCGATACAGAAGTCGCATATACGGCGCGAGCAAGCCCGCGCCCTACCGTTTTTATCTTCTGCTTTTATGCTGCGGTACAGAAATCGTCTTTACGGCATGACATATTCACGTTTTCGAAATTTACGCCTTTCTGTTTTTTATACTATACTATACTATATTATATAATATAAAAACCTTTATTTAAAACAGTTGCAATCTTTTTGAAAACATGATACTATATAAAGTGTAAATGTGAAAATTTCGCCTTAAAAGCCCGATTTTGCTGATTTTACCCTTTTCCGCACAGGGGACACGGGAACGGTATAAAACGGCAGAAACTGCTTTGTACGGCGCATTTTGAAAGATATGTAAAATCTATCTTATTGAAGGGGAAGAATGTATGGACTCTCTTTCCGAATTGTGGGATGCCGTGTGCACCTATGTGCGCACCACGGGCGGGATCACGGATTCCGTCTTTACCTTATGGATCGAGCCGCTGTTTATCGACAGCTTCGACGGGGAGACCGTCATTCTCGGCATTGAAAGCGAATTCAAGTTCGGGATCGTCGAAAAAAAATTCAATCCGCTTTTGGAGGATGCGTTTTTCTCTGTCTTGGGCTTCCCCGTTACGGTGGAGATCCGCCTGATCCAAAAAGAAGCGCCGGAAGAAGCGCCGCGCGCGGCAGCTGCAGCGGCAGAGGCGGGCGATGACCTGGTTATCAACAACCCGCACAACAGCTTTGAAAATTTCGTTGTCGGCAAATCCAACAACTACGCTTATGCCGCGGCAAAAAAGGTCGCCGAAAATCCCGGCACCGCTTACAACCCGCTGTTTATCTACGGCAAAAGCGGTCTTGGGAAAACGCACCTGTTAAAAGCGATCGAAAATTACATGCGCAGCAAAAACCCCGATGCTTCCATCATTTATGTCACCAGCGAGCATTTCACGAACGACATCATTGAGCATATCCGCAATTCCAATACCGTCGCCCTGCGGGAAAAATACCGCCGTGCGGACGCGCTTTTGGTGGACGACATCCAATTCATTGCCGGCAAAAATTCGATTGAAGAGGAATTTTTCCACACGTTCAATTCCTTAACGGAGGACGGCAAGCAGATCGTGCTTTCGTCCGATAACCCGCCCAACGAGATCCCGAAGCTCACCGAGCGGCTCAAGAACCGCTTTGAGTGGGGCCTCATGGCGGACATCCAGCCCCCGGATTTTGAAATGCGCGTCGCGATCATCAAAAATAAGGCCGAAGCGCTCCGCTTTGTTATCCCGGACAACGTCTTGGAATTCATTGCCGAACAGGTCAGCCACAACGTGCGCCAGCTGGAAGGCGCCGTCAAAAAGCTGCAGGCGATCTGCGCGCTGCTGAACACCGCCCCGACCATCGAGATCACAAAAGACGCCATCAAGGAATTGATGAATACCACGCAGCCCGTCTCCGTCGTGCGCGAGCGCATCCTTGAAAACGTCGCCGCCGCCACGGGCGTGAGCGTGGAAAACATCGTCTCGGACAAGCGCGACAAAAATATCAAGGACGCGCGGCAGATCGCAATGTATATCATCCGCGAGATGACCGGCATGTCTTTAGAAGAGATCGGCAAGTGCTTTAACGGGAAGACCCATTCCACGGTCAAGCACTCCATCAGCAATGTTGCCGAGCGTATGGACCGCGAAAAAGACTTTAAGGCGCTCATTGAAAACCTCATCAAAAACGTGCAGGAGTTTTGAACAGGTTTTTGTTTTAAACATTCGGTTTTGAACATCGCATTTACAGTCAGTTTTTAACTGTTCAAAAGCAAACTCTTTTGCACACGTTTTCTTCCCCTCAAAAACCCATGCTTTTCGCCCGGGGCGGGCGTCTCTGCGGTTTTCTACAATTTGCGCACCCCCTAATACGAATACTATATATATTTATGTACTTTATGTTTTTTAAGAAAGGAACCGGCGTATGAAGCTCATTTGCGAAACCCAAAAACTCTCGGAAATCTGTTCAAATGTGCAAAGAGCGGTTTCCACGAAATCCTCTATCCCCGCGATCGAAGGCATCCTTTTAGAAGCCGGGGAAAACGTGCTGACTTTAACGGGCTATGATCTGGAGGTCGGCATGATCACTTCCATGGAAGCGCGCGTCGAGGAAGCGGGCAGCATCATCTTAAATGCAAAGATCCTTTGCGATATTTTAAGAAGCCTGCCGAGCGATACGGTATCCATCGAGGCGGACGAACGGCTTACGTGCCGCATCAAAAGCGGCGACGCGGAATTCACGCTCATCGGCATCGCAGCCGCCGACTATCCGGAGCTGCCCTCTGTGGAAAGCGGCTTCCCCATCGTGCTCGACAGCGAAACGCTGCGCGATATGATCCGCAAGACGATTTTTGCCACAGCGGAAAACGATGTCAAGGTCGTGCATACGGGCGTTCGCTTTGAGATCGGCGCGAATCAGATCCGCCTGGTCGCCGTAGACGGCTTCCGCCTTGCCATGCGCAACGAAGAGATCGATTATGACGGGGAAGAAAAGATTTTCGTCGCACCGAAAAAGGCACTGAATGAAGTCGTGAAACTCACAGGCGGCGAAGAGACCATCGCTTTAAACGTCGGCAAGCGGTTCATCGTGTTTGAGATCGGCAGCTACCGCATTGTTTCACGCCTTTTGGAAGGTGAATTTTTGAATTACCGCGCGGCGATCTCCGGCAAGGTCACGGGGACGGTGCGCGTCAACACAAGGCTTCTTATCCAGAGCATCGAGCGCACGTCGCTGATCATCACCGACCGTACAAAAAGCCCGATCCGCTGCGTGTTTGATGAAGATATGATCCGCATTTCGAGCACCACGGCGCTCGGTACCGCGCATGACCGCGTACCCTGCAAGAGCGAGGGCGAGCACATGGAGATCGGCTTCAATAACCGCTATCTTTTAGACGCGCTGCGCGTGTGCGATGCGGACGAAGTGCTCGTGAAGATCGGAAGCCCCATCCTGCCGATCCTTATCGTGCCAACGGAAGGCGACGACTTTTTGTTCTTAGTGCTGCCTGTGCGGCTGAAAACCGAATGACGCCGCGCAGGATTACGGCGCATATCGCCAAAAAAGAAACGCGCACTCTCCCGATCACAACGGAATTTATCCGCCTGGATGCGGCGCTGAAATTGGCGAACGCCGTTTCTACGGGCGGGCAGGCAAAGCTCATCATCACCGAAGGCGATGTGCGCGTCAACGGCGAGGTGTGTTTGTCCCGCGGGAAAAAGCTGCATGAAGGCGACCGGTTTTTATTTAACGGGATAGAATATGAAGTGCGCAAAGCAGAGGACAGAAAGTAGAATGCAGAAGTCAGAAGCGGCGGGGGCTTACAGAATTCTGATTTCAGAGGGCAGAAACGTGCGGGGATGTTTCATTAAAACCGTGTGTTTGTAAAACCCTTCGGCTGCGAAAACAACGAAAAATCTGTACAATCTTGTAGGGGCGGGGCTTAAGCGCCCGCCCGAGCAGAGTGCGAAAAGAAAACAACTTATGTCTGTTATGAAAGTTGTGATTCTGATATTCGCCGTAACTGATTGCAAAACCCGACTTCCTTGCGGGCGGGCACGGAGACCCGCCCCTACAACAGAAAATATCAAGTTTTCAGTGCAGCCGCAGCTTTGTGAAAAACCTGCCTGTACCGCATCCGCTCTTTGTTTTCAGAAAACTGACTTCCGGAAACGGCCAGCCGCGAGGGCTGTCCCTACGGATTGCGCGTTATTCGGCTTCACGCAAAACTTTCCCATCCCACATTTAGCATCTAACATCTAAAATCCAGCGTCTAACAAACGGCGGTGAAATCATGCTTGTCAAACGGCTTGCTTTGGAAAATTTCAGAAATATCGAAGCCATGGAGCTGTTCCCCGCCGAGGGCGTCAATGTGATTTTCGGCGAGAACGCGCAGGGCAAGACGAATTTGCTGGAGTGCATCTGGCTGTTTACCGGCTGCAAGAGCTTTCGCAGCCGCCGCGACCGCGAAATGGTCGGATTCGACGCGCCTTTTGCAAAAAACACCATGGATTTTTTTGCGGGGGGCCGCGAGCAGGAAGTGCTTTTGTATATCGACCAAAAGCGCACCGCTATGAAAAACGGCGTGACGCTGCAATCCCCTGCGGAACTGATCGGCGAATTTTCGGCAGTGATCTTTGCGCCCGCGCACCTGTCGCTCGTGCAGGAGGGGCCGCTGATGCGCCGCCGGTTTTTAGATACGGCGCTTTGCCAACTCAAGCCCGCCTATGCAAAGGGGCTTGCCAAATACAACCGCACGCTTTCGCAGCGAAACGCGCTGCTCAAAGATATCCAATTTCACCCGGAGCTTTTGGACACGCTTGCCGTGTGGGATGAAAAGCTCTCCGCCTACGGCGCGGCGGTCGTTTCCGAGCGCGTCGCGTATACAAACCTGCTTTCCGAGCACGCGGCGGAGATCTACGACGGCCTTTCCGGCGGGCGGGAGACCTTGCGCGTCACCTATACGAGCAACGTCGCCACGTCGGACGGCGACGCATACAAGATCCGCGAACGGCTGTTCACGGCGCTCGGCGAAGCACAGCACACGGATATTTTGAACGGCATCACTTCCATAGGCCCGCACCGCGACGATCTTCGTATCCAGATCGATTCCCTTTCGGCACGGTCGTTCGGCTCCCAAGGGCAGCAGCGTTCGGCGGCGCTCTCGTTAAAGCTCGCCGAAGCGAATATTTTAAAGACGGTCACGGGGGAAGAACCGATCATCCTTTTAGACGACGTGATGAGCGAGCTCGACGAAGGGCGGCAGGATTATATCCTCAACCACATCCGCGGGCGGCAGGTATTCATCACCTGCTGCGACCCGACCGCCGTACTGCGGCTGTGCGAGGGACGGACATTCCATGTGGAAGGGGGAAAGCTCTTATGATGCTTGACCTCGGCGGCGCTCTTGTGCGCGCCCACGATATTTTAGGCGTGTTTGACCTCGACAACACCACCGTTATGCGCGATTCGCGCGATTACCTGTCGGCGGCGGAAAAGGGCGGCGACGCCGTGACCGTGTCTTACGAGCTGCCGCGCACCTTCGTCGTGGCGGTAGAAAACGGCAAACGGCGCGTATATATTTCGCCCGTACTCTCCGGCACGCTGCTCAAGCGGATAAAGACAGGATTTGGGGAGTAGAAAGCGGAAGCAGCAAGGGAACACCTCATGAAAGTCGAGTGTTTGTGTAATTTTACGGCTGCGAAAACAACAAAAAATCTGCTTAAACTCGTAGGGGCGGGGCTCCAATCAGATGTTAGATATGTTAGAAATTAGACTTCAGATGTGGTACAGGCGGGTTTCACGCATTACCG
>JFBN01306964.1_pt1 | contig 33673 bp, 31 predicted proteins | sample 768741 | NCBI WGS metagenome assembly JFBN01 (sample SAMN01983846, study PRJNA193217) | chicken gut metagenome | biome: terrestrial biome; isolation source: ceca of Broiler chicken | host: Gallus gallus | place: United Kingdom: England | collected 2010-09-07
GGGAATTGATTCGTGGGTTGTTTGATACGGATGGTTCTATTGGTTCCTTTGATGGTGATCGTTTTAATGTTTCGTATGATACGACGTCGAAACGTTTGGCAGAGGATATTCAGAGTGTGTTATTTTCGTTGGGTATTGCATCTACGATTCATAACCATGGTGATCGGGGTCGTGCGGGTGATATTCATGAGATTTATCATTTGTATGTGAAGGCTGATAATATGGATAAATGTAAGTTTTTTACATGTCCGAAAAAGTATGAACGAGCGTTGGCGGCTCAGAGTGTAAGAAAATTACGTATGCGTGATTTTACATGTGTGCCGATTCGTGCGATTGAACCGTTGGAAGAAAAGATGCCGACAACTTGTATTATGGTTGAGGATGAAGAACATTTGTATCAGGCTGGTTCTTATATTGTGACTCATAATACGGAGGTTACGAAGCAGCTGGCACGGATTCTGTTTCAGGATGACCGGTCGCTGATCCGATTCGATATGACGGAATTTGCGAACAACGATTCGTTGGATCGTTTCCGTAAGGAATTGACGTCACATGTTTGGGAGCGTCCGTATTCGATCATTTTATTGGATGAAATTGAAAAAGCCTGTGCCGCGGTTACGCGTCTGTTGTTACAGGTGCTGGATGATGGCCGTTTGGTAGATGAGAACAACCGGGAAGTCAGCTTCGTGAATAGCTATGTTGTGCTGACGACCAATGCCGGATCGGAGATTTACAAGGACATCGCGCAGTATGCGGTGGATGATCGCGGTTCCGGGCGGCTGATGAAGAAATATGAAAAGCTGATCCGGGAATCCATTTCCACGACGACCGGAGAGAACAAGTTCCCGCCGGAGCTGTTGGGACGTATTGATTGTATCGTTCCGTTCCAGCCGTTGTCGGAGAATACGCTGCGGCGGATTGTTACGAAGAAGCTTCAGGATTTGATCCTGGATGTGCGTGCAAAGCACGGGGTAGAATTGACGATTCAGGCGAAGGTAATTGATTATCTGGTGTTGGATAATATGGATACGGATTCCAATGCCGGTGGTGCGCGTGCCGCAATTTCGAAGCTGGAAGCGGAGGTAACAACAGCGGTGGCACGTTATATCAATGCGAATCCGGAGGCGAAGCATATTCTTGTTGGAACGACAGGGGAAGGCGCTTATGAGAACAAGTATAAGCTGGTATCGACGATGCGCATCTGGGTGAATGAATATTCACGGTTTGAACCTGTTGCGGGTGCATCTCGCAGATAAGCAGTTCAAATAAATATCATTACAGAAAGGACGTATACAGAAGTGTTTGGGAAGAAGAAAAAGAAAACGGATGTACCCGCAGCGGAAACAGCCGCGCCCCAGGTAAAAGTCAAGAAAAAAGGCGGCATGTCGCAGATCTTTCATGAGTCCGTATTTGAGTCCGTGTTAGAGATTCTGCGCAACAACGAACAGTTCGTCATTATGTCGGACGGAAAACCGTTGTATGTGGCAATGGCCTTGGACGTTGCCAACATCGGCGGTCTGGATAAGAAAGCCAAAAAGGACGAAGCGAAAGGTACGATCATTGAATGTGTCAATTCCGGACGATTTAAGACGTACATCACCAATGATTGCCTGGAAGAAAATATCCTGGTCATCATTCCGGAAGCTGCGACATTGGCTGCTATGAATGAGTTCAGCATTCTGACAACCGCACAGTATGAGTTCTGTACGATTGATGAAGCCGGTGACATTACGTTGATGGGTATTCCGACGACGTACGATGCGGTCACCAATATGGTGACGGCGGATGGACATGTCAGTCAGCTGCTTCATTCGGAGGAGGATGAAGACGACGAATACGAAGATGAGGATGCGGTGCTGGACGATGAGGACGCACCGGATTCGGAAGATGATTCCGTTGTCGAAGATGATGCGGAGGACGAAGAGATTCCGGATATGGAGTCCGCATCTGATGATGACATCGAAGCGGATGATGAGGATTTGGAAGAGGATGCGCCTCCGGAGTTCTCCGAGGGTCCGATTCCTGTGGACGAGACGGTTGCCGGTATGGACGATGGCGCTGGTATGAATCCGTACGAGACTGCTATGGCAGAAGAGCCTGCGCAGATGGAGCCGGAAGATGTAATTCCCGGCGCGATGACGGAGGAAGCGGTTGCACGCCGGTTCTATTCCAGTAACTTGGGACTGGAAGTCACGACAGATCCGTTTGATGCTCAGTTTATGCAGCAGAATCCGTTCATTCCGTTTGTGACGGATCGTCCGGAAGGCTGGCTGAACAATCAGTTGAATGAAATGTCCCGGGATGCGAACATCCAGATGCAGCGGATGCATGAAGCGAATTTGTTCCACATGCGGGAGCGTTATTTCCGCCTGATGGCGATGCAGTGTGACCGTATCCAGCAGGAACTGGATATCAATGATGAAGGTACCCAGTATGGTGCGCTGTATCAGTCGATGCAGCAGGAACACAATGCACAGCTGGCAAATATGGAAGCACTGGTGGCAAAGCGTAAGGATGTGCTGAATAACAACTGGAAGGAGACGCTTCGTCAGGTGGGTATGGCTGCCGCCAGGGAAGCACAGAACCAGTACCGGGAGCGGTATCAGCGTCAGTATGAAGATCAGATGTATGCCATTGAACATGGCGTGAAAGCGTCGATTGACGCAGAATATACGGACGATCGGAAGGAGCTTCAGCGCCGCCGTGAGGAAGAGGCTGCGGCTATGCTGGATCTGGCCATCACGGAAGTGTTGGATGAGATTTCCGATATGTATATGGGCTGCCTGAAGGAAGAGCAGGCATGTTACGAGCAGCTTCAGCAGAATATGCGGGAGTTTGTAGATAACAACCGGAAAGCGGATATCGCGAGATCACAGGCGCTGTCGGATGAACTTCGGAATTCGACGGAGATTCAGAAGCTGATGGCGGAGCAGGAACAGAAGATCAAGACCCTTCAGGAAGAGTATTCCGCAAAGAAATCCGATCTGACCGCAGAGCTGGAGCGGATGCGTAAGGAAACCGATTCCCGGATTCAGACGTATCAGGCGGATGCGGACCGTCAGGTACAGCGTGTGGAAGCTGAGAAAGAGGAACTGAAAAAGCAGTACAATCAGCTGTTGGAACGCTATCAGAATCTGGATAAGGATAAGGACGCACAGTACGCGCAGCGGCTGGCGGAAAAGGATGACGAGATCAGTGCCTGGAAGTCCAGGAATGATCATACAGAAGCGGTACATAAGCGGAACTGGGTGGTTGCCATCTTTATCATGGCGATTATTACAGTCGCGGTTGGCGCTATCGGCGTTGTTGGCGGTACGATGATTAAGACGTCCCGTCAGACAGACGCTTTGGTGTCGGAATATCAGGATGCGTTGGATCGTCAGAATGCGAACGATGCGCAGAGTGAGGTTCCGGCTGTTGAGGAATGATTGCATGATATGAAAAACGGGGTTGTTGGAGTTTCTGACAGCCCTGTTTTCATATAAAATCTTTTTACGAAAGGAGTGGTTGGTTTGAATAAACCAAAGACCAGCTGGGATGTGTTGAAGAACATGAAGCCCACGGATACGACGAAGTATCAGGATGTCTACAACAATCAGCAGCTGGAACGGTCACATCTGAAGCCGCCGCAGACGATGAAGACGCGAATCATTGCGGATATCGCCATGACGATTTTTTTCTTTTTCGTCTTATGGCTGCTGGCGTCCCTGTGGGAATACGGGCAGTATCTGTTAAATGGGGGCAGTACCGGGGCTTCGGACTTTACGGATGTGGAGCAGATTGCGCTGTCGTACGGTTATTTTTTGCGGCCAACGGTCAGTAAGGTGCTGTTGGATGTGGTATTTTCCACCGTGTTTTACGGTGTGATGTACGTGATCCTGTATCACAATCTGCAGGGGCAGAATGTGCTGAGCGATATGTCGGAACTGAATCAGTATACGAACGATCAGCACATTGCGCTTCCGGAGGAGTTACAGCGGAAGTTCGACTGGTTTCCGGATGTGGGTTGTACCTCGGATGTCCAGCCGTCCGGTATGATTTCCCATGTGATGATTTCGAATAAAGGTCTGAAGCATGTTATGATGGCGAAACGGGCCGATTCGGATATTATTGAAAATGGGGAAATTGTGCTGTACAAAGGGGATGTGCTGACGGATGAAGATGGGAATGTGCTGTTTGAGGAACAGCCGATCATTGATATTCCGTTTGCGCATGCATTGTTTGATGCGTCTGGTCTTCCCAGAGATAAGACGCTTCGGAAATTTTACAATACGACGTTGATTCCGTACAATCCGGATGGCAGCGACCGGGATAAGCTGGGGAAATTCGATACGGTAGCCGATCTGATCAATAAGGATTGGGAACTGCCGTGGTATGAGCCGCAGCGACCGGGTGGAGCGTATCTGGTGGATACGGCGCCTTGTAGAAACAGGGCATTCCGTGTGAACCCTATGACTCAGGGGTGTGCATAGCTTATAAGGTTTATGTGCTAACGGTATCAGTTGGATAAGACCGCTGTATGAGGTGCTGCCGCAGGATATACAGCAGATTCCATGGACGAAGCAGCTGACTAAGAGAGCCTACGGTCCATCGTAAGATGGATAGCAGGTAATACCGTGCTAAGTCTTCCCGTAAGGGAAGGAAAGTGTAACGACTATTGATGTAGAGCCGGGGATGAGTTACGGCTCGAAGCGCATGGATGCGCCGTGTAGGGCGCAAAGAGATAGCCTAGTCCCACTTTGTAAAAAAGTGTTAAAGTATGTTGAAAAACAGGGTGTAGACGGTCAATACTATGGTTTTAGCTATTACTAGAGCCGGTAAGGGTTAGTGGTTTGGCCCTTTGACATACCTTTTCCGTGATCAACGGGGTACATATTGAAATTATTAAAGTGTGATGATATATGAAGAGATTGACAATAAGTGAATTTATAGAACGTGCAAAATTTGTCCATGGTGATACTTATGATTATGGTCGGGTTGTATATCATGATATGCATTCGAATGTTGAGATTGTTTGTAAGAAACATGGTGTGTTTTTACAGACACCGTCTAATCATTTAAAAGGACATGGTTGTGAAATTTGTAATAAACGGGACGGTCGTAGCTTAGGAATTTCTGAATTTTTAAGTCGATCACAAGCCGTGCATGGTTCAAAATATGATTATTCATGCGTTCAGTATAAGAATACGAAAACGAAGGTTAAAATTGTGTGTCCAGACCATGGTGTTTTTTATCAAACGCCGGAGAAGCATATTTCAGGGCATGGTTGTCCGAAGTGTGCGAAAAATCACAAAGATACGGTTGATTCGTTTATTCAAAAGGCAAAAGCCGTTCATGGTGATTTATATGATTATTCATATGTTGAGTATGTTGATACTTATACGAAGGTTTGTATTATTGATCCAAAATATGGTGCGTTTTGGCAAAAACCTGGCGCACATTTGAGAGGTGAGGGCCATCCGTTAAGAAAACCTGAGAAGTGTTATCATACTAAAAAATTAAAAGGGTCTTTTCATGTATCGAAACCGGAACGAATTGTATATGATTTGCTATTGAAGAAATTTGGGGAATCGAATGTTTTCAGAGAGTATAGGAGTAATCAATATCCGTTTTCATGTGATTTTTGGGTGAAATCATTTGATTTGTATATTGAATTGAACATTTATGTGACGCATGGTGGTCATTGGTTTGATCCTGAAAATGTTGAGGATCTGAAACGTTTAGAATATATTAAAAGTAAGATTCGTCCTGGTAATTTGTATCAGAAGATGGTTTATGTTTGGACAGAGTCTGATGTGAAAAAGCGTAAGATTGCGATTCAGAATAAATTGAATTATTGTGTTTTTTGGGATTATGATCTTACAGATTTTATGGAGTGGTATAATAATTTTGATATGTGCTAACGGGGGTGAAATCCCGTGGGAAATCGTGAGTTATCACGAAAACCTGTATCGACTATGGCAGGTCAAGCTGCCAGTAGGGCTGCTATTGATACGCAGTTGAATTTTAGGTAACGAAGTTCACGTAAGCCGAAACGGGTATGGGATGCATGTTTTGCATTTTAAGAGATAGTCAGTGTCGTATAACGGTGGCGACAGCAAACTTATATTGAACCGGTAATTGATATGTGGACCAGGGAGCGAAGAGCGAACAATATGGTAATCAACGACCCGAAAGGGGAGTTGCTTGTTAAGTTTTATGTTCGCGGAACGATGCGTGGGTTCCAGATTGTACAGTTCAATTTGATCAACGCTGCAAAAACGGATATCTATAATCCCCTGGGCCTCGCCGCAGACGCCGCCCGCGAGGGTGACTTTACAAAAGCGGCGCTTTATGTAGAGAACATCGCCGAGGTGTTTTTCCCGGTGGATGGCGGGGATGATCCGGTTTGGCCAAACGCCGCAAACAACGCATTTAAGCGTGCGGCGTACGGCTTGATTGATTATTATCTGGAAGAAGAGAAGGAATTGCGTTTACGAGCGGAACGTACCGGCATGGATGAAAAAATCCTGGAGACCCAGTTGGATACCATGTGGGGAAAAGTGACGCTGTATAACGTGTATCAGCTGTTTGTACAGTTGACCAGTAAAAAAATGAAGAATCCTGCGATTGAGTTTACCAAAAAGGCGAAAGACGGCGTGTTTGACAATATGACGGACGAAGATTATCAGGATGCATTGGCTAAAGTAGAGCAGCAGTCAAAACTGTGGGAAGATAAACCGGAAATCGACCTACTGACACTGTTCTTCAATGCGACGGATGCTCTGCCGACCAATTCGATGCGGCGGCTGGTATCCAATGCGAACAACGCGCTGCGCGCGATTGCGGGCGCAGATAAGATGCTTGCCAGTGTTTATGGTATCGCAATTACGGCAATGGTGAGACACGCTTGTGGCTGAAAAGGTCGCACAGGAGGGATTCTTCCTGAACGGATGATCCGATGTACGGAATGAAGGGGTAACGCCCGGAGGCGTACACACTGAGACTCCGGCATGCGAGGGGACGAAAGGCCCCTGGTGTGAATCCCGGTAAAGACGGCTTTGGAATGAGCCGGGTGTCCGTATCATAGGGTGAGAATCTACGACGGTAGGAGACGAACCTGCGAGGGAACGTTGGCAGGTCTGTGTGGTTGAGTAATGTCATTGCTGTGAAAGACCATGATGCGTTACAGGCGCATGAGGCAGCCTGCAGGCATAGCAGGCACCTACGTGATACGAAGGATAGGGTCATCTGGACGTGGAAAGGTACGGGACGGAAGCAAAAATTCCGGTTTTGGCGAAGTAGATAAGCAAATTTGCCCGTGCCGAAAAGCGATGATCGCAGTGAGGATCGCAGCTGTAATGGCTGCGGGAGCGATGGTCATTAGTCAGATTTGAAATTTTACACTGTTCACAAAAAGAGGGAGCGCCCGGATGTCCGGACGCTCTTTTTTATAATGTCGGCTGATTGTCGATCAGATATTTGGCGACGCAGTCCAGAATGTCGTTCTGGAAGGTGCGTCCCGATAAGGGTGAGTGTGTAAACGGGTAAATTTCGTTGTTCAACTGTACCAATCCATGGCACAGTCCGGTGCTGTCGGTCAGGTTGTTCCAGATATGTCCATGCGCGGGGATTTCGTCAGGGATCCAGAAGGTCTTTCGTAAGAAATCCCGCAGGGCTGTACGCTGCGCGTAAGCGAGTTTGTTTTTCTTCTGGTTCCTGGGAATGGTCCGGCAGAACTGTTCCTTTGTGTCGTTGGTGATCTTCATGCTTCCGCTGATATGTGTGGTGACGTAGGCAACGGCGTCGTCGTAGGTCAGGAAATTTTTGTGGAGCCAGAAGCTGCCGTCGGTTTCGATTTTGTACGTATCGGGAACGCGTTTGTCGCCGGACTGATATCCTTTGATTTCGATTTTCATGGGGTCTTTCGGATGTTTTCCGTTGCGGTAAACGTCCAGGAAGCAGGCAACTGGTGTGCTTGTCTGCTTTTTGTATTCGTCGAAGATGGACCGCATGATGGTGTATTTGGGATCCACGGAGATTTCATGATATTTGTACTGGTAGACGATGCCGTTGACCAGGATCATACCGATGTGAAAGCCTTCGTTGTTGATACATTCGATGGTATCGGTCAGCGTCAGTTTTCTGGACAGCCGTTCCCAGACGGGATCTGCTTTTCGGTCGGCAACGCTGCGTTTTGCTTTCTGAAGCTTTTCTTCGGACGTTTTCTTTTTGTAGTGCGTGGCATCGTCATTTTTCAGATGAACGGTGCATGTGTCATGCACGTACGTAAAGATGAAGTCGAGGATATCGTCCAGTTTCGGCAGGAAAAGATCCAGATGTTTCGGATTTTTCGGGTCGAATAAAAGATGAGCGATGGGTTTTTCGATTTTTTCTTCTGAGATGACGGCAAAGCCGTTTTCAATATTGTAAATACTGGCGTGATACATAATGGTTCTCCTTTGTTATTGTCTGAGGTCTGCGTTTTCTTTGGACCATCGGTGTTCGTTGAGCAGATAGTCCTGGTAATTTTCGACGTATTCACTGTTTAAAAATCCTGCATAGTTTAAGGCAAATGCATTGCTTTTTCCGGTATAGCGTTCGTAGAATTCGCTATACAGGCCGTGTGTCAGGTCGTGACAGTATTTGCCGTAATCGGTTACGACTGTATGCTGGATCATCCATTCGAGGGCTTCGATCGACGCGTTTTTGAGCTGATCGCAGATGTCTCTCGGTTCCTGTTGGATCCGTTCTTCGATGGCCAGGGCTTCCTGTTTTGCGATCCGTTCTTTTTGCTGAATTTCTTTTGAACGGTTATCTCTGGTTTCCCAGTCGATGATAGCATCCCAGAGCGCAATGCGCCGTCCGGTGGAGCAGCCGCAGGTGGTACAGAAGATACGGGTACCGAATTTTTTTCTGGAATCATTGGTGAACATGGCAAATTGGTCGCGATGACTTTCAATGAAGGGAAAACCTCCGCAAAGCGGACAGGGTTTTAATTTTGGCGTGATGGTCTTATCTGGCAGCTTCGTCAGACTGCTTTTGTGAATGATTCGGGTGACTCCTTCCAAAGAACGAATACGTAAGTTGTCGCCGTCTCGGTCGTGGGTTCCCAGAACGGTGCCTCGTACGTACTGTTTTCTTGCAATTTCGATGGTCACCAGATCGTGTAGCTGGAAAGGAGATGTTTTTGGTATTGGCCAGGTTCCTTTGCTGTTTCCTGTGGTGGTTCCGTATGACATGGTAAGTCCTCTCTTCGGGATGGTGTTTGGTGGATAGTTTCAAAGGTTGCTCTTGTATGTAGATGTGTAGAGGTTTTTGTAGATTTTTAAAGAAATATGAGAACGTGACGTTGACGTGAAGGCGGAATTGTAGTAAAATAAAGGGTAGTAAGACAGGAGGAAACGAGATGGAGTATTTGGAACAGTTGGCTCATGATTATAAGTATTTTACTTTGGCTGAGCTGGCGGAACGATACCAAAAGCCGTATAGTACATTGTACCGGGATTTGATTCGGGCAGGTGGCATTACCTATGATCTGAACCCAAAGGTGACGATTCCGATGGTTCAGCAGGCGTATGAGAAAGGGTTTTCGATCCGGGCCATGATGGATGCGTTTGACTGTTCGTACAATGAGGTGCTACAGAAATTGACCTGGGCGGGGCTTTCGATTTCTCACAGTGAAGGTCTGCATCGCAGGACACGCTATGAAGAGCAGTGGGCGTCGATCCGTGAGGATCTGGACCGTGGCATGTCGAAGCGCTGGATTGCGCAGACGTATCATATACGTCCATCTATGGTCAATCAGTTGATTGAAACGCATGGCTATGTGTATCGGCGACAGTATGTAAGGAGGAAACGAAAGGTATGTTTGGACGAAACGTGAAGCTGCAGCGATCCGATCCGGCGAAGCAGGCAGCGGTACGGACCTTTTGTGAGGAACACCCGGGTGTTGCGTCGCAGGTGTTTGCGCTGCGGATGGAAGCTGCAAGAGACGGGACAAAGGTGTCTGTAGAACGTGTGGAGAATGTAATACCGCCGGAAGTGCGGGATACGATGCCGGTTTCGGTACAGGAATTATTGATGTGGATGTAAGGTTTGAGGAGGATACCAATGAAATTTATCAGTTTACAGTTAGCGCCGTCGAAGTGTTGGAAGGATGCTCAGGGAAAGTTGCATAGAACGGCAGTGGATACGTTCCGGGAAACGTCGATTCCGGTGAATGAGAGCCTGGGGTTTGCCCCGTTGTGGGCGGTTCCGGTCACAACGTTTCAGGAGACGATGACCCGTATGCTGTTGATGGCGCCGACCATGCCGCAGCTTTGCTGTGTGTTTGATACGGACGATTACGTTCGGATTGACAAGGTGGCGTATCATCAGCTGTTGAATGAACATCAGGGCGATCTGGAGGGCGTTGCGCTTCCGGTTGCGGATCCGGAATTGCCGGATTATCTGTGTGAGTATTGTCTGGACGCATCGAAGGTGGATCCGGTTCCCCGGATGATGGGGGAAGTGTTGTGTGTCGAGACGCTGTTGAAAGACGGAACGGGGTTCGGCCCGGCATTGAATCAGCATATGGTAAAGAAGCTGCCGGCGGATTGGGAGAAGAAGGTGGCAGCGTATCTTCGGAGCATGCCGAAATACACGATTGATCCGGGAGAAGCAAAACTGCTCGGACAGGCATGGCAGCGGCTTCAGATGGCATGGTTTTCATATCGGTATACGATTCTTCCGGTGCTGCTTTGGGGTCTGTGTTTGGATACGCGTCCCCAGGATCTGACGGATGGTCAGTATGGCATTTACCTGGGCGCATTGGAAGCCTGTCGGCATTCGTTGTCCCGGTTGATGAATTTGAGCAATCAGTTCGCGGCATGGACGATGGGAGACTGCAGTTTGGCAGACTATCAGGAACTGTATGCGAAAGTGCGGGATGGTATTGTGGATTCCCTGCCGCTTCTGGAAGCCTGGGCGTCGAATAAACCGATTGGTCGGAACGATCTGTGTCCCTGCGGGTCTGGATTGAAATTTAAGAAGTGTCATGGACGGTACGTAGACTGAAGGATATGATCTATTTTTCGAACGAAGAAAGGTATGTGACGGTATGAATCGGGAGTCGTTGGATCGAATTGTGGTGAGCAGCAATGCGAAGATGGGACGGATCATCCAGTGGTATATGGACAATCAGGATTGGCTGGATGAACGACCGTTTGAGCCGCCGTTCTTGATGGGTCGGATTTTGTTAGAGGAAGAGCATATTGAAGTGGTGTTCCAATCGAAAGGCTCTGTGGTGGATTTGGCGGTGTATCCGGAATTCGGTCCAACGCCTGCGGTTACGTTTGCGTATGATCCGAAGACGAAGTCGTACCGTGATTACCGGTATCCGCCGCATCTGACAAAGGAACGAAGGGATTTGCTGGCGGCAGTTATGAAGATCGACCGGACGGACTACAAAGAAGCGATGAAGTATCATGCGCTGATGCTGTTTGCGTTGTATTACGAAGAGATTGTTGAGGTGGACGCGACGAAGACCGTCCGGCGATCGAAGCATGAGACGAAGCAGCTGCCGCGACGAAAGGATCAGCCGTTGTCGCTGTATCGGAAAACGTATGTGGTGACGAATGTGGAAGATGCGAAGCTGACAAAGCACGGGGAAAAGCGTGGGTATACGAAACCGGATCATGAGGTTTCGGTGCGTGGGTTTTTCCGGACGTATCAAAATGGCAAGGTCAGCTGGGTGAAACCGCATACCCGATACAAAGGTTCCCGGAAGGGTTCCGGAAAGGAATATAAGGTATAAACGATGAGTTCGTATTCAGATTTGGTCAGAGAAGTGAAGCACCGGATTCAAGAGGACGTTCCGGTTGTCTTTGACAAAGCGAAAGTGATGTCAGAAATTCAGAGAGAACTGGATCAAGCAACTTATTTTAATCAGACCGGCAGTGCGCTTGCACATGACCTGGATCTGGAATTTGTAAGAGCCGGCGGTATGGAATAGATGGATGTGATGCGTATCATTTATGTGGTTGAGATGGCTTTTGCAAGTCTCGGAGTTATTTTGGTATTTCTTTTTGGTCTGGAAATGCTTTCAAAAAATAGGGATAAGCGTATCGCAATTTTAGGCAGTGCCTGTGTGTTTTGCGTTGTCGTGGGTATTGTGCTTGAATTAATTTCTCGTTTTGTGAAATAAAATTGTGGTATTGAGGTACGTATGCGAAACAAACGGATCGTAATATTTGTTCCATCCGTGAATTGTCAGTTGGAAAATCGTAGTATCTGTGCGGTTTCGGTACATTTGTGCCGTGGGTTTTTCTACCGGCACGGGAAAAAGTATCGGATTTTTCCGGGAGATTATGTGCTGCCCGGAAAAATTCTGACAACGCTTGCTGTTTTGATGGAATCGAACGGACAGGACAGCGATTTGGTGTTGGGTGACGGATATTTGTTGGTGCTGGAATGTTAGAAAAAGGATGATCAATACAGTGTGTAGTTATTGTATTGTTTGTATGATATATACAGGAGAATGAAATAATGGCGAAACGAATGACACAAATGGAGTTTTTGGCGCGTGCAAAGGAGGTACATGGGGATACGTATGATTATTCCCATGTACAGTATAAAAATGGAACCACGAAGGTGGAGATTGTCTGTGCGATACACGGTTCGTTCTGGCAGCAGCCGCGACAGCATCTGGTAGGCCAGGGCTGTCCGAAATGCGCGTCGATTGCCCGGAAAGCGACCTGTAAGGAGCGGTACGGGACGGAACTGGTGATGAATACGAAGGAGAACCGGGAAAAGGCAAAACAGACGGTATTGGAGCGATACGGTGTATCGAATGTATTTGCGGCACCTAAGATACAGGAAAAGATCCGGCAGCAGAATTTGGAACGGTATGGTGTAGAGAATCCGATGCAACGGGCAGAGGTGTTGGAAAAAGCGCAGCAGACTAATTTGGAACGATACGGTTATAAATCATCGGCACAGAATCCGGAGGTCCGTAAGAAATGGGAAGCCTCTGTGATGGCGCATTTTGGTGTGACCAATCCGTCTGAGGCGCCGGAAGTTCAGGCACGAAGACGGCAAACGTTTCTTGACCGGTTCGGTGTGGAGAATCCCAGGCAGAACCCTGCGATCGATGCAAAAATTCGGGCAACAAATCTTGCGCGTTACGGAACGGAATATGCGATTGCTTCGGACCGTGTTCGTCAGAAGAGCCTGCAGGCGTTTCAGGATCGATTTGGTGTGGATAACCCGATGAAAGATGCGGGTGTACGGGAACGGGCGCGACAGACGTCTCTGGAACGGTATGGAACGGAGTATCCGATGCAATGTCAGGAGATTCGGCAGAAAGCCCGGGAGACGAGTATGCGCCGGTTTGGCGTGCCGTATGCGATGCAAAGTCCTATGGTACAGAAGCAGGTCAAACAGCTGTTTTTGGAGCGCTACGGGGTGGACAATCCGATGAAGCATCCGTCGGTGCGAGAATTGGCTAGGCAGACTTGTTTGGAACGGTATGGTGTAGAGAATCCGTCGCAAAATCTTGATGTGTACCAGAAGATTTGGAATACGAAATTGGAACATCAGACGTATCTGGCGGGTGATAGCGAAGAGGTATTGTACGAACAGCTGGTTGCTGTATTTGGTGCGGATGATGTGAAGCGACAGTATGTTTCGGATGTGTATCCGTATCCGTGTGATTTTTATATCGTGTCCCGGGATTTACGGATTGAGCTGAATGCTTCCTGGGTACATGGCGGTCATTGGTATGATGATACGAAAGATCGGGCTGTATTGACGGAATGGATTGGAAAGTCTGCGGATAGTCTGTATTATCATAATGCAATTGTGATTTGGACGGAACGGGATGTAGAGAAGCGCGCCTGTGCAAAAATGAATGGTTTAAAGTATCTGGTGTTTTGGGATACCAAACTGCAGGATGCGCAGCTTTGGTTCGACTGTGGGTGTCCGGATGCGACGGATTGGGAGCGGGAATACTCTTGGCTGCCGAAACGGACGTTGTCCGAATACCTGTAGGTGTGATGTGTAATGCTTGTCGAATCGACTGATTTATGGTAAGATTTGATTCGGAAAGGGGGTGATTCCCATGGGCCGGTAAGCGGTTCTGGATGGGAATTGCGAAAGGATTTCGGTACGAAATTCGGGTCGAAAGCAAGCAGCGACGGCTGCTTTTGGAAGATTGTTTTGTGAAATGTGAACAGTGGAGCGTTACGATCTGATGGAACGCCGTGTACGGTGAAAGCCGTATGCACGGTGTGGATCGGGGGAAAAGACGGAACATTGGCAGTGTCGGTTGGGCGCTGTTGAAATGGAAAGTCTTACCTATCGATATAGCTTTTTTACCGACCCTACAATTAGTACCTTAACTTCCGGAACGCCCAGTCAGAACGTGGATTTGTCAGGATTATCTTTCCCGCGCTGTCTGGGGGTACGGTTCCATTCCGGTTTTTTGGAGCGGTATCATCTGGTTGGTATGCAGGCAAGATGGAGTTCGTACGACGATAAGGACTTTACGAAGGATCTTGGAAAGGATTTCTATCACGAAGATACGGTCTCAAGGGAGGGCTGGGCGAAGTATTACTTCAAAGGCATGTACCCGAGAGATGTGGCGTATGTGAAGCTGGAGATCGTGAATCCGAGTACCGGGTATCTGAGTCGTACGTTTTATTTTCAGTTTACGAAATCGTATCAGACGTCTCTGGACGGCAGTTATTACATCACCGATCCGGTTCTGGGCGATAAGATCGTCAAGAATGGTGTGTTGGTGGAAATGAAGCGGTACAAGAAGAAAGATGGTACGATTGTGTACCGGAAGGGGAAGACGACCTTTACGCAGATAAAGATTAAGGATGTAACGGATCCTGTGGTACGGAAGAAAGAACAGGTGAAAGTTGGTGCAATCATTCAGACGCAGGCTCGGTATTCCGAGAAAGTGAAGATGCTGTTTTTGGTTACACCGCCGCATCTCATGAAGTATGCAAAATTGATCCTGATTCTTATTAAACAGTTAGTTGACTTAAACTTCGACCGCTCATATATGACGAAGAGCAGTCAGAAACCACTCTATAAAACAAGATTCATGTTGGATAATGTATTGATAAATTGATGGATTTTTATCAAATTACGACGTCCTGCGTATCCCGTGAGGGGTGCGTACCCGCACAAGTTAAAACTATGGAAAGACCTGAAGAGCCTGTACGCCACAACGTAACTGGAAACGGTAAGCGTGACGGAGCGAAAGCGGAAAGAAGTAAAGAGGGCCGTTTCTGCGGTCTGGCAGGATGACGATATGCTGAAATAAAAAGCGATCTTAGAATCGTGCTAATTCGTCGGATAAGGGTTCGTTTAGTTACGAATGCCCGTAGTGTAAGAGCCGGGTAACGTTCAACGACTGGGGGATTGGGAGTCCCCGTTAGCGGCGGAAGCGTGTCTGTAAGATACAGCCGTGCGCGAAAAATAGGTGAACTTATATGTTTGAATAAGTTTGACGCATAGTCTGACCGACGTCCTGTAATGGGAGTGCATGGGAATTGACCCAGCGTTTGTGTTGCGAACAAACGAAACAGAGTGTGAGCTTGGAAATTTACAGAGTGAGGGACATGGAATTTCAGGATTCCAGACAATGTTGTCAATTGGGTGACCTAGCCCTGCGCATATGTAATGTGTGCGTATCTACACCAGTTAAACACCTTGAAGAACCTGAAGAGCCTGTACGCCACAACGTAACTGGAAACGGTAAGCGTGACGGAGCGAAAGCGGAAAGAAGGGAAGAGGGCCGCTTCTGCGGTCTGGCAGGATGATGGTAAGCTGAAAGACAAGCGGTGTGATAGCCGTGCTAAGCCATTGATATAAGGGTTTGTTTGGTTACGAATGCCCGTAGCGTAAGAGCCGGGTAACGTTCATCGACTAGAGGATTGGAAGTCCTCGTTAGCGACGGAAGCGTATCTGTAAGATACAGTCGTGCGCGAAAAATAGGTGGGGGAATCGCTGTATGAGTTTACAGTAGACTTTGACATATAGTCAGTAATATTTTGTAATGAAATATTCCAGATTGGAGCCGATGTTGCGAATCGGTGCGAAGAAAGAATGATAGTTGTTTGAGAATTATCCGATTTCTTTCGAAATTGTTTTAATTGTTAGGTCAAGAGCAACAGTTTACATTAATTTTACAGACTCTTCAGCAGTTGAGACGAATAAATCGCTCCGTATATCTGGTGACAGGTGTACGTCTTTACATCAGTTAAAACTAAGAAATGCCTAATGGCCCACACGCCACAACATAACTGGAAACGGTATGTGTGATGGAGCGAGAGCGGAAAAAAGTAAAGAGGATGATATACTATCTGGTGGGATAGCAGAAGGATGCAAGACAAGCCATTTTTATGGTTCCTAACTGCTGTGTATTTTAAATATTTCACTTGAATGTTTTGTCAAAATATGTCATAATCAAAGAGTGAGTGATGTTTACGGTGATATTATTATGGAATTGGAGGAGTATTGATTATGGCATATGTTGATTTATCTGGACAAATTTTTCAAAATTTAAGGGTGCTTGAACAAGCAGAAGATTATGTTTCGCCGAAGGGTATTCGTGAACGTATGTGGTCATGTGAGTGTTTATTATGTGGCAAAATTATCACCACAAGGGAACGTAATTTAAAAAGTGGCCATATTAAGTCATGTGGTCGGAAGCATAGACAATTTGAGAATTTATCTGGTAAGGAGTTTGGAGACTTAACGGTTATTGAACGTGTTGATAATGTAATATCTGGAAGAACGACGTATGTAATGTATCGGTGTAAATGTAAATGTGGTCGTGAAGTTGTTGTAAGAGCGTCTGCATTAAAGAGTGGCCACACGAAGTCTTGCGGTATTTGTTCACGCAGTAGCGCAATGATGGGTAAAGGTTTGGATGATATCACAGGTCGTGAATTTGGTTATTGGAAGGTTTTAGGTATTAGTCGAAGTTTGATACAACCAAACGGCAGACGTGTTACATTATGGAAATGCCAATGTCGTTGTGGTGAGATTCGTGAGATTCGGGCAAGTACGTTGAAGCAAGGTTTGAGTTATTCTTGTGGTTGTCATAAATCTGAAGTGTTGCGGGAAAAAGCCGCACATGGTTTTGGCGTTTCAAGATGTGAAAAATTAGTATCTGATTATTTGAAAAATTGTAATATTTATTACGAATCTCAAGTGATTTATCCTGACCTTCGTGGTGATTCCGGTTATCCATTATCTTATGATTTTTTGGTTTATAAAAATTTCGAACCTTGTTTTTTTGATTGAATGTCAAGGTAAACAGCATTATGAATCTGTGGAATTTTTTGGTGGTGATAAACGCTTTGATGTTCAAAAGAAAAATGATGATAAGAAACGAGAATATGCTTGTCAGATAAAGGTGCCTTTGTTAGAAATTCCTTATTGGTGTTCGGATGAAGAAGTTGTTCAGCTGTTGAGTGATAAATTTGGAAATGCATAAAATGGTATATTTAGTTACGAATGCCCGTAGCGTAAGAGCCGGGTAACGTTCATCGGCTAGGGGATTGGAAGTCCCCGTTAGCGGCGGAAGCGTATCTGTAAGATACAGCCGCGCGCGAAAAATAGATGGTCTCATTTTTTTTGAGATTGCCAAATAGTCACACCGACGTCCTGTAATGGGAGTGCGTGGGAATTGACCCAGCGTTTGTGTTGCGAACAAACGAAAGAACGTGAGATGTGTATGGAGAGAGTGTAGATAAGATTGTTCAAGGTAACACAAGTAACATTGTGTTCCTTAAAAGTACCGACGATAGCATGCTTGACACGCTGCAGAAGATGTCGGGAACACGGCATGTTGGTTATATCAACGGCCGTAACGTAACGGTGGATAAGGGACAGGCGTTTATGCAAGTCCGGAACGAATCTTCGGTGAATATCCAGGTCGTGGAAGAACCGGTTATCTCGTATAATGATATGGCCTTTATTGCCGAACGTAACAGTATTGTGTTTCGGGCCGGCGATAGTCCGGTATGGAACCGAAATGAAATGATTCTGCCAATGTCCTGGCGGTTGTTTAAGAATACGATTGTTCATTCCGGACATGAGTATTCGCTTCAGACGATTCCGACGCTTTCGTCGGCGTTGGATTTTGATATCCGGAAGAACCAGCCGGACTTCCAGAAAATGCTTCAGAAGCGGATGGATCAGGCAAATGAAGCCGAGATGGCACGGCAGGCATATCAGTCAGCCTATCAGTATTCGGATTTTCAGATGTCACAGCTGGATCAGGATGTCTTGTCGGATGAGATTATGCAAGTCATCAATGATACGATCCGGAAGAAAAATGAAGCAATGCGCGAAGCGCAGGCGGAACAGGACTATGATCAGCCGGATCCGCCGGGATTGGATAAGGAACTGCTTGAGGAAAATGAAGAGCAGCTTCAGGTCAATCAGGAGATGCAGGCGGAGCAGGATGCGGCAGAAGTGAAATGTTATGCCGGAGGCACGCTGTCGAAAGAGGATCTGGTATCCGGTACGGGTATCAATCATCAGCTGGATAAAGATATCATTGCGTCTTATCTGGAAGTGAAAGGTGATTTCTTACAGGATCGGATGCATTTTCAGTTTTCGGCAGGTGATCTGTGCGCACATGACGGTACGGTGTATATCCGGCAGCTGTCCAATTCCAAAGATATGAAGGGGTTGAACGAAGCCGCGAAGGATCCAAAGTCGAAGGTATATGCGGAAGGGGAAATCAACTACGATGAGGTCAACAAGATCGGATCGTATGAGGTGACCGATGATTTCTATCGGTTCCTGGTTTCCTGTCCGAAATGGACGTTCGCAAAAGGCCGTTTTGATGCGCAGATGGCGCAGCGGATTCGGAACGCGTGACAAGAGCCGTCCGGGGGTTTCCCCGGGCGGTCTTTTGTTTGTAGAAAGGCAGGAAAATGTTGATTTTTGTTGATTTTTATGCTATAATAAACATATCTTATAGTGTGATTTATGAGGTGAAATCGTATGAAAAATAAACAGAAAACAATCGAAGTGACGGGTCATATTTCGCATCAGAGCGAGCCTTATGCAAATGGAAGCGTGACGTGGGATGTTTCTTTGGATAAACCGTTACAGGAAGGAAGGGCATCGAAGCGTGAATGTAAGTTTAACGGTGTGCCGAATCTTGCGCGTGACGAAGTTTTGGGACATCGGGTATCGATGCGGCTGCGTTGGTCGGAAGGCGATCCGAATCGGGGGGAATCCGGTTGCTGGATTTATGAGGACGGTTATATGCGGGTGATTCCGGAAGTGGTTACGGCCCCTGAGCGGAGTCCTGCGCTTTCGGTGTTACTTCCGAATTCGAACCTGTTGGAGAAACCTGGAAAAGATATTCTGGATGTGCTGTGGAAGCTGACAGGATATGATCGGTATGCGGTGCGAACCTATATACAAAACCATATGGATTTTCCGGATGAAGTTCGTACAAGGTTAAAGGGTTCGTATCAGACATTGTTGCTGGATCAGGCATGGTCAAAGATGCGTGAGAATTGTAAGTTTGGTTCAGCGGAGGACTGGTTTTTGTTTCATTGTCCGAGTGTGGAGGATCGGAAACTGTACGTAGCAAACGATAACTGGCTTACACGAAATCCCAGTCAGGCGTTATACAATCAAAGACATGGATCGTTGGTGAAACGGTTACGGAAGATGGAGCAGGAGCAGTTGTTGTCGGAGTTGACGGAATGGCTGGGAAAAGAATTGAAGCGAAATCCGTATGACTTATTGATTCATACGCTGGGACTTCCGGTACGGGTTGCGGATTGGATTGTATTAAAGGATTTGAACGGGGATCGGGAAGATCCGGTGCGCTATGCGGTGCTTTTGCGCTATGCCTATCAGCGTGTGATCGAAGAGAAGCACGGCATGTTTTTGAATTGTGTGGATAGTGTGCGTGTTGGTTTGGATGGACAGTTATCAAATATGCTGTTTTGTCTGTTTGATGAGTTAGAAACATTTCCGGAAACGTACAGGAAAAAATATGGTTGTGAGCATCGTGTAAACTTTCCGGGAACAACTTCGGATTCAAAGTTTCCTGCGCGATATGCGCATATGGTTCCGTATTCCCGTTTTTCCACGCTGAAAGAATGGTTCGATTATGTGGGTTTTGACAAGCCGGCATCGTTTTTGCTGAAAAAAGCTGGCTTGCTGGTGGATGCGGAAAGTAAGAATCTGCATTTGTATACAATTCCGGATTATGAGAATTTACAGTATCTTCGGAATGTAATGCGTGAGAAAAAAGAGTTATTTGAAAGTGCGGACTGGACAAAACGGGCGGATTCCCGTTTTCGGAAAAGGCTTGCTTATCAGGCGTTCTCACAGATGACAGATAAGAACGGTCAGAAGATCCATCCGACACAGGGGCAGGAGCTTGCGTTCGATCTGTTTCGTCGTTACAATTTCGTTCATGTTCTGGGTGGTCCTGGAACCGGAAAGACGGCGTTTGTAAAGGAGGTTTGTCGGTTCTGGCTGAAAAATGTGTCGAATCCTGACATTCTTATGATGGCGCCGACCGGTGTGGCCGCACAGAATTTAAAAACGAATCTCAGTGGGGATACGGAGGATTTGAATTTTTACGGGAATCGTGCAATGACCGTAGAATATTGGCTGACTCGAACACAGGATCTGCCTGCTGGTTATACGTTTCATTGGACGGATAGCAAACGGAAGGTGCCTTTGACGAGACGTACGTTGATCATTGTTGATGAGATTTCTATGTTGACTATCGGAACGATGGTTCGTCTGTTTCGTCGGATCGGCAATATGGTGGATGGGCCTACTGTTTTGCTGATTGGGGATCATGATCAGCTGCCGCCGATTGGAGAAGATCCGTATTTGAATGAACTGTATCGGTACATTTGTACGCCGGAAGGTCGTTGGGTACCGTGTGCAATTTTGAATGAAAATAAACGGCAGACAAAGGCTGGTTCGTTGTTGGATTGGGTCATCGGTCTTCCGACGTGGCACAGGTGGCAGTGTCAGTATTTGGAAAAGCTGGCACAGAAGTCCAGTGTACCGTCGCCCGGACAGTCTCCGGCAGATCAGTTTTTGAACGCCTACAGAGATTTTCAGTTGAAACGTGATGCAAAAGGACATTTTCTGTTTACGCGTAAGTCGCTTCAGCTGTATGAACTGCCGGAAGTTTGTTCTGAGAATCAGGGGATGAAAGCTGCAGATGAACAGATCGAGCAGTTTGTTTATGAGTATATTGATCATGTTTGCGGCAGTCAGGATGTGATGGAAGCCTTTCAACAGTTTTTGATTTTGGTTCCTTATAATGGTTCGCCGTCGATTGCTGTTGGAAAAACGAAAGTGTTGAATGAATTGATTCGAACGTATGTGAATAAGAAGATGCAGCCGAAACATCAGAACCAGGCATCACATCCTCATTGGGATTCCAGCTTCCGCAATGCTTTGTACTATGAGGCCCCGGCAAGTCTTTCCGATTCGGTTTATTCAGGAGATATGAAGTTCCGGTTGGGTGATCGTGTGTTGAATACGAAAAATCGTCCACGGCAGGAACTGTTAAATTCGAATCAGTGCGGTATCTATAACGGGGATTTGGGATTCATCACACGGTATTATCCGAAAGATGCTGCAAATAATTCGAAGAAGCAGGGGTTGAAAGAAGCCCGTTGGGTGGTTTCGTTTGATGATGGTCGGCAGGTTATGGTGAGAAACGATGAGCTTCATGAGTGGTTTACGTATGGGTATGCGTTGACGGTTCATAAGTCACAGGGTTGTGAAGCGAAGCATGTGTTGATGATCGTTCCGCATCATAATGCGCAGACGTGGCGCGCATTCATTACGTTTAATCTGTTGTTCACCGGTTGTACCCGTGCGAAAGAATCGTTGACGGTGGTGTATGACAAGGACAACTGGTTGTCTGGTTTTGCGAAACGATATGAGCCGGAACGGGTGGAATTTTGTGAAATTCTGCAACGGGACAGCGTAAAGGAAGAGGAAGTGGAAGATGGCGATTGATTTTTACGAAGAAGCCGATGCCCCGGTGGTGTCGTTGTACCATTTGGTGATGCGGCGGGGATGGTTTCGTGGAAAAGATGTTTTTACCGATCGCGTGGCACATTATGAACGGCAGTTGGTGGATTCCTCTGCCGTTCGTCTTCCGATCAATGCCGGGAATATGATTTATATCATGATGCGCCAGCTGGAAGGTATTGATTGGGACAAACAGGATGCTCTGGTGGCATCGTATCGTGATCTGATGTATAAGATGTCGTACGTGGATGTCTGGATGTATGCGGACCATCCGGGATTTTTACATATCCAGGGACAGAAGAATGATGTGATGTGGGCGCTGGCGTTTATGACGCAGGTGTATCCGGAAGAATCGATTCGGTGTCAGGTTCAGGAATATTCGGAACAAACCCACCGGGAAGAAACGATGTACGCGTTTGAGATTCAGAACGGACAGTATGTTGGCGCCAATGCGGTAGAGGTTCAGAAGGTAAATGATGCGCTGCCGAATATCTGGGAGATGGAACTGCATCCGCCCGGTCATTTGGACGGTGCGGATTCAGAAGATGTGTATTACGATGCCAGGTACCGGCCGCAAAATGGCGAGTTGTTTGTGTTGCCGGATGGACGAACCGCAACGTATATCCGAATGGATGAACGGTTTGCTATGGCAGATACGTATGGGAACGGTTGTGACCCGTTGGTTGTACATAACATCAGTGCCAGTCTGATGAAAGATTTTGAAGATCTGGTGTCGGCGCAGACGCAGATACCGTACGATCTGTATCGGATGAGGTATGTGGCGTTTATGAATAAGACGCATGAGCTGGAGCATCTGCTTGGCGGTCTGGAGATCAGCTGTTATGATAAGCTTCCCATCGGGGAGCGGGGTTTGCCGTTTGCTTCGGATGATACGGTTGCCCGAACGAATGCCCGGGATGAAAATTCGATTCAGTATGTGCTGGATCAGATCAAGCATCATAAGAAAGCATGGAAACCGAAAGAGAAACGGCAGCTTTCAGAGGCTGTATCGGTTTCGATTCTGGAACGTCTGGAGGGTTATGATCAGGAGTACCAAACGTATCAGCAGACAAACACGACGGAAGCGTTTTGTCGGGAACTGCGGAGTCAGCGCTGTATGGCGCTGTATCTGGATTTGGTAGAGTTGGAATGGAATAAGCTGGTGACCATTTCCCGTCCGGCGTATCGTGCGCTTTGTAACGACCCGAAAGGGTCGGTGTATTCCATGACGGAGTTTGAACGACAGAAATTACGTCGATTTGGGCGCGGATATGCGGATTTTCTTGCGTATCAGGTGAAAACCTGTCAGAATAAGAAGCAGCGGATCCATTACCAGATGGCGCTGTCTATGTTGGAAGCGAAATATTTGAAACAATCGGAATGAAAGGAGTGCTGGTATGAAAGAGACGTCGGTATGGAAATGGCTGGGAATTGGGGCGGTGATCGCTTTGGTTGCTTTGTTCGTGAAACATTGTGCGACGGTATCTACCGCGTTTGACGAACTGGACTGGGATGATTTTGAAGAAGAGTAAAGGGGTGATGGTTTATGCTGCAGCGAATGGCTGCTTCGGATACCGAAAGTGTATCCGTTTCGCAGAAGCAGGCGAAAGTAAAAGAGCAAACAACAGTGAGCAAAGTGGCGAACTGGCCGGAGTGGTTTCAGATGTGCGGGCGGCTCGGCCCGGATCTGGAAGCGTATGAGGAATTGGTTCGTCAGTATTACATGCTTCAGTGTTCGCATACGGAAAAGGGTAAGCAGTGTGCCAGAAAGTTGTATCTGGCGCATCAGGATACGGCGTTCTATAAGAAAAAGCCGGTGGTTCCCCGCTGGCTTCGGAAGAAGCTGATGGGCTTTGCGGCTTTGGGCTTTTTGCTGGTCAGTCTGCTTGGTTTGCTGATTTTATTGATTCCGATTTTTGTATCTAATGGATCGTTGCCGCCGGTCTGGCAGATGGTGGCGTGTTCCGTACCGTTTGGTACGCTTGTGGCTCTGCTGATCTATCAGATTCCGTCCCGGTTACATAAACGAAAGGTTCAGAAGCTGTGGAAACAGATGGGTGCGCTGGAGGAGACGTTGAAACCGTGGATTGTATTGATTCCTCCGAAATATCGGAACAGTGAATCGGTTCAGGTGTTCTTTGATATTTTCACATCGTATGATATTTATGCGTTTTCGGAAGCGGTTCAGACGTGTGACAATCATCTGGTACAAAACAATATGGACGGACTGTATTTGGCAGTCATGTTTGATGAACCGTATGAAAATACGCTGTTGGCGCATGGAAACGAAACGGAATATCGCCCGGAAGACGATCCGGATTTGCCGGAGGATATTGCGTCGAAGACGTTTTCCGGTGCGCTGCACGCGGATAAACAGCTGGCACAGATGGTGGGTCTGCCCCGGGTAAAGGATTCTGTTTCGAAGATGAAGAACCGGATCAAGTTTTACGCAAACTCTCCGGAAGAGCGAAAATCCGGCAGTCATATGGTTTTCCTGGGACCTCCAGGAACCGGAAAGACAACGGTTGCCCGTATTCTGACCCGGATTTTGTACGATTACGGTTATATTAAAGAGAACAAATGTGTGGAAATCGACGGCGGATACCTGCGGTCTCCGTTTGAGGGACAGACGGTTCCCCGTGCGAATGCGATTTTCCGGTATGCGATGGGCGGTGTGCTGTTTATCGACGAAGCGTACATTCTGAGTGAAAGCAGCGGAAAATCCGGTTCGGAAGCGATTGGCGTTATGCTGAAAGCGATGGAAGATCATCGGGGCGAATTTGTCTGTATTCTGGCAGGCTATGAAGACCGGATGAACCGGATGCTGGCATCGAACGAAGGATTTGAGTCCCGAATCAAATACAAGTTGTATTTTGAGCCGTTCACATCCGAAGAATTGATGCAAGTGTTCATGAGCATGCTGAAAAAGCAGGTGACGGATGGAAACCGGTATAAGATTGAAAAATCTGCAATGAAACTGGTACAGGAACAGCTGGTAAAGGAAGCGGATATGCCGTCCTTTGGCAATGCCCGATCGGTACGAAATCTGTGGGATAAGCTGTTGGATACCCATGCGGATCTGTTTATGAAGAAGATTTTACCGGAGGAGAAACGATATGTGATTACGAAACAGGATGTGATGTCCTATATCGATGACCGGAAAGCGCAGCTTCAGGAAGATACCAGAAATTACATTGCCAGTCGAAATATGGATCATACCATCATTTCGCTTCAGGAATTACAGGGTAAGACGAAACCGGGCAGCGAGCATCCGGAAGAAGATTTGGAACAGATGATCGGTCTGTCTATGATCAAAAAAGAAGTTGCGGAAATGAAAGCCCAGTTTGAGTTTTATGACGGAAAATTGGAATCGGAGGGCTGTCATATGTTGTTTGAGGGACCTCCGGGAACCGGTAAGACAACGGTGGCCGCGATTATGACCGGTTATTTGTATCAGATGGGTCTGATTTCGCAGAACAGCTATGTGGACATCAACGGTGATTTCCTTCGTGGCAGCTACCAGGGACATACCGGTAAGAGAACAGAAGCGGTGATCCAGTACGCACAGGGTATGGTGCTGTTCATTGATGAAGCGTATACGCTGACCGCAAAGGATGGGCCGACGGATAACTTCGGACAGGAAGCCATCGGTGTACTGGTGGATGCGATGGAGAAATACCGGAAGAACTTTGTAGTGATTCTGGCCGGCTATGAGGACGAGATGAAAGTATTCCTGAATGTCAACAGCGGTCTGGAAAGCCGAATCAATCTGACGTTCCATTTTGAAACGTATACACCGAAAGAAATGGCGCAGATGTTCCAGCAGCTGGCAAAAGCAAAAGGCTTTTCGGTGGATAAGAAGGTCTGGATTCCGCTTCAGCAGTATCTGGCGAAGGCGTCCGCAAAGCCGCGGTTTGGTAATGGACGGTTCGTCCGGAATCTGTTTGAGTCCGTAAGAAAGGCACATATTGTGAATTATTCGAAACAGCAGCTTTCGGAAAATCAGAAATATGTGATTTCTGCAGAGGATCTGCAGATGGTTCTGAATCAGGACGCATGAGAAAAAAATCCCCTCGTTTATGAGGGGATTTTTATTGCGTATTTACATAGCTTGTGTTATAATGTGTGATAGATGTAAAACTTTTTACGGAGGAGCGTGGACGCATGGTCACAGAGATTACGAAAGCAACAATGCATCGGATCGATCAGGGGAAGATTTGCGCGCTGGCAAATGCCGGATGGAGTGTGGAAGCGATTTCTTTGGATGTCCGTTGTACGGAAAACGTGGTACGCACAGTTTTGTCCAGATGCCGAAGAGTACCGAAGAGGGAAAAATGATGAGCAGAAAGGGGTGGATGCCGTCCGTTTGGGGAGACAACGGGCGGCACGATATTGTGTATGTGGAAACGATTTTGGGTACATCTGATTCAGTTGTTACGACTGGATGTAGAAGACTGTTGAAGGAACGAAGGAGTTATGTATGAGCATCTTTAATTACAGCAATCGGCAGGTTCGGAAGATTCTGCCGTGGGTGAAGAAAATTGAAGCGTACCGTCCGGCGATGAAAAAGCTGACGGATGCGAAGCTTCAGGCGAAGACAACGGAATTTAAGGAGCAGCTGGCGCAGAAAAAGCGTACGTTGGACGATCTGCTTCCGGAAGCGTTTGCCGTGGTACGGGAAGCCGCCTGGCGTGTGCTTGGTATGGAGCCGTATCGGGTTCAGCTGATCGGTGGAATTCTGCTGTACCAGGGACGAATTGCTGAGATGAAGACCGGTGAGGGAAAGACTCTGGTTGCCGCGATGCCGTCGTATTTGATGGCGCTGGAAGGCAAAGGCGCGCATGTGGTGACGGTGAACGATTATCTGGCGCAGCGTGATGCGGAAGAGATTGGTCAGGTTCATCGGTTTTTGGGTCTGACGGTTGGTTGTGTTTTGAACAGCAGTTCCAATGCACAGCGCCGGGAAGCGTATGCTTGTGATATCACATATGTGACGAATCATGAGCTGGGCTTTGATTATCTGCGGGATAATATGGCGACAAAGAAAGAACGTCTGGTACAGCGCGGTCTGCATTATGCGATCATTGATGAGGTGGATTCCATTCTGATTGATGAGGCGCGGACGCCGCTGATTATTTCCGGCGGCGGGGATGCGTCCACGGAGTTGTATGTGAAATGCGATCAGCTGGCGAAGCGGATGAAGCGGGGCGAGAGCAATGTGGATATGACGAAGATGGAAATCCTGGCTGGAAAGGAACTGGAAGAGACCGGGGATTTTATTGTTGATGAGAAGGATAAGCTGGTGCATCTGACGAACGAAGGTGTCAAGCGAACGGAAGCGTATTTCGATCTGGAGAATTTTGCGGATGTGTCGAATATCCAGATCCAGCATCATATGAATCTGGCGCTGAAGGCGCGGTATCTGATGTTTAAGGATCAGGATTATGTGGTGTCTGACGATGGACAGATTCTGATTGTGGATGAGTTCACTGGACGAATTCTTCCCGGCCGCAGGTTTTCGGATGGTCTGCATCAGGCAATCGAAGCGAAAGAGGGTGTGGAGATCCGGCAGGAGACGCAGACCTTGGCGACGATTACGTTCCAGAATTTCTTTAATCAGTATGACCGAAAGTCTGGAATGACCGGTACGGCCATGACGGAAGCTGCGGAGTTTAAAGAGATTTATTCTATGGATGTGGTGGAAGTGCCGACGAATCGTCCGGTGGTGCGTGTGGACGAGCCGGATGAAATTTATTTTACAAAGGCTGCGAAGTATGAAGCGGTGATTGACGCGATCCTGGCGGCACATGAGAAGAATCAGCCGGTACTGGTTGGTACGGTAACGATTGAAGTGTCGGAACAGCTCAGTCAGATGCTGCATCATCGGGGAGTTGACCATCAGGTGCTGAATGCGAAACAGCATGCCATGGAGGCGGAAATTATTTCTCACGCAGGCGAAGCCGGTGCGGTGACGATTGCGACGAACATGGCGGGCCGTGGTACGGATATCAAATTGGATGAAGATGCCCGGGCAGCTGGCGGGTTGTTTGTGATCGGTACGGAACGGCATGAGTCCCGGCGGATTGACAATCAGCTGCGGGGACGTTCCGGCCGGCAGGGAGATCCGGGACGGTCGAAGTTTTATCTGTCCATGGAGGACGATCTGCTGCGCCTGTTCATGTCGGAATCGGTCAAAGACCGGCTGAAAGCGTTTGGTCTTCGGGAAACGGATGTGATCCAGCATAAGATGCTGACAAAAGCTGTAGAGAACGCGCAGAAGAAGCTGGAGGGCAATCATTTTGGTATTCGGAAAGCCTTGATGCAATACGACGAGGTCAACCATAAGCAGCGTGAATGGGTGTACGGGCAGCGTCGGCAGATTCTGAATGAAGAAGACGTTTCCTGGCTGATCCGCACCATGATGAATACGCTGGTGGATATGATGATCAAAAACTGTTGTGTGGGCGAGGTGAAGGACTGGAATGTTCAGGGATTGTCCATGCGGTATGGCGCGTTGGTGCCGGCGGTTCAGAACATCAAAGTGGCGCAGGATATGACGGTGGATAAGTTTGATACCATCTTGAAAAAAGATATCAATACGTGGTACGAACGGAAGGAAGCTGAGCTTGGTTCTGAGATCATGCGGGAAGCGGAACGCATCGTACTGCTGCGTGCGTTGGATCGGCGTTGGGTTCAGCAGCTGGATGATCTGGAGCAGCTGCGGCAGGCGGTTGGCCTGGTGGGGTACGGACAGAAGGATCCGGTGATTGAGTATAAGATGCGGGCATTTGAACTGTTTCAGCAGATGCAATGGGATGTGTACGAAACAGCGATCGGTATGCTGCTTCGGGCGCATCGGGTCGAAAAACCGGTACCGGCGCCGGAAGCTTCGGAGGATGGGAAAGAAGAGAAAAACGAAGCGAAACCGGAAGATATTGGTACTGCAAATTGACGGAAATTTTGTCGATACTTCCTTGTGTTTTTGCAAATTTTTGCTATGATAGATGCAAGGAGGTTGATTCGACATGGACGAGAGACAACAGAGGGATTTACTGGAACGATTATTGATTCATCCACCGATTGCATCGGTATTACATAGACTTCAGATGTATGATCGTACGACTTGGGAGCATTCCCTGCGGACGGCGCGTCTGACCATTGTTTTGGGTATTTTGTATGGCCTGCGGGGCGAGGATTTGTGGCAGCTTGGCTGCGGCGGTGTGCTGCATGATATTGGAAAGCTGTGGGTTCCCCGTGAGATTTTGAACAGCACCGGACCGTTGACGGATCGGGAGTATCGTATCATTCAGCTGCATCCGGTATCTGGAGCTTGGTATTTGAATTATCTGGGAGGTTTTTCCGATACGATGCTGGCTTTGGTGGAGCAGCATCATGTGAATTGCGATGGAACGGGGTATCCCCAGGTTGGCCGGGTACACCATTGGACGGGACTGCTGCGAACGGCGGATTCGTACGATGCGATGGTGTCCCGGCGTTCGTATCAGCATGGGAAGACACCAGAGGAGGCATTGTTGGATCTGCAGGCGCATGCGCAGACCTGGTATGATGCGGATGCGGTACGATGCATCGAACGATGGATCGGAAACAAAGGAGGATATTTATGAGACGAAAGTGGTTTGGGCTGGGGCTGCTTGGCGTGCTTAGCGTAGGGCTTTTGAGTGGCTGCTCCAAAGAGTATACGTCCGCAGAGGATCTGTTGAAGGCGTATCAGAAGGAAGCGCATGATAATTATGCGGTAAGCGGTTCGATGAATGTGACGATTGGCGCCAGTGTGGTCGGTACGACGATGTCGATTCCGATTGATCTGACCATTGATGCGGATATTGCCGGAACGTCGATGCACGGTACGGTAGAGACGTCTCTTTCGATGATGGGGCAGTCACAGGCACAGACAACGGAACTGTATGTAGACGGCGAAGACGATGGGACGGTGTATCTGTCCGATGGTACGACCGGCTGGATCACAGATACGTCGGATATGGCGTCGTTGTTTGAGATGCCGGTCAACGAAGCGGTGTTTGACGGCGCTTCGATCGAACATCAGGAAGGGGTCTATGTGGTGATCCAGTCCATGCAGACGATGCTGGATAACAGTGAGGCGCTGAATTTGTTTACGGAAGACAATGCGATGCTGTCGGAGTTTAATTTGTCACAAGAGGATTATCAGGCGATCCTGGATGCTATGGGCGAATCCAATGTGGTGTATACGTTTGATGAAGAGACCCTGGATTGTCAGTCCGTGGTGTTGGAAGAGGCGTCCGGTTCCGTGGAAACAGAGATGTCCGGAATGTCGGTAAATATGAATTTCAGTATGTCGATGGATATGACGTATGATGCGTTTGGTGAGATTACCGATGAGATGGTTGCGGTGCCGGACGATGTGAAGGCAGAAGCGGCAGGACCGGTGGACAATCCGGAGGATGTGGAAGAGGAAGCGGCGATGCCGAAGGTATCGGAAGAGTTAAATTCCGGTATGGTGAACGGATTTTCCATGGAGACGGATTTGTCTTCCGTGCCGGAAGGATTTGCCGGTACGTATCAGGGAACGGAACTGGATGTGATTACGCCCTGGTCGGTTTTTGAAGCCGACGGCTGGACGTTTGATGAAAGTACCGATGGGAAATACAGCTTTGTGATTGCGGAGAATGAAAAGTATCCGGCGGTCACGCTGCGGCTGTATAACCGGTCCCGTATGGATGCCACCTCGAAGGAGATCGTGGAAAATGGCTGTTATGGTTATTCCATTTCTTCTGTGGACAGTACGTCTGCCTATCCGGACATGTCCTGGGAGGGCGTTTCGTTTGGCGCTTCCCGGGAAGGGGTGGAAGCCGTGTTTGGCGAGCCGATATTGACCAGTGATTCCGGTTCGTATGGAAGCACCGCAGAAGCGATTACGTACTATGCGGACGGTCAGGGAAGTGTACAGATCACGTTCCGTTTTACGGATGATGCGCTGTATGGTGTGGATCTGGAAACCTTTGCGTGAGAAGAAAAAAAGAAGCCCCGGAACGATTTGTTCCGGGGTGTTTTTATGTATCGGGTAGAACGTTCCGAATTGGCAGATAGGTACCGTGTTTGATACAGGCTTGCTGAATTGTATCAATCTGGGCCTTGGTCAGCTGTTTTGGCAGCTGTGGTTCGGATAAGTAGATGGCCGTTCCTATCTGGTGTGTGGCACACCAACCGTTTTCTAACAGCACGTCCAGCGCTTCTTCTGGTAGGACAACGCCATGGATGTCCGGGCTGGATCCGATGTTTCGACCGAAGCGCTGCGGCTGTTTGGAAATCAGGTAGTATGCTTTTAGTTTGTGACAACCGCTTTCTACCGAGTAGAAGTGACCGGTTGGATCAATCAGTCCGTTCCAAAGTGTGATGTCATCTGGTGTCAGCTGATAGCTGATGTTATCGACTGCTTTGTTTTGGAACCAAAGGTCGGAAAAATAGGGTGCGCGTTTCATTCGGACAAAGCCTCCGGAAGATTCCGAACCATCAGGGTGGAAACACCCAGGATGTGATAGGTTCCGTTTTCGGACTCCAGATACATGTCGTTCAGGATTTTGCACAGTTCTTTGGCGTAGGGGTCTTCCTGTGCGAGAAAGTATTGAAGTGTTTCCGCTGCCTGCAGCGTGATAAAGCCGGAGGCTGTGGAAGTATGTCCGTCTACGGTAAATGGGATCAAATCCGTATCGGGTAGATGGTTTAAGATTTCAATGATGTCGGATTTTTTCAAACATTCGTCCAGTGGTGTTTCTAACAGAACACAGTCGTAGGTATTCATGAGGGGTTCTCCTTTCTTTGTGGTATGGTATGATAATAGCATGTTCGTGTGCGTGAACGCAATGGTTTTTGGAACAACAGACAGGAACGCACTCGTGATCGTCTGTGTGCCGGTTGTATTGTCTGTATGAATTGTATTGGATGTAGTGTCTGTATTGACTTTTCGTGTCGTTTTTAGTATAATAAGAAGAGAATGTTTGTGCAAAAGAGGAAGGTGTTTGCAATGGGGTTGAATGAGAATTTTAAGCATGCGAAGGCGGATAAACGGGATGAATTTTATACGCGTCTGGAAGACGTGGAAGCCGAATTGGCTTATTATGCCGATGCGTTTGTCGGGAAAACCGTGTACTGTGATTGTGACGATCCGTTTACGTCTGCGTTTGTGACTTATTTTTTGGATCATTTTGAGGAGCTGCGTCTGAAGTGTCTGTTGGTGTCGGCGTATCACACGGACGCGTTGCCGGGACGTATGGCCCGGGTAACACGCTGTCCGAAGGAACTGCGGGATTGCTGGTATTTGCTGATTGGAAATACGTATGAATTTCTGGATGGGGATGGTGATTTCCGGTCAAAAGAAGCGGAAGCTTTGTTGGCGGAAGCGGATGTTGTGGTAACGAATCCGCCGTTTTCGTTGTTTCGTCCGTATATGGCAAGGCTGTTGGCATCTGAAAAGCAGTTTCTGGTGGTGGGAAATCAAAATGCGGTGACGTTTCGGGAAGTATTTGATGGGATTCGTTCGAATCGGTTGTGGCTTGGCATGACGTATCCAAATATATTTCGGGTTCCCGGGGAGATCTCGGATCGAAAGAATGTGGTGTGTCAGGCGGATGGTACTTATGTGGCGAGATTCGGGAATATCTGTTGGTTTACCAATCTGGATGTTCCGGTAAGACATGAGACGCTGCCGTTACATCATTTGTATACATCGGAAGAATATCCGATGTACTTGAATTTGGAAAACTGCATCCATGTACGGCGGCTGTCGGAAACGCCGAAGGACTGGGATGGTCGGATGGGTGTTCCCATTACGTTTTTGAAATATTACAATCCCGATCAGTTTGAGATTCTGGGATTGACCAGGGATATGGATCTTCCCGGGAAAACCGGGATGCCGGAGGGATTTGTTCGGGATTATTTCGCGCAGGGGAATCACAGTGGGATTCGTCCCGGTCATCCGGATGTTTGTTATTACGATGCAAAGGGTTGCTGTCAGGTTCCGTATCGGCGAATTGTGATTCAGAAACGACCAGAGTTTTCGTAATTTCGGGGATTTGATTCTGGAAAGACGGATGCTATAATGAGGGCAGCAGAAAAGGAGGAATTTATATATGAATTATCGAACAACGTATACGAGAGGAAAGAACATGGGGTTTTCCGTTTCGGATGTACGACAGCATACGCCTGCGCAGGGGAACGGACATGCGGAGGTAACGCTGGATACGCCGTTTACCTATCAGGGATGGCCGGTAAAAGGGCATGCGGTTGTGGATCTGGTACAGGTAAAGGGGGATGCGTTTCGTCCGTACCGTGATGTGGAATTTTTTGTTAATGGACGGAACGTGGAAGATATGGCGCAGGAAGCGACGGGCAGCCGGGAGTATACGCTTCAGGGGCCGGGCATGAATATGAGCCGGACGGATGCCGCCGCGATGGCTGGGATGTTTGCATCCGCATCCACGGAGTATCCGCATGTGTTTACGTATGAGGAATATGTGGAGGCACGGACGCCGGTGAATGCGAGACTGCAGTTGGATCCGCCGAATGAACAGGATTACGAGAACTATCTGGATCATATGGAGAAACAGCTGATGTCGAAAGATATTGAATTTGTCGGTGCGGTAACAACGCC
>JFBN01306770.1_pt1 | contig 33643 bp, 51 predicted proteins | sample 768741 | NCBI WGS metagenome assembly JFBN01 (sample SAMN01983846, study PRJNA193217) | chicken gut metagenome | biome: terrestrial biome; isolation source: ceca of Broiler chicken | host: Gallus gallus | place: United Kingdom: England | collected 2010-09-07
GTAAAGAGCGGCGGGGAATATTATATTTTTTATTCCCTCAACGATTATGAAGCGGAACGCGCGGGAACTTACATCGCCGTGGACAGGCTGACGGACATGTTTACCGCCGAAGGGAAACCCGTGCCCGTCGTCGTGCCCACGGTCGACGAAGAGATTTTCATGAAAGACCGCTTCCGTCCGGGGCAAAACTGGCACACCGTCGAGGGCGCGTTTTATTTCCGCGAGGGGAACCGGCATTTCCTCATGTATTCGGGCAACTGCTATCAGAACGAAAAGTATTTTGTCGGGTATGCCTGCGCGGAGAGCGCGGAGAACGATTTGCGCAAAGTTCCCTTCCGCAAATACCCGTCCGACGAGGCGTACGCGCCCCTGCTCGCAAAGAATGCGGAAGAAGAGGGAACGGGGCACAACAGCGTCATCCGCGAAGGGGGCGAATATTACATCGTCTACCACGCGCGCGATGTTTCGGGCAAAAAGGCGGAGGACACGCGCACCGCGCGCATCTGCAAATTGCGGGTCGACGGCCTGCGCCTCATCGCGGAAAGGTGATCAAGAAAACTGTTAAAAGTAAAGAAGAGGGGGCAACGTTGCCGCGGACGGCGACCTTACCTTCTCGGCGTTCGGCCTGTCTTTGAGCGAATAAACGTATAAAAAAGGGAGGAGCACCGCGTTCGCGGTGCTCCTATGCAAATTTAAAGCCCGTTTTTATTCCTTGCTCAACAAGTCGGATTTGAATTTTGCGCCGTTCGGCGCGCCGCATCGCGGTTGACAGGCGCGCGCGGATATGCTACAATATCGCAGAATATCGGGAGGTGCGCCATGGACGGAAAGGAGACCGCAAAAGATTTTCTCTCACGGGCGGAAAAGTCGGAAAAACTGGAAAATGGCGCGCAAATGATCTCCTTTGCCGCGCCCGCGCTCAATACGGCGGCGTTTTCCGTCGTTTTGCCCTTCGTTCCCGAAGGCAGGGCGGGCAGCTACCATTGCGTCGAACATCTCTTTTTCGAGCGGGCGGGGCAAAAACGCGCGCCCGAAATCAATGCCGAAATGACTTCGCGCGGGTCGGAGATCATGGGCTACACGACCAGAAATTATATGTGCTTCAACTTTTCCTGCCGCAAAGAGGTTTTTGCCGACCAGCTCGCGCTGCTGTATTCCATGCTCACGCAAAAGGAATACGGGGAGGAGGAAGAACAGTCCGTGCTCGACGTCATTTCCAACGAAATTTTCGAGTACGAGTTTTACGACAACCGTACCGCGGACATCCTGCGAGAGAGTTGGTACGACGGCCGCTTCACAAAATCCGTGCTCGGCACGGCGGAAGATCTCGATTCGTTTACGGAAGAGGAGATCGCCGAAGCGCGTGAAAGCCTGTTCACCGACGGTATGGCGGTCTTTGCCGCGGGCGCGCTTTCGGAGCGCGACCTGCAAACGGTGCGGGGCACGTTCGGGAAAATCCCTCTGAGGCATTATGGATACGTGCCCGAATACGGCAAAAAACAGGCGCGCAAAAAAATCGAAAAGCGCGGCCGCGGGCGCGATCTGCAAGTGCTCGTCACCTATCATCTCGAGGGCGCAAACGACGGCGACAAGTTTGCCGCCTATTGGCTCAAAAGCGCCCTGTTCGACGGCATGGACGCGGCGTTTTTGCGGTTTTTCGACCGGAACGGCTTTCACTTTTATTCGGTGGACGGTTCGTATTCCGTCCTCGGCGACGAGATCGTGTTTTCCTTTTCGACCTATATCAAAAGGAAGGAAAAGAAGCGTTTTCTCGCCCTTTTGGACGAATTTGAAAGAGAGGCGGAAAAGACGCCTTTTCTGAAACTCGTCCGCCCGTTCCTCTACGATAACGGCGTGTTCTTGTACGACAATCCCGAACGGCTCTGTTCGCATTATACGGAGAGCTGGGCGGATCTTTCCCGTCCCGTGACGCTCAAAGAAGAGCGCGGCATCGCTTCCCGCTTTACGGACGGGCAGTTGGCGCGGCTTTGGCGGCGCTTCGCCGGTTCGGAGAGAAAAATATACTTTTTGGCATGACGAAATTTTGCTCCTTTCACAAGCGGCGTGCGGCGGAAAAACGGCAAAAAGAGAAAAATCCTCGGCTCTTCCGAAAAAGAGCCGAGGATTTTGTCCGTTTTTTCATCGAAAAAAAGCGCGCCGAAAGCGCGCCCGCGTCATGCGTTCTCTTTTTCCCACGCCGCAGCTTTGGCCTTGGAAAGGGAAGTCAGTTTTTCCGCGGTATATTTGGACGCTTCGCCGCCGTTCGTGTACAGAAAATAAGAACCGTTTTCCGCAACGTACAGGGTCTCTTCATACCCCGCGGGATCCCCGAATTCGCCGTGCGTGACCTTTTTTACCGCCGTCATCGTTTCGGTGTCGTACTCGACGCCTCTGACCGTCTTTTTCATGCCTCAAAACCTCCAGATAAGATTTTTTTGTGCAATCGCAAATATAAAAATACGCAGTAATGCAGCCGGCCTTCTTGCTTTGCATTTCAAGTATAACACAATCGGAGAGCAAAAGCAACAAAAGGCATAAAAATGTTTAATTCGGGCGGACGGTTATCAAAGTTATCAATATTTGTGAATGTGCGACTGTTTTGGCGGAAAAAAAGAACGCGGTTGTGCAAAAACGGTGGGTTTTTTACGAAAATCGGATTCCGTGCCGCTTGATAATTGCATTTTCTTGTGTTATAATAGCATGGCATTGCCGATTTTATCGCGGAATACGGAAAAACGGAGGAATTCGATATGACGGAGAGAATTGAAAAGCTGATAGAGGAAATGTCCCTCGAAGAAAAGGCGCGCCAACTCACGCAGGTGAACGCAAAAATCGTTTACACGGCAACGACTGCCGCGATCACGGGTACGGGCGGGGCTATGGGTTTGTCCGAAGAAGATAAGGCGGGGGCGTTCCGTTTTTGAAGGGAACGCCCCGCTTTATCGTCTTTTTTCGGGGTTTCAGCCGGGTAAAACGGCGTCGGAAGCGCTTTGCCGCTTTTTAAGTATTTTCGGGAACGCGACGAGGAACACCGCGGTGCTGGCGATCGCCGCCGCGACGTCGCACGCGGGTTCGGCAAAAAACACCGCCTGCGCGCCGAACAGCGCGGGCAAAACGAGGGTGCAGCCGAGATAGACGACGAGTTTTCTGAACATGGACAGGGCGACGGAATACTGCGGCTGGCCGAGGGCGGTCAGCCCGTCCACGAACGCGTATTGGAATGAGAGCGGGATGACGCCGATCATGAACACCCGTATGCCCCATACGCTCTTTGCGGCGATCTGCCCGTCGGAGGTGAACAGGGAAACGAACGGCGCGGCGATCGCAAAGGAAAGCGCGAACATGATCCCCGTAAAGGCGAGGCACATGCAAAGGATGATCTTTTCCGCTTTTTTGATGAGTCCGGTGTTCTTCGCTCCGTAATTATAGCTGATCACGGGCTGAGACCCCGTGGAAATGCCCATCATCGGCATGGAGATGAGCGAGAAAAACGCCTGCACCACGGTGGAAACGGTGATCCACATGTCCCCGTCGGCACCGCCGTACTTTTGCAGGACTGCGTTGGACACGATGATGATGACGCTGTCCGTCGCCATGATGATAAAGGGGGAAAGCCCCAGTTTTATCGTTTTGAATATGACCTTGCAGTCGGGTTTTGTGAATGCAAGGCGCACCTTCGTGTTTTTCAGGCGCAAAAAGACGATGACGAACAGGAAGGATAGAAATTGCGAAATGACGGTCGCGGCCGCCGCGCCCGCAGCGTCCAGCCCGAAAACAAAGATGAAAACGGGGTCGAGCGCGATGTTCGCCGCCGCGCCGATCGCCGTGGTCGCCATGCCGATGCCCGAATACCCCTGCGCGACGATGAACTGGTTCAGCCCCGTCGCCAAAATCGGAAAGACCGCGCCCGCCGCGCATACCACGAGGTAGCGTTCCGCGTAAACGTATGTATCGTCGCTCGCGCCGAAGGTCATCAGCATGGGCCTCCTGAGCGAGATCATGAGCGCGGAAACGAGCACCGCGAGCGCTGCGAGTGCGATAAACGCGTTGGATAAGATCTTTTTGGAATTTTCTTCCCTGCCTTCGCCCAAGGACATGGCGAAGAGCGGCGCGCCGCCGAGGCCTATGAGATAAGCGAAGGAAGTGATGAGCGTCGAGATCGGCGCGCACACGCCCACGCCCGCGAGAACGGTATCGCCGATGCCTTCGATGTTGCCGACGTACATCCTGTCCACGACGGAGTATAAAACGTTGATGAACTGTGCCAGCATGGCGGGCAGGGTGAGTTTCAAAACGGTGGAAAACACGTTTTTGCTGCCGAGGTCGAGCGCTTTCATGGTAAGCCTTCCGCACGGAAAAATTGCCGCGATCTCCCGCGGCGGGTATATGATAGCAGTTTGCATTCGCAAAGTCAATTTTTTGATCGCCTCTGCGCGCTTTTTTGTATATTTTCGCGCGGCGGGCAGACATTATTTGTTGATATTCTTTCGGGCAAGTGCTATAATTTTCTTTGAGAGAGGAGAAACATGATCAAAACGAACGCGATGCGCCTTTTGGACGCGAAAAAAATACCTTACGAAAGTTTTGCTTATCCGCCCGAGATCACGGACGGAGAAGAAGTCGCAAAACAGCTCGGCGAAGATCCCGCGGCGGTCTTCAAAACGCTCGTCACCGTTTCGGACAGGGGCGAGCATCTCGTTTTCTGCGTTCCCGTGTGCGCGTCGCTCGACCTCAAAAAAGCGGCGAAAGCGGCGGGGGTCAAATCGGCGGCGATGATAAAGCAGAAAGAGCTCGAACCGCTCACGGGTTACGTTCACGGCGGATGCAGCCCCGTCGGGATGAAAAAGCGTTTCCGCACTTTTATAGACGAGAGCGCGCGGGGGTTCGGCGGCGTTTACGTCAGCGCGGGCAGGCTCGGGCATCAGATGAAACTTTCGCCGTCGGCGCTGGCGGAATTCTGCGGGGCTGCGTTTGCTCCGCTGAAAACGGAGTGACGGGAAAAGGAGGACGCGGCGTTTTATGAACCGGAAAATCGGCGCCGTATTATATCACATCGCGCTCGCCGCCCTCGGCGCGGCGGTCGGCGCGGCCTCCGGCGCGGTCTGCGGCGTTTTCGGCGCGGGGCTGAACGCGATCGTGCCTTTCGCGCGGGGCAATTTCGATACCCTCGTGTGGTTTCTGCCGCTTGCGGGCGGGGTGACCGCCGTGATGTTCCGCCTTTGGGGCAACAAAAAACAGGGGATGTCTTACGTTTTGCGTTCCGCGCGCGGAGAGGGGAGCGTGCCCCTTCGCAACGTCGCCTTTCAGTTCGTCGGCACGTGGAGCGCGCATCTCTTTTGTGCGAGCGTCGGCAGGGAAGGCGCTGCCATGCAGATCGGCGCGGCGGTCGGCGGCGGCGCGGGGAATTTGTTCTCCCGTCCGCTTTCCCGGCTCGGAGGGAAAGACGCTGCGCGCGTCCTTACGGTCGCGGGCATGGCGGCGGGGTTTTCCGCGCTGTTCATGACCCCGCTCGCGGCGTTTTGCTTCGCGCTCGAAGTCACGTTCGCGGGCAAGGTCGGTTTCCGCGCCGTATTGCCCTCGCTCACGGCGGCGTTTGCCGGGTTTTTCGTTTCGGGGCTGATCGGAACGCGGGCGCATACGTATGTTTTGCCCGAGATCCCCGTTTTCGACTGGTTGCTCGTCGCGAAGAGCGCGGGGCTGGGCGTACTGTTCGGGCTCTGCGGGCTGTTTTTCAGTTTTGCGCTGCGGGCGATGCGCGCCCTGTTCGCGCGTGCCGCAAAAAATTCCGTTCTCCGCGCGGCGGCGGGCGGCGTTCTGCTCGCGTGTCTGTTGTTTTTGGCGTACAACGGGCGCTATTCGGGGCTGGGGGCCGACCTCGCGGACGCGGCATTCGGCGGCGAACAAGTTTATGCCTGGGACTGGGCCGTCAAAATTTTGTTTACGGCGGCAACGCTCGGCGCGGGGTTCATCGGCGGGGAAGTGACGACCATGTTCGCCGCGGGTTCTCTGCTCGGAGCGGCGCTGTCCGACGCGTTCTCCGTTCCCCCGGAACTTGCCGTCTGTCTCGGCTATGCGGCGGTTTTCGCCTCTTCCACCGGTACGCTGATCGCGCCCGTCCTCATCGGAGGAGAAATTTTCGGGTTCGAAGCCGCGCCGTACCTGATCGCGGCATGCCTGTTTTCATATGTTTTCAGCTTCGGCTTTTCCGTTTACGGAAGGAAGAGCTTTTTGGGAAAACCGCTTCCGCCTCTCGTTTTGCGCGGAAAAAAGAAACGGTTTCCCTATACGCCGATGAAAAAATTGTATTGAACGGCCTTTCCGCTTGGCGGAAAGGCTTTTTTATTCGGCAAACTTAAATAACGGTTTGCGGGGGCGGTTTTTAATTGCATTCTTTTTCGTTTTGGGGTATACTTTTTGCATGACCGACGTCGATTTTTCCCGCTGTGCGGGCAAGCGGGTCTGCGTCGCTCTTTCGGGCGGGGCGGATTCGGTCGCGCTGTTCCTCATTTTTCGGGAAAACGCGGAACAATTTCATATCGCGCTTTCGGCAGTCAACGTCGAACACGGCATCCGCGGGGAAGAGAGCCTTGCCGATACCGCTTTCGTGAAAGATCTGTGCGGAAAAGCGGGGGTGCCCCTCTTTTGTTTTTCCGCAGATATCCCCGCCCTCGCAAAAAAAAGCGGCAGGGGCTTGGAAGAGGAAGCGCGCGAATACCGCCGCGGCGTTTTTGAACGCCTGATCGAAGAGGACAGGGCGGATCTTATCGCCACCGCCCATCATGCGGGGGACAATGCGGAGAGCGTCCTGTTCAATCTTTTCCGCGGCGCGTCCCTTACTGGTGCGGGCGGCATACGCGCGTTTGTGCCCGTGACGGGCGATAAAGGCATCGTCCGCCCCTTGCTCGCGTATACGAAGGCGGATATTTTGGAATATCTCCGCTCACGCGGCGCCGCATGGCGGGAAGATTCTACGAACGCCGACCGGGCATACGCCCGCAATTTTTTGCGGCACGAGGTGCTCGCGCCCGCGGGGGCAATGTTTCCCGGTTGCGAAAAGAATCTGTACGCTTTTTCCCGCAATGCCCGTGAGGACGACGAATATCTGTTTTCCCTGACGGACGGATACGTCGAAGAGGGGAAAGAATTTATCATACGCGCGGGCGCGCCCCTGCCCGTTTTAAAAAGGTGCTGTATCCGCGCTTTGCGGTATTTCGGGGCGGAAAAGGATTATACGTCCGCGCACGTTGCCGCCGTGTGCGCGCTTTTGGGCAAGGAGAGCGGCGCGGAGGCCGATCTGCCGCAGGGGCTGAAAGCGGTCAACGATTACGGCTCTCTCGCGGTCTACCGCCCCGCCCCCCCTCCTTCGTATTCCTATCCGTTTGCGGAAGGGGAGTTCGGTTGCGGCGGGTACGTGCTGCGCGTTTCGCGCGGCGTCCGCGCCGCCGAGGGGAAAACTTGCGGCAGGGCACTGTATCTGAACGGCGCGGCTTTGCCTGCCGGCGCGGTCATACGGCCCAGGCAAAACGGAGACGTGTTCAGAAAATTCGGCGGCGGCACGAAAAAGCTGAAAGAATATTTTATCGATAAAAAAATACCCGCGCGGCGGCGGGACGCTTACCCGCTCATCGCCGAGGGGAAAGAAGTTTTCGCCGTTTGCGGGCTGGAAATTTCGGATAAAGCGCGTTTGCCCGAGGAGAGCGGCCGGCTTTGTTGCGACGGGGCGTTTACCCTTATTTTATACGGAAAAGGAGAAGAGTCATGCAGGAATTGAGAGAAGAAGACCGCGATCTGAGCCGCATTTTGTTCACGAGGGAGGAGATCGCCGCCCGCGTGAAAGAGCTCGGGGAAGAGATCTCCCGCAACTGCGCGGGGCAGGAACTTTTTATGGTCTGCATCCTGAAGGGCGCGTGCATATTTTTTGCCGACCTCATGCGCGCGGTCACCATTCCCGTGCGCATCGGGTTCATGTCGGCGTCCTCGTACGGCGCGGGGGTGTTTTCGTCCGGCGAGGTGAAACTCGGCGGGCTGTCTTTCCCCGTCGAGGGCAAAAACATCCTCATCGTCGAGGACATCATCGATACGGGCAATTCGCTTTGCGCGCTCAAACGCTTCCTTACGGAGCGGGGCGCGGCGTCGGTGAAGATCTGTGCCTTTCTCGACAAAGAATCGCGGCGGACGGCCGACGTCGCCGTCGATTTCGTCGGATACGCGATCGAAGACGAATTCGTCGTCGGGTACGGGCTGGACTATGCCGAGAGATACAGGGGGCTGCCTTACATAGGCATTTTAAAACGGGAAGTGTACGAAAAATAATTACGCCCGCCGTAAAGGCGGGCGAGGAAAACAAAAAAGGATAACGAAAAAACCGTTATCCTTTTTTGTTTGATCCGTGCGTAACCCGCATTGCCAACGCCCCGTTGTGCCGGTTTTTGCGGTTCAGTTTTGATTTTTCAGCGCTTCGAGAACGTCCGCCTCTATTTTTTTGAGCTGTTCGTCCGAAGGCTTGTACGCGATCTTCACCGCGGGCATGAGCGCTTCGCACTTGGGGCTTTTCAGCCCTTCGAAAACCTGGTCGGGCGACTGGCCTCCCCAGCCGTACGAGCCGAACGCTATAAATTTTTTCTTGTTGCCGTTCAGCCCCTTGAAGTAGGTGAGGAAGGACGCGACCGACGGCATCATGTTGTTGTTGAGCGTAGGCGAGCCCACGGCAATGTATTTTGCCGTCATCGCGTCCGCGATGACGTCGGAATTGTGGCAGTAGTGCAGGTTGTAAAGGCGGGGTTTGAGCCCTGCCGCGAGAAAGGCGTTTTCGATCGCGTGCGCCATCGCCTCGGTGGAGTGCCACATCGTGTCGTAAACGATCGCCGCGGTGTCGTCGTATCCGCTGCTCACCCACGATTTGTACAGCGCGAGGATGTCGGGGATATGTTTTGTCCAGATAATGCCGTGGCTGGGGCAGATCATGTCGATTTTCAGCCCCGCGAGCGCTTCGAGCGCTTTCCCCGTCTGCATTCCGTAAGGCTGTACGATGTTCGCATAGTATTTGCGCGCCTGAATGTATGCTTCGGGCAGGTCGCATTCGGTATCCAGCCGCTCGTCGGAAGCGTAGTGCTGCCCGAACGCGTCGTTGGAAAAGAGGATGTTTTCGGGCGTCATGTAACTGACCATGTTGTCCGGCCAGTGCACCATGGGGGTGGGCACGAAGGCGAGCGTCCGTTTCCCGAGGGAAAGCGTTTCTCCCGCTTTCACGCCGATATAGCCGAGGTCTCCGTAATAGGCGGTAAGGTCTTTCACGCCCGCGCCGGACGCGGCGTAAATTTTCGCGTTTTTGGCGATGTTTTTTACGAAAGGGATCGCCCCGCTGTGGTCGGGTTCGGCATGGTTGGAAACGATCACGTCGATTTTTGCGGGGTCAATGACGGAGGAAATGCGCGAAAGCATCTCTTCCTTGAATGGTTCTTTCACCGCGTCGATGAGGGTGATCTTTTCGTCGAGGATGAGATAGGCGTTGTAAGTAGAGCCCTTTTCCGTTTCGTAGCCGTGGAAGTTGCGCAGATTCCAGTCGATGGCGCCTACCCAGTAGACGCCCTCTGCGATGCGAATGGCGTTCATGTGTGCGTATTCTCCTTTCAATATAATAAATAATATAAGGCAAAGCATGCGCGCGCCCGCAGGCGGCCGCGCGGCGGTTTTTCGGTGATATTATACAACGAAAGTGCGGTTTTATGCAAGAGTTTTGCCGAGGCTTTATCCAAAAAGAAACAAAAGGCGGGGTATTCTTTCGGAAAAAACCCGGCTGATTTTGCTTTCGCGGCAAATAAATTGCGCAAACGCGTGCAAAAACAATTGACAAGGCAAAAACTTTATGATAGACTTTAGAAACACACCGACCCGAGGTGTGATTTTTTTGCACGGAGTTTTTAGGAAAAATGGCTGCCATCAACAGAACCAAGATCACGTTCGAGTGCACCGAATGCAAGCACAGAAATTACGACAATATGAAGAATAAAAAGAACGACCCCGAGAGGCTGCAGCTGAAAAAGTATTGTCCTTTCTGCAAAAAGCATACCGTTCACAAAGAATCCAAGTAATCGTCTTTGCGGATACGGAGCGGTATCCCGCTTTATCGAGGAGAAAAAATGAAAGCGAAAACAGCTGTTAAGAAGCCCAACATATTTGTGAGAATGGGCAGAAAGATCAAAGAGGTCTTTTCCGAACTCAAAAAGGTCACGTGGCCTTCGTTCGGCAAAGTCGTCAAGTCGACGGGCATCGTCATTTCCGTCGTCGTCATCTTTCTCATTATTTTCACGGCGATCAATTTCGGGCTCAGCACGCTTCTTGAACTTGTCACCAGCATCGGCGGTTAAAGGAGCATAAGGGGAGCATATGGAAAATTCGCCCGAAAGCCAGGCAAAATGGTACGTCCTTCATACCTATTCCGGGTATGAGGCGATGGTCAAAGACAGCCTGGAAAGGCTCATCGAAAACAACAACCTGCAAGACAGCATCTTCGACCTCAAAATACCGATGGAGCAGACCATCGAGGAAAAGAACGGCAAGCGCAAGGTGGTGGAAAGAAAGCTCCTTCCCTGCTACGTCTTTATCAAAATGATCTATTCCAACCAGGTATGGTATCTCGTCACCAATACGAGAGGGGTCACGGGCTTTGTCGGTCCGCAGGGCAGGCCTTTGCCGCTCAAAGAGGAAGAGGTCAGGAAGATGCAGCTCGAATCCGTCGTCGTGGACGCGGATTTCGAGGTCGGCGACGACGTGAGCATCGACGCAGGCCCTTTGGCGGGCTTTGTCGGGAAGATCAAGGAGCTCAACGACACGGCGCAGAAAGCGAAGGTCAACGTGGTCATGTTCGGCAGGAATACCGACGTCGAGGTGGAGTACGTTCAGATCAAAAAGCTCAACCTCGCCGAACAGCCCAAAGAAGAACAGTAGAAGGAACAGGGTGTTTGCCCTTTTCTAATAAAGTGGGAGAAGCGCAAATATTTCCGGCGCTTTGCTAAAACCACGATCCGGAGGAGAACTTATGGCTAAAAAAATCACCGCGGTAGTCAAATTGCAGCTGCCCGCAGGTAAAGCCACGCCCGGCCCGCCCGTCGGTTCGACGCTCGGCCCGCACGGCATCAACATTCCCGGCTTTACCAAGGAATTCAATGCAAAGACCGCTGACCAGGCGGGGCTTATCATCCCCGTGGTCATCACCATTTATCAGGACAGGTCTTTCACGTTTATTCTCAAGACCCCGCCCGCGCCCGTCCTTATCAAAAAGGCGTGCAAGATCGAGAGCGGGAGCGCCCGCCCCAACCGCGATAAGGTCGCCAAGCTGACCGACGCGCAGGTCGAGGAGATCGCCAAGCTGAAGATGCCCGACCTCAATGCGGCTTCGCTCGAAGCGGCAAAGAGCATGATCCGCGGCACCGCGCGCAGCATGGGCGTCACCGTCGAAGAATAAATCGAAAGGAGAATGTGGGAGAGAATTTTCTCGCATGTACCACAAGGAGGTAAAATAGAATGAAATACGGGAAAAAATATGCCGACAGCCTGAAGGCATACGATCGTTCCAAAGCATACGACGTCGACGAAGCCATGGGGCTTGTGGTCGACACCGCCAAAGCCAAATTCGACGAGACGATCGAACTGCACGTTCGTCTCGGCGTAGATCCCCGTCAGGCGGATCAGCAAGTCCGCGGCGTGCTCGTCCTCCCCAACGGCACGGGCAAGAGCAAAAAAGTGCTCGTCATCGCCAAGGGCGAAAAGGCTGACGTCGCGCAGGCGGCCGGCGCGGATTACGTCGGCGCGGAAGAAATGGTGCAGAAGATCCAGACGGAAAACTGGTTCGATTTCGACGTGGTCATCACGACTCCCGACATGATGGGCGTCGTCGGCCGCATCGGTAAAGTGCTGGGCCCGAAGGGCCTCATGCCGAACCCGAAGTCCGGCACGGTCACGCCCGACGTCGCGAAAGCGATCTCCGAAGTGAAAGCAGGTAAAGTCGAATACCGTTTGGACAAGACGGCTATCATCCACTGCCCGATCGGCAAAAAGAGCTTCGGCAAAGAGAAACTTGCGGAAAACTTCAACGCGCTGATGGACGCGATCGTCAAGGCGAAACCCGCCGCGGCGAAAGGCCAGTACATCAAGAGCGTCGCCGTTTCCAGCACGATGGGCCCCGGCATCAAAGTAAACTTCAACAAGATTTAAAAGTTTCCGGGTCAAACGGTTGACAAACCGAAAGAATCTCGGTATAATGTACAGGCGTTTGAAAATTGCTTCGGCATAAATAGTTCCGTACCGCAGAAAGCAGGCACCGCAAGGTTTAATGGAAACGCCCGCCGAGGTATAAGTTCAGACTGCTTGTCTTATTCGCATGCAAGTCCTTATATCCCCGCGGTATAAGGACTTTTTGTTTTGCCGGCACGCGAAAAATGCGGGGAAATCCCTTAAAAAATCGCGCAAAGAGGAAATCACCGACGCGAAGCGTAAGCGGCCGTCGGGGTTGTCCTCAAAAATCACGGAAAAATGTTTTAACGTCTTAAAACATTTTTCGTTTTTCGTGAAAGTGTATGTTTATTTGCGCAAGCAAAACCGCGCTTTTGCGCCGGCGCACTCAATTTGCCGTAAGGCTTACGGGAAGAGGGTGAATGCGCGCGCATACTTATGCGGGAGCCTTTAAAAGGCGCGCGCAGAGGGAGAAAACGCCGACAGCCGAAAGGCGTGCGGCGGTGTCTCCCAAAGTCACGGCGTTAGCGACAACGGCGTTGTCGCGTCGGTTTAGCCGATTTTGCATAAATGTCCGCAAGCGGCCGCTTCGCAAAATCGGCGGCACCATTCGCAGCATCTCTTTTGCGAGAAACGCGTGAGAAAAATTTGTTGTTTATCCTGCGCGAGCGAAAATCGCATTTTTTGCGAGCGCACCCTGTTTGCCAATACTTTGGCTTTCGGGGGAAAGGTGAATTTGCGCGATTCATTACGGCGTGCCCTTAAAAAATCGCGCAAAGAGGAAAACACCGACGCGAAGCGTAAGCGGCCGTCGGGGTTGTCCTCAAAAATCACGGAAAAATGTTTTAACGTCTTAAAACATTTTTCGTGAGAAAATTTTATATAGGAGGTAACCAATGTCAGCGAATCTGGAAGCAAAAAAGCAGGTTGTGGAAGAGATCAAGGAAAAGATCCAAAACAGCAAGTCCGTCGTCTTCGTCGATTACAAAGGGCTTACCGTTGCGGAAGTTTCTGATCTTCGCAATAAATTCAGGGCTGCGGGCGTCGAATACAAGGTGTACAAAAACACCCTTCTGCGCAAGGCGTTCAACGAACTCGGCGTAGACGCGTTCGATGCAGACCTCAACGGCCCGACGGCGACCGCGTTCAGCCCCGACGAAACGTCGGCGGCGAAGATCTTCGCGGAAGCGGTCAAGGCCATGCCCGAAAAGATCGTTCCCAAGAGCGCGTATGTAGACAATGCTTACATCGACGCGAAAGGCATCAAGGCGCTTGCCGATATGCCTTCGAAGGAAGAACTCATCGCAAAGATGCTCGGCTCCATGCAGGCGCCCATCGCAAATTTTGCGGGCGTGCTGTCCGCGATGCTCCGCGGGGTGGTCGTGGCTCTCAATGCGATCGCGGAGAAAAAGGCGCAGTAACGCGGCTTTTTCGGATGCGGCTCTGCCGCCGCCTTCCCGCTTCGGCGTAAAATCGGGCGGAAAAATTTATTAAATCGAAATTAAACGGAGGAATCTAAAAATGGCTGATATCGCTAAGTTTATCGAAGAGATCAAAGGTATGACGGTTGTCGAGCTCAACGAGCTCGTGAAGGCTCTTGAAGAGGAGTTCGGCGTAAGCGCCGCCGCTCCCGTTGCCGTTGCGGCCGCTCCCGCTGCGGGCGCCGCTGCCGAAGCTGTCGAAGAGAAGACGGAGTTCAACGTCAAACTCAAAGACATCGGCGCGAAGAAGATCGAGGTCATCAAGGCTGTCCGCGAATTCACGTCCCTCGGCCTTGCGGAAGCGAAGGCTCTCGTCGAAGGCCTCGGCATGATCAAGGAAGGCGTCAACAAGGAAGAAGCCGAAAAGATCGCCGCCCGCATGAAGGAAGCCGGCGCGGAAGTCACCATCGACTAATTTCCCGCTTTCGGAAAAGAAGACAAAAAGCACCCGGAATTATTTCGGGTGCTTTTTTGCTTGCGGAAGAAAGGGCCGCGCGATGCGCGGCGCGCCGTTCCGCAAAAGGGGCGCGCTGTCCGGCGGGCTTGTTTTGTTTTCCGAAAATAGTTAAAAGTATTTGACAAAAATCGGCATATGGTATAAAATGCAAATACTTAATAATTCAGGAGGGAAATATGGGCAAAGAGAAAAAAACCTACTCTTCCGCGGAAGAGGAAATGGAGGCTCGGCAGAAAAAGTTGATCCCGCTCAACATCGTCGTGGCGGTCATGGCGCTCGTCGCGGCGATTTCGATCCTGTTTTTGCCGCTGTTGCGCCTCAATGTCGAGGATGCGGCGGAACTGATGGCGGCGGGAGATGCGGGCGGCAGCCAGGAAAGCGGGGACGAAGGGCAGACGCCTGCGGAAGAAATGCTTTCGGGCTTTTCATTCGCGGTGTCTTTGAACGGCGTGGATTTCGTGAATATCGGTTTTTCGGGCTCGCTCACCGGTTCGCTGATCGACATATTGTCCGAGGCGTTTTCTGAGAGGGCGGACGAACTCGTGGCGCGCGCGCTCGCGGCGGAATTGTCCGATTCGGGGATAGACGAAGAAGTCGTTTCCGAGATCGGCGGCGCGTTCCGCGGACTGGAGGCGGCGCAGACCGAAGAGGAGATAGACGCGGCGGTCGCTGCGCTCGCGCAGACGCTCGCCGATTCTCTCGGGGAAAGCGCTTCCGCGGACACCGCCGAACTGGAAAGCGGTATCCGCGAAATGTACGACGACACCGTTTCGCATACGGGCGGCGTTTTTACGACGGAAGCGCTGATCTGCGTCACGGCGTCCGGCGCGATGAACGGCGGGGAAGAGGGCTCGGGCGAGGTCTATACGACCTTTGCGGAACTCCTCGGAAGCTCGCTGGAATCGGGCGAAGGCTCGATGAGCGAGATCGACGGGATGATCCCGAAAGCGGCGCTGACGGGGATCGGGATCGGCGTCCTGTTTTTCGCGGCGGTATGGTTCGTCCTGTTTCTCTTCGCGCTTTTGCGCATTTTCCTCAAAAACAAACGCTTTACGATGTGGTACGTCAAACTGTTCGGGTTCTTTCCCTGCCTGATCTTCGGGGTAGCGCCGCTGATCGCGGGATCGCTCGTTCCCGAGGCCGCGGCGGTGACGGGCATGCTCTCTTCGCTGAGCTGGATCAGCGGCGTGTGTTACGTGCTCCTGTGGCTGATCTCCGTGTTCTGGGCTTTCCCGATCAAGCGGAAGATCCGCCGGCTGAAAAAAGAGATCGGTTGAATTTTACATAAAGCGAACGCCTTTTGCGCCCTTTCCGCGGGTTTCGGGAAGGGCGCTTTGCGTTCCTCGGCTTTCGCCGCCCGTTTTCGCCGAAAAAACCCAAAAATTCCCGAAAAAATATGAAATAAAGCCGATTTTTGTTTGACTTATCTTGTCGGGTATGGTATTATATTTAGGCTGTGTAATAGGGTTGAGGTATAAAGTTACTTCAATCGCTTTGGGTTGCGAGGATAAACAACAGCACAATCGCGCCCTCTGCGAAGATAATTTATACCGACAAATGTGGGGGCTCGACCCCTGCGACTAACCGGAGTACAGCCATTCAATAGTATATATCGAATGGCGTTTATTTTTCTGCGACACTCCGACACACACGGCTACGTTGACAGAAAGTTAGTATAAAAAACGGAGGAATTCAACAACCATGGCAGGACAGAAGATCAGGATCAAACTCGCCGCTTACGACCACGAGCTCGTAGACCTTGCGGCGCAGCGCATCGTGGACGCGATGACCAAGTCGGGCGCAAAGATCAGCGGGCCCATTCCGCTGCCCACCGAAAAGGAGATCGTAACCATTCTCCGCTCGCCCCATAAAGATAAGGACAGCCGCGAGCAGTTCGAGATCCGTACGCACAAGAGGATCATCGACATCTACAGCCCCAACGCGAAACTTTTGGACAGCGTTCACCTTCCCGCGGGCGTAGACATCAAGATCAAGCTGTAAATATTTTTTGAAATAAATAATCCGCGCAAGGGAATCGGTTTTCCCTCGGATCACGGAAAACCGCGGGCGACGGCTCGCCGAGGTTTTCGTGAACAGAAACAGATAAGAAATACTTTGTAGATTCAAGGTATTCGAAAATAAAAAAACAAGGAGTGAACTTTATCAATGAATAAAGCAATCATCGGACGCAAAGTCGGCATGACGCAGATCTTTACGCCGGAAGGGAAAGTTATCCCCGTCACGGTAGTGGAAGCGGGCCCCTGCCCGGTCGTACAGATCAAAACGGTGGAAAAAGACGGTTACGCCGCGCTCAAACTCGGGTTTGACGAGACGAGCGAAAAGAGGCTCAACAAGCCCGAACTCGGCCAGTTCAAAAAGGCGGGCGTAAAACCCCAGAAGGTTCTCAAAGAATTCCGCCTGGCAGACCTCTCCTCTTACGAGGTGGGCAAGGAAGTCACGGTCGGGATCTTCAAGGAAGGCGAAAAGGTCGACGTCGTCGGCACTTCGAAGGGCCACGGGTACACGGGCGTCATCAAAAGATGGAACCAGCGCCGCCTGAAAGAAACGCACGGCGTCGGCCCCGTACACAGGGAAGTCGGTTCCATGGGCGCGAACTCCACGCCGAGCCGCGTATTCAAACAGAAGCACATGCCCGGCCAGTACGGCAACGAGCGCGTCACCGTGCAGAACCTTGAGATCGTCAAGGTCGACGCGGCGAGGAACGCGCTGCTCATCAAGGGCGCTATCCCCGGTGCGAAGGGGAGCGTGGTCGCGGTCAGCGACAGCGTCAAAGCGAAATAAGGAGAGAAGAAGATATGCCCAGCGTAAAAGTATATAAAATGGACGGCTCGGTTGCAGGCGAAATGCAGCTTTCCGACAAGATCTTCAACGCGGAATACAACGAGCCTTTGATTCATCAGGCAGTCGTCACCCGCCTTGCCAACGAAAGGCAGGGCACGAAGAGCACGCTCACCCGTACCGAAGTGCGCGGCGGCGGCGCAAAACCCTGGAGGCAGAAAGGCACGGGCCGCGCCCGTCAGGGTTCCATCCGCGCTCCGCAGTGGACGAAGGGCGGCGTCGTGTTCGCACCCAAGAGCCGCGACTTCTCCAAAAAGATGAACGCCGAGGCAAAGAGGAACGCCCTCTTCTCCGCGCTTTCCAAAAAAGTTGCGGACGGCGAGCTCATCGTCGTGGACAAACTCGAAGTGAGCGCGCCCAAGACGAAAGAGATCGTAAAATTCCTCGACGCGCTCAAGCTTGACAAGCGCACGCTCATGGTGATGGACAACGACGACGTGAACGTCATCCTCGCCGCGAGGAACATTCAGCAGGTGAGCACGATGCCCGTGGCGCAGATCAGCACCTACGAGGTCGTCGCGAACGCGAAAGTCGTCCTCACGAAAGGCGCGGTGGAGAAAATACAGGAGGTCTACGGAGCATAATGAGAGCGGAAGACATTATCATTAAGCCCATCCTCACGGAAAAGGGATATGACGGCATCGCCGACAAAAAATATACGTTCAAAGTCGCGAAGAGCGCGAACAAGACGGAGATCAGGCTCGCGGTCGAAAAGCTCTTCGGGGTGGAAGTCGAAAGTGTGAACACGTGCAACGTGCGCGGCAAGCTGAAGAGGATGGGCAGGAACGAAGGTCTCACTTCCTCCTATAAAAAGGCCGTCGTTCAGCTTAAAAAAGACAGCAAACCCATCGAATATTTCAATTCGCTGTCCTAACCTGAGATTCATCGGAGGAACAAAGAAAAATGGCTATCAAGAGATATAAACCCACCTCTGCCGCGCGCCGTTTCATGACGGTGCACACCTATGAGGAGATCACCGAAACGAAGCCCGAGAGAAGCCTCGTCGAGGATATGCGCAAGAGCGGCGGCAGGAACAACCAGGGCAAGATCACCGTGCGCCACATCGGCGGCGGCAACAGAAGGAAATACCGCATCATCGATTTCAAGAGGAACAAAGACGGTATCCCCGCGACGGTCAAGAGCATCCAGTACGATCCCAACCGCAGCGCGAACATCGCGCTTTTGCAGTACGCGGACGGCGAAAAGAAGTATATCCTCGCGCCCGTCGGGCTGAACGTGGGCGACAAAGTGGAAAGCGGCCCCGAAGCGGACATCAAGGCCGGCAACTGCCTGCCCTTTGAAAACATCCCCGTCGGTACGATGGTGCACAACATCGAGCTGCAGCCCGGCAAAGGCGGGCAGGTCGCGAGGGCTGCGGGCATTTCCGCGCAGCTCATGGCGAAAGAGGGCGCTTACGCGACCCTGAAGATGCCCAGCGGCGAGATGAGGCTCGTATCCGTCAAATGCCGCGCCACGATCGGCCAGGTCGGCAACGTCGAGCACGAAATCGTTTCTATCGGCAAAGCGGGCAAGACGCGCCACATGGGCATCAAGCCGACCGTCCGCGGTTCGGTCATGAACCCGAACGACCACCCGCACGGCGGCGGCGAGGGCAAGAGCCCCGTCGGCCATGCCGGCCCTATGACCCCTTGGGGCAAACCTGCTCTGGGTTATAAGACGAGAAAGAAGAAGAACGTCACCGACAAGTTCATTCTCAAGAGGATCAATTAAGGGAGGATCACCTAAATGAGCAGAAGCGTAAAGAAAGGGCCTTACGTTGAAGAAAGGCTTCTCAAAAGGATCGAGGAGCTCAACGCGGCCAACGATAAAAAAGTTTTGAAAACGTGGTCGAGGGCATCGACGATCTTCCCCCAGATGGTGGGCCACACGATCGCCGTGCACGACGGCAGGAAACACGTCCCCGTTTACATCACGGAAGACATGGTCGGCTGCAAACTCGGCGAGTTCGCTCCGACGAGGACGTTCAAAGGGCATTCGGGCGGCAAAACGACCGGTGCCAAGAAGTAAGAGGAGGTCGCTATAAATGGCTACGAATACGCGTGAAAAGACCAAAAAGATCGCGGAAAGCAAGGACAGGCGTCCTTTTGCGACCGCAAGACATATCAGAATGTCGCCTTACAAGGTTCGCAGGGCGCTCGCGCTCATCAGGGGCAAGAGCGTGAACGAAGCGGCGGCGATCCTCGAATATGCGAACATCATCTCCGCAGAGCCCGTGAAAAAGGTGCTCCTTTCGGCGGCGGCGAACGCGGAACACAATTTCGGCATGGACAGGGGCGACCTCGTCGTGGCCGAAGCGTTCGCGGATCAGGGGCCTACCCTGAAAAGGATGCAGCCCGTGTCCAAAGGCAGAGGCCATTCCATTCTCAAAAGAACCAGCCACATCACGGTCATCCTCGATGTGAAGAGCAATTAAGGAGAGAGTCGCAAAATGGGACAGAAAGTTAATCCGCACGGTTTGAGGGTCGGCGTCATCAAAGGCTGGGACACCCAGTGGTATGCCGACAAAAAGGATTTCGGCAAATTCCTCAAAGAGGACTACGAGATCCGCAAATTCATCAAAGATAAATATTACGGCGCCGCGATCAGCAGGATCGCGATCGAAAGGGCGGCGAACAGGATCGTCGTCACCGTCTATACCGGCAAGCCGGGCGTTCTGATCGGTAAAGCGGGCGCGGAGATCGAGGTCATCAAAAAAGACCTTTCCAAGCTCACGAAGGGCAAAAACGTCGTCATCAACGTCACGGAAGTCAGAAAACCCGATTCGGACGCGCAGCTCGTCGCCGAAGGCGTCGCGCAGCAGCTCGAAAAGCGCATGTCTTTCCGCCGCGCGATGAAGCAGGCGATCGGCCGTGCGATGCGTTCGGGCGTCAAGGGCGTCAAGATGATGGTTTCCGGCCGTCTCGACGGCGCGGAGATCGCCCGCTGCGAGCAGTACCACGAGGGTTCCATCCCTCTGCAGACGCTGCGCGCGGACATCGATTACGGATTTGCCGAAGCGCACACCACGTTCGGCATGATCGGCGTCAAGGTCTGGATCTATAAGGGCGAAGTCCTCAAGGCCAAGGCGCATGAAGGAGGAGAACAGTAATGTTAATTCCGAAGAGAGTCAAGAGAAGAAGACAGCACCGCGGCAAGATCAAGGGCCAGGCGCATAAGGGCAACAAGGTCGCTTACGGCGAATACGGCCTGGTCGCGGTAGAGGGCGCGAGGATCACTTCCCGCCAGATCGAAGCGGCCCGTATCGCAATGACGAGGTTCATCAAGCGCGGCGGGCAGGTATGGATCGATATCTTCCCCCACAAACCGATCACGAGACACCCCGCCGAGTCCCGTATGGGTTCCGGTAAGGGCGCGGTCGAATACTGGGTCGCGGTCGTAAAACCGGGCAGGGTCATGTTCGAAATGGCGGGCGTGCCCGAGGACGTCGCGAGAGAAGCCATGCGCCTTGCGGGGCACAAGCTGCCGATCAAGACAAAATTCATGGTCAAAGGGCAGGTCAATCCCGTTACGGGGGAAATGCCCGAAGGCGGCGAAAAAATAACAGAAGGCGGTGAAGGTTAATGAAAGGGAAAGAACTTCACGGCATGACCGACGAAGAACTCAAGAGCAAATTGAGCGAGCTGAAAACCGAGCTTTTCAATCTCCGTTTCCGTCATGCGTCCGGTCAGCTTGAAAATCCGATGACGATAGCGTCTTGCAAGAAAGACATCGCGAGAGTGAACACGGTGATCCGCGAGAGAGAACTCAAAGCGAAGGGTTAAGGAAGGTATCAGACATGGAAAGAAATTTGAGAAAAGAAAGAGTCGGGCTCGTCGTCTCCGATAAAATGGATAAGACGGTCGTCGTCGCCATCGTGGACAAGAGCACGCACCCCCTCTATAAAAAGACCATTACCAAGACCAAAAAAGTCAAGGCGCACGACGAAGCCAACGAATGCGGCGTCGGCGACAGGGTTCGTATCGTCGAAACGAGAAAACTCAGCAAAGACAAAAACTGGAGAGTTGCCGAAATCATCGAAAAGGCGAAGTAATTAAATAAGGAGAAAGCCATATGATACAACCACAGACGAGGCTTAAAGCGGCGGACAACTCCGGCGCGAAAGAGCTTATGTGCATCAGGGTTCTTGGCGGTTCGTTCAGGAAAAGCGGCAACATCGGCGACGTGATCATCGCCAGCGTCAAGACCGCCGCTCCCGACGGCGCCGTGAAAAAAGGCGAAGTCGTGAAGGCAGTCATCGTCAGAACCAGTAAAGGCATCAGAAGGGCGGACGGAACGTATATCCGTTTCGACGACAACGCCGCCGTCATCATAGACAATCAGAAACAGCCGAGGGGCACGCGTATCTTCGGGCCCATCGCGAGGGAACTTAGGGATAAGGATTACATGAGGATCATTTCCCTTGCTCCCGAGGTGCTGTAAGGAGGCAGACGCATGAACGTAAAACTGAACGATAACGTCCTCGTGATCGCGGGCAAAGACAAGGGCAAAACGGGCAGAGTGGTTTCCACCTCTCCCAAGGCCGGCCGCGTCACCGTGCAGGGCGTAAACCTCCAGAAAAAACACATGAAAGCAAGGAAGGCCACCGACGTGTCCGGCATCGTCGAGCGCGAAGGCGCGATCGACGTTTCCAACGTCATGGTCATCTGCGACAAATGCGGCAAAGCGACGAGGGTGAAGCACGCTTTCGTCGAGCAGGACGGCAAAATGAAGAAAGTGCGCGTCTGCAAGTGCGGCAACGTCCTCGACAAGACTTACAAGAAACAGGCGAAAGCCGCCGAAAAGAAGGCGGAAGAAGCGCCCAAAAAGAGGACGAGAAAGAGAACCGCAAAGGCCGAAGCCGCGGCGGAAGAGAAGAAGGACTGAGGTGAACGGGAATGGCTGAAAAAGTGTATAAGAGCAGGGTAAAGGAGGCTTACGATAAAGAAGTCGTCCCTTACCTCATCAAAAAATTCAACTATAAAAACGTGAACGAAGTCCCTAAGCTGGTCAAGATCGTCATCAACTCCGGTCTCGGCGACATCAAGGACAACGCGAAGAGCGTGCAGATCGCGCACGACGAGCTGAAAGCGATCGCGGGGCAGAAACCCGTCATCACCAAAGCGAAAAAGTCGGTCGCGAACTTCAAGGTCAGGGAAGGCATGTCCGTCGGCCTGAAGGTCACCCTCCGCAAGGACAGGATGTACGACTTCTACGATAAATTCGTCTCCATCGCGCTTCCCAGAGTGAGAGACTTCCGCGGCGTATCCGCGGACTCCTTCGACGGGAGAGGCAATTACGCGCTCGGCGTAAAGGAACAGCTCATCTTCCCCGAAATTTCCTACGACCAGGTAGAAAAGATCAGGGGCTTCGATATCTGCTTTGTCACGACGGCAAAGACGGACGAAGAGGCGAGAGAGCTTCTCGGGGCAATGGGTATGCCCTTCAAAAAATAAGGAGATCGGAACATGGCTAAAAAATCAATGATCAACAAACAGCAGAGAACGCCTAAATACAGCACGAGAGCGTATACCCGCTGCAGCATCTGCGGCAGGCCGCACGCGGTGCTCCGCAAATACGGCATCTGCCGTATCTGCTTCCGCAATCTCGCGTACAAGGGGCAGATCCCCGGCGTGAAAAAGGCGAGCTGGTAAGGAGGCACATCATGACAGATCCTATCGCAGATATGCTTACAAGAATCAGGAATGCGCTCACCGCGAAACACGAGACGGTCGAAGTTCCCGCTTCCAACATGAAAAAGGCGATCGCGAACCTCCTCCTCGAAGAAGGTTACATCAAGAACGCGGAATTCGTCGACGACGGGCTTTCGGGCAAGATCGTGATCACGCTCAAATATGCGGAAGGCAAATCGGTCATCTCGGGGCTGAAGCGGGTTTCCAGGCCCGGCCTGCGCAAGTATGCGGGTGCGGGCAACATGCCCAAAGTTCTGGGCGGTCTCGGCACGGCGATCGTTTCCACTTCCAAAGGAATAATGACGGACAAACAGGCAAAAGCCGCGAATGTCGGCGGCGAAATGCTGCTCTTTGTCTGGTAAGGAGGCACGAAAAATGTCGAGAGTAGGAAGAGCTCCCGTAGCGATCCCGGCAGGGGTGACCGTTGACGTCAAAGACGGCGTCATGACGGTGAAAGGCCCCAAGGGGACGCTCACGCAGGACATAGACAGGCAGATCACCGTCGCCGTAGAGGGCGGACACGCTACCCTTACGAGGGCGAACGATACAAAAGAACTCCGCGCAAAGCACGGCCTTTACAGGGCGTTGCTCCACAACATGGTGGTCGGAGTCACGAACGGCTATACGAAATCCCTCGTCATCAACGGCGTCGGCTACAAAGTCGCGAAGCAGGGCAACAAGATCGTGCTCAACGTCGGCTATTCTCACCCGATCGAATTCGCCGAGAGCGAGGGCATCAAGCTCGATTGCCCCACGCAGACGGAAATTTCCGTTTCCGGCATCGACAAGGTGAAGGTCGGCCAGGTCGCAGCCAACATCCGTTCGATCCGCGAGCCCGAGCCTTACCACGGCTACGGCATCCGCTACAAGGACGAAGTGATCGAGCGCAAGGAAGGCAAGACTGCCGGTAAATAAAGGAGCGTAAAAAATGATTTCAAGAAAAGATAAAAACGCAGACAGAGTGCAAAGGCACGCGCGCGTAAGGAAAAAGGTTTCCGGAACGGCTCAGACGCCCAGGTTCAGCGTTTACAGGAGTCTCAATCACATTTACGTTCAGGTCATCGACGACGTGAAAGGGGTCACGCTCGTATCCGCGTCCACAATGGAAAAGGCGGTCAGGGAAAAGATCAAAGATCTCACCAAGACGGAAGCCGCCAAAGTGGTCGGAGAAGAAGCCGCAAAGAAGGCGCTCGCTGCCGGCATCGAAACGGTCGTTTTCGACAGGGGCGGGTACATTTACACGGGCCGTGTAAAGAGCGTTGCCGACGGCGCGAGAGAAGCCGGGCTTAAATTCTGAGAGGAGATAGTTTTATGGCAAGAGAAGACAGAAGGCCTCAAAGAAGGCAGGAAGAGAACGACGGGTTCATCAAAAAGACCATTCAGATCAACCGCGTCACGAAGGTCGTCAAGGGCGGCAAGAACATGCGTTTTGCGGCGCTCGTGGTCGTCGGCGACGGCAAGGGCAGGGTCGGCGTAGGCTCCGGCAAGGCGCAGGAAGTTCCCGAAGCGATCGAAAAGGCGCAGGCGCAGGCAAAAAGGAATCTGATCACCGTCCCTATGATGGAAACGACGATCCCGCACGAAGTGCTCGGCAAATTCGGCAAAGGCAGCGTTCTGATGCTGCCCGCGTCCGAAGGTACGGGCGTCATCGCGGGCGGCCCCGTGCGTGCGGTCATGGAAGCCGCAGGCATCAAGGATATCAGGACGAAGTCTCACGGCACGAGCAACCCGATCAACTGCATCAAAGCGGTCATCGCGGGGCTTTCGGAGCTGAAAACGGTCGAACAGGTCGCGGCTCTGCGCGGCAAGACCGTGGAAGAGGTCGTGGGCTGAGGAGGACGGAAACATGGCACAGATCAAAGTCACGCTCGTAAGGAGCACAATCGGCTGCACCGAAACGCAGAAAGGCACGGTCGCGGCGCTCGGGCTCAAAAAGATCCGTTCTTTCAAAATTCATGAAGACACGCCCGCCGTCCGCGGACAGATCAACAAAGTTTCGCACCTGGTCAAGGTCGAAAACGTATAAGGAGCTTCGCATATGAGAATCGATACCATTCAACCCGCGATCGGGGCGAACACTCCCGCAAAGAGGCTGGGCAGGGGCATCGGCTCCGGGCTCGGCAAAACGAGCGGCAAGGGTCACAAAGGCCAGTGGGCGCGTTCGGGCGGCGGCGTAAGGCCGGGCTTCGAAGGCGGCCAGACTCCTATCCACAGGAGACTCCCCAAACGCGGATTCAATAACAACTTCAAAAAGGAATACGTCATCGTCAACCTCTCTCAGCTCGCCGGCGCAGAGGCGGGTGCCGTGATCGACTACGATTACGTCATGACGAACAAACTCGCCAAGCAGGTGAAAGACAACTGCGGGCTGAAGGTGCTCGGCGGCGGCGAACTCAAAGCCGCGATCACCGTAAAAGCTGCGAAATTCTCCGCTGCGGCGAAAGAAGCGATCGAGAAGGCCGGCGGAAAAGCGGAAACGCTTTGAGCTTCGGCTTTCGCGCGGCGCTGCGGCAGGCGGAGGTCAATTCTCTCATCGCACGCGCTCTTTTCGGTCATGAACCCGCAATTTAAGGGAGGACAAGATGTTCGAAACTTTAAAGAACGCATTTAAAGTAAAAGAGATCAGAAAAAAAATCTTCATAACGCTGCTCCTGCTCCTCGTGTACAGGCTCGGGTGCTACATCCCCGTTCCCGGCGTCGACGGCAGCATGTTCGGCAGCTATATCGAAGAAGGTTCCAACAGCTTTCTGACGCTGATGAGCGCCGTCACGGGCGGCGCGCTGTCGCAGGGCACGCTGTTCGCGCTCGGCATCGGGCCGTACATCAACGCGTCCATCATCATGCAGCTGCTCGCGGTCGGCATTCCCGCGCTCGAGCGGCTTTCCAAACAGGGCGAGGAGGGCAAAAAGAAGATCGCGGCGTATACCCGCATCCTCACGCTCGTGCTCGCCATCGTGCAGGCAATCGGCGTCATCATCAACTTTGCCAATCAGAGCGGCGCGATCAATACCGCACCTTTCTGGGATCAGACCTGGCTCGCATATATCTTTATGGCGATCGTCTACACGGCCGGCGCGATGCTCACCATGTGGCTGGGCGAGCGCATCACCGAGCACGGCGTCGGGAACGGTATTTCCATGATCATCTTCGTGGGTATCATTTCCACGGCCGGCCAGCAGCTCATCATTGAGCCGATCCAGGATACGATCGCGAACGGATTCAGCGCTTCCACGCTCGTTTCCATCATTATTTTCTGCGTGCTTGCGGTCATCATTTTTGGGCTCATCGTCACGGTCGATCTGGCGGAACGCCGCATCCCCGTGCAGTACGCCAAGCAGGTCAAGGGCAGGAAGATGTACGGCGGCCAGTCGACGGTCATCCCGATCAAGATTTCGGGCAGCGGCGTCATGCCGTTGATCTTCGCGTTCGCGATCATCAGCCTTCCCGACCTCATCATGGGTCTGTTCGCGCCTAACTGGAGCGGATACGAGTGGTACAGCAACAACATCAGCGGCGGGCAGGGCCCGTGGGCATGGGCATACATCATCGTGCTGTGCCTGCTGATCTTCGCGTTCTCGTTCTTCTATGCGCAGATCCAGTTCAATCCCGAGGACATTTCCAAGAGCATCCAGCAGAACGGCGGGTTCATCCCGGGCATCCGTCCCGGCAAGCCTACGGCGGACTATCTTAAAAAGATATCCAACCGCATCACGCTGTTCGGCGCGATCTTCCTGTCCCTCGTCGCGTTCATCCCCTCGCTCGCGTTCAGTTTTGCGGGCACGGGCTTCGTGAACGTGTTCTCGACGACAGGTATCCTCATCGTCGTTTCGGTTGCGCTCGAATTCGATAAGCAGCTGCAGTCCAAGCTGATGATGAAGAACTACAAAGGATTTTTGAAGTAAATATAACGCCCGGCCCGCGCTGCGGGCCGGCGGAAAAACATTTGGAAAGGGAGAGAAATCATGAACATCATCCTTCTCGGAGCGCCCGGCGCGGGCAAAGGCACGCAGGCCTCCCGCATTTCCGAAAAATACGGGCTTCCGCACATTTCCACGGGCGATATTTTCCGCGACAACATCAAGCGCGGCACGGAGATCGGGCTTCTCGCAAAATCGTATACCGACAAGGGTCAGCTCGTCCCCGACGAAGTGACCTGCAAGATCGTGGAAGGGCGGCTCAAAGAGGACGACTGCAAAAACGGTTATCTTCTCGACGGGTTTCCCCGCAATCTCTTCCAGGCGGAAGAGCTGGATAAATTCTCCAAGGTCGACGCGGTCATCAACATCGACGTAGACCTCTCCCTGCTCATGGCGCGGCTTTGCGGCAGGCGGGTATGCAGGAATTGCGGCGAAAGCTATCACGTCGATTTTCTCGGCGGAAAAACCGTCTGCGACAAGTGCGGCGGCGAACTGTATCAGAGGAAGGACGACAACGAGGAGACGGTCGGCAACCGCCTCAAGGTGTATACCGATCAGACCGCGCCCCTCATCCAATATTACAAAGACAAAAACGTACTCATCGATATCGACGGAGTCGGCACGATCGACGAAGTGTTCGCCCGCATCGCGGCCGCACTCAAATAAGGCGGCGCGTACGGCGTTCGTTTATCGGCTTTATGATCACAATTAAAACGGAAAAAGAGATCGAACTCATGCGCGAGCCGTGCGCGATCGTGCGCGATACGCTCGCTTATGTGGGTTCGAAAATCAGACCCGGCGTTACGACGAAAGAGCTGGACGAATACGCGGAGGATTACATCCGTTCGCGCGGGGCGATCCCGTCCGAACTCGGGTATTGCGGGTATCCCGCAAGCATCTGCGCGTCCGTCAACGAAGTGGTCGTGCACGGGATTCCCGGAGACCGCGTCATCCGCGACGGGGATATCGTGAGCATTGACCTGTGCGCGTACAAAAACGGTTTTCACGGCGACGGCGCGAGGACGTTCCTCGTCGGAAACGTCAGCGAGGACAAAAAAAAGCTCGTCCGCGTGACGGAAGAATGCTTTTACAAGGGCATCGAAAACCTGCGCGCGGGAACGCCCCTTTACGACATCGGGGCGCGCATTCAGCGGCATGCCGAGTCAAACGGGTTTTCGGTGGTGCGCGCACTCGTGGGGCACGGCATCGGCCGCGAAATGCACGAAGACCCGTCCGTCCCCAATTTCGGCAAATTCGGCACGGGTATCCGTCTCAAAGCGGGCATGACCATCTGCATCGAGCCGATGATCAACATGGGCAGGTACGAGGTGGAAACGCTAGGCGACGGCTGGACGGTCAGAACGCGCGACGGCAAGCCCGCGGCGCATTACGAAAATACCGTGCTCATCCGCGAGGACGGCGTAGAGATCCTCACCAACTGAACGGGAGGCGTCAATGAAGGTCAAAACCCCCGAGCCCGGCGGCGTCGCCGAGAGCATTTCCGGGCGGGACGCGGGCAGGCTGTACATCATACTCGGGGCGGAGGGCGAGCGGCTGCTCCTTTCCGACGGGAAGTACAGAAGCTGTTTTGCCCCGAAAAAGAAAAACGTAAAGCACGTCCGGCTGCTTCCCGTGTTTTTCCGCGAAACGGCGGCGAAAGTTGCGGAGGGCAAGGACGAAAACAGCGAGATCAGGGCGGCGCTGAAAGAGACGGCGCAGTCCTCTAAAAAATAAGCGGAGGAAGTTATTCGTGTCCAAAGACGATGTAATCGAAACCGAAGGGAAAATCGTGGAAGCGCTGCCGAACGCAACGTTCAGGGTGCAGCTTTCCAACGGGCATGTCATCACGGCTTACATCTCGGGTAAATTGAGGATGAATTACATCCGCATCATCCCCGGCGATACGGTCAAGCTGGAAATGAGCCCGTACGATCTGACCAAGGGCAGGATCACCTGGCGCGGCAAATCGTAACTTCTTCTAAGGCCGCGTTCTGCGCGGCGGGAACGAAGCGCAACGGCGCGGAGCAGAGCTCCCGCAAAGAGGGACGCCTTTTCGAAAAGAAGAAAGGGCGCGGACATAATTTTATTTCGGAGGAAATCAAAAATGAAAGTAAGACCGTCTGTAAAACCCATGTGCGACAAATGCAAAGTCATCAAGCGCAACGGCAAAGTCATGGTCATCTGCTCCAAGAACAAGAGCCACAAGCAGAGGCAGGGTTAATTACTCGGAAAATAATCTCACGCGCATTGCGGCGCAAACATTCCGTTATTTTTCTTGCGGCACGGGTGCGCGCGAATGGCATATAAAAACAAATCCAAACACCATTAAAAAACCAAACGGAGGTCAAAAGGACAAATGGCACGTATTGCCGGTGTAGATTTACCCAGAGAGAAGCGGGTAGAAATCGGTCTGACCTATATCTACGGCATAGGTCTTACGACGTCTAAACAGATCCTCGCGGCGACGGGCATCGATCCCGACACGAGAGTGAAGGATCTCGACGAGAACGACGTTTCCAAGTTGAGAGAATATATCGATCACAACCTGAGAGTGGAGGGCGAACTCCGCGGCGAAGTCAACCTGAACATCAAAAGGCTGATGGAGATCGGCTGCTATCGCGGCATCCGCCACAGAAAGGGGCTTCCCGTCCGCGGGCAGAGTTCCAAGCGCAACGCAAGGACGAGGAAAGGCCCTCGCCGCACGGTCGCGAAGAAGAAGAAATAATTGAAGGAGGATCAAATCAATGGCAGCAGCTGCTAAAAAGACGGTGCAGGTAAGGCGCCGCAAAGAACTTAAGAAAGTAGACAAAGGCCAGGCGCATATCCAATCCTCGTTCAATAATACGCTGGTCACGATCACGGATATGAACGGCAACGCGATCTCCTGGTCGAGCGCGGGCAGCCTCGGCTTCAAGGGTTCGAGGAAGGGCACGCCGTTCGCGGCGCAGATGGCTGCGGACACGGCTGCGAAAGCCGCGAAAGAGCACGGGCTCCGTTCGGTGGAAGTGTACGTAAAGGGCCCCGGCGCAGGCAGGGAAGCGGCGATCCGCGCGCTTGCCGCGGCAGACCTCGAAGTTACGATGATCACAGACGTTTCGCCCATCCCGCACAACGGATGCAGGCCTCCGAAGCGCCGCAGAGTATAATTTAAGGAGAGAAAGACATGGCAACATACAGAGATTCCAAATGCCGTCTCTGCCGCAGAGAGGGCGCAAAGCTCTTTTTGAAGGGCGACAGATGTTATTCGGGCAAATGCGCTTTTGAAAGGCGTCCCGTTGCTCCCGGCGCGCACGGCGCGGGAAGGAAAAAGGTCTCCGAATACGGCCTGCAGCTTCGCGAAAAGCAGAAGACTAAGAGGATCTACGGCGTACAGGAAGGCCAGTTCAGGAAGTATTACGAAATGGCCGACCGCATGAAGGGCATCACGGGCGAAAACATGCTCTCCCTTCTGGAGCGCCGTCTCGACAACGTCATTTACCGCATGGGCATCGGCGGTTCCCGCGCGCAGGCGAGACAGCTGGTCAACCACGCGCACTTCTCGGTCAACGGCAGGACGGTCAACGTCCCTTCCTATATCGTGAAGGCGGGCGACGTGATCGCGGTCAAAGAAAACCGTAAAAAAGACAAATATTTCGAACAGATCAAAACGATGAAGGTCGGCAACATGCCCAAATGGCTGGAATTCGACCCCGAAAAACTGGAAGGAAAGATTTTAGCTCTCCCTGCAAGGGATGATATCGACAGTCAGATTGCGGAGCATATGATCGTCGAGTTGTACTCCAAGTAATTGGGTACGCCTTATAAAAAGGAGGTAAAGCCGCATGATCGAAATGGATATGCCTAAAATCGAGGTGGAAGAGAACGAATCGAAGAGTTATGCGAAGATCGTCGTCGAACCGCTCGAAAAAGGTTTCGGTCTTACAATAGGCAACTGCTTGAGAAGGATACTCCTTTCCGCGCTCCCCGGAGCCGCGGTGCAGGGGATCAGATTTTACCCCGACGGTCTTGTAAAGCACGAATTTTCCGCGATCCCGGGCGTCAAGGAAGACGTTCCCGAAATCATCCTCAACCTGAAAACGCTCGCCATTCAGACGACGTCTGTCGACAAGGATTACACCAAAACCATGCACATCTGCAAGGAAGGCCCTGTCGTCATCACGGGTGCGGACATCGAGCAGGATGCGGAAGTCGAAGTCATCAACAAAGATCAGTATATCTGCACGGTCGACGAGGGCGCAAAGATCGACATGGAAGTCACCATCGGCAGGGGCAGGGGCTATAAGGGCGCAGGTTCGAACAAGAACCACCCGATCGGCTACATCCCCATCGATTCCATCTATACCCCCGTCAAAAAAGTCAACTACAATGTAGAGAGCACGCGCGTAGGGCAGAGCATCGACTACGACAAACTCGTCATGGAAGTCTGGACGAACGGGGCGTTCTCCGCAAAAGAGATCGTCTCCCTCGCGGCGAAGATCATGCAGGATCACATCAGCCTGTTCGTCAACCTGTCCGATTTCATCAAGGGCATGGACATTCTCGTCAAAAACGAGGACGACAAACAGCAGCAGGTGCTTGCCATGGCGATCGAAGACATGGATCTTTCCGTCCGTTCTTACAACTGCCTCAAACGCGCCAATATCCACACGGTCGAAGATCTGACCAAAAAGACCGAGGAAGAAATGCTGAAAGTGCGTAACCTAGGCAGAAAGTCCCTCGACGAAGTGATCCAGAAACTCGAGTCTTACGGGCTTTCATTAGAAAAAAAGGAGGATTAACATTATGCCGGGAAAATTGGGCAGAACCAGCGAGCAGAGGCTCGCGATCCTGAGAAATCAGGCTTCCAGCCTTCTCTGGTACGGAAAAATAGAGACGACCAAGGCGCGTGCGAAAGAGCTCCGCTCCTACGTCGAAAAGATCATCACCGCAGCCGTCAACACTTATGACGACACCATCGAAAGCACGAAAGTCGTCACCGAAAAGACGGGCAAAAAGGAAAAAGAGGTCACGGTCACCGTCGTAAAAGACGGCCCGAAGAAACTCGCCGCCCGCCGCAGGATCATGGCGAAACTGTACGACCTGCAGGAGATCAAGGCGTTCAACGAGAGCAAGTCCGCGTATAAAGAGAGGACGAAAGACGTCGCGCACCCGCTCATCGAAAAGCTGTTCAACGAGATCGCTCCGAAATACGCGCAGCGCAACGACGAAAAGAACTGCGCGGGCGGCTATACCCGCATCATCACCCTCGGCGAGCGCCGCGGCGATGCGGCCGAAACCGCGATCATCGAACTCATTTAACAAAAACGCTTCCGCGGTTGCGGAAAAACGGCGCGCACCCGAACGGTGCGCGCCCGTGTTTTATGAGGGCATTTCTTCATGCGGATACGCAAAATCGGCAAAGCGGATATCGCGCAGTGCCTTGCGCTTTACAATTATTATATAAAAAACACCTGCCATACTTTTGAAGAGGAACCGCTCGGCGCGGCGCAGTTTGCGGAAAGGGCGGAGCGCATCGCCCGCGTTTATCCGTACTATGTCGCCGCGGAAGGGGATAAGGTGCTCGGTTACGGGTATCTCGATTCGTTCAACGAACGTTCTGCATACCGCATTACGGCCGACGTATCGCTGTACGTCGATAAGGAATTTCTTTGCAGGGGCATCGGCGGTGAGTTTCTTGCCGCGCTCGAACGGGAAGCCCGCCGGGCCGGCATCGAAAACCTGGTCTCGCTCATAACGTCCGAAAACGAAAACAGCCTGCGTTTTCACGAAAAGCACGGCTTTTCCTGCGCGGGCGAGCTGAAAAACGTCGGGCTCAAATTCGGGCAAAGGCACTCGGTAAAGTATTACCTGAAAAGCCTTCGTTGATCTGCGCGGGTACTGTCCGCGCCCGATACGCCCGCGGATTGTGATGAAAAGAGGGAATTGTACGGGAAATTTCCGAGAGCGATAAAAAGTACTTGACGATTTTATAAATAACGGGTAAAATAGAAAGGTATCAACAGAAATATACCCTTTATTATTGAGGAGGATGTATGACAAAGATTTTGGGCGGAAAGATCGCGAAGTTTGCGACGCTCCTGATTGCCGCGCTGCTCGTTCTTACGGCGTCGCTGGCATTTGTCGGGTGCGAAACCAAGCGTCCTGAAATTTCCATGAAAATCACATTCAACGGCGAAACGTATGAACTGGAATACGTGCTGTACCGCAACATGTATCCGCAGACGGTGGCGCATTATCTCGAACTCATCGACATGGGTTACTATGACGGTACGGTCATCCACGACTATCAGAGCAGCCGCATGGTCGGGGGCGGTTATTATTACGAGAGCGCCGACGCGGACATAGAGGACGACCTGCTCGAAAAGGATTACGACGCGGCCACGAAGGACGAAAACGGCAACGTTACGCTGGACAACGTGTCCGTATGGGCGGACGCGGACAAGGCGGAGGCGTACAACACGCTGTACGGCGAGTTTTCCAAGAACGGGTTCACGGTTGAAAACAACGGGCTGACGAACCAGTTGGGCGCTCTGGGGACGTATTACTATACGCCCGTGTGGACGGACAGCGATGCGCCGCGCGTGTATGTACAGCTCAACAGCAGCAGCGAAATGGATACGCGTTACTATTGCTATAATTCCACGCGCAGCCTGTTCTATATGTATACGGGCTCTTCGGGTACGGAGACGCAGTACTGCACGTTCGGCCTGTTGAAAGACAGCGGCGACGAAGAGACGTTCCAGAACCTTCTCGACGCGATCGAAGAATATACGCTCGAAACGCTCAACGGCGGCGACGAGGAAGGGACGGAAGTGTTCACGACCGAAGTTCCCCGCACGATCGAGGACGAATATTGGGACGAGAGCAGTTACGAAGACGTGACTTTTAACGTGCCGCGCGCGAAGATCGTCATCGAAGAGGTCAGGGTGCTGAAATATTAAAAAGAACCGTACGCCGCTTTCGGCGCAACTTTTATCATCCCCCGCCGCACGGGATATCCCCGTGCGG
>JFBN01306754.1_pt1 | contig 33555 bp, 30 predicted proteins | sample 768741 | NCBI WGS metagenome assembly JFBN01 (sample SAMN01983846, study PRJNA193217) | chicken gut metagenome | biome: terrestrial biome; isolation source: ceca of Broiler chicken | host: Gallus gallus | place: United Kingdom: England | collected 2010-09-07
TTTGCCCCCCCCCCCCATACTACAACAGAATTAGGATTGTTTGACATTTTGGGTCCTTTATAAGATATTTAAATTTATAAAACAAAGAGTAAAAACTCTTTTTATGTTTATAAATTCATAAAAGATATTATACTACTAAATTTAGATAAAGTTGATAAAATAAAAATAAAATAATTGCAATAAAGAGATAGGATAGTTTTAGAAGATGCCAGTGCAAAAACACTGACATTAGTATTACTTGTAGTTTTGGATTGCTTTATCCAAAATAGCTTTTGCACTTTCTAAGTCTTGAAATTCTTTCACTTTTACCCATTTATTTGGCTCTAACATTTTATAAGTTTCAAAGAAATTTTTGATTCTATCTAATGTAATTTGTGGCAAATCCGCTAGAGACTTGATATTATCATATCTCGGGTCAATTTTAGAAATAGGCACAGCAATAAGCTTCTCATCAAGCCCGCTCTCATCTTCCATTATCAAAACCCCAATCAATCTTGCTTTAATCACACTTCCAGCTTGCAAAGGATACTCGTTTAATACCAGCACATCAGCAGGATCACCATCATCACTTAATGTATTTGGGACAAACCCATAATTTGCAGGATAAAACATTGCACTATACATTACCCTATCAACGACAACCGCTCCACTCTCTTTGTCAATTTCATATTTAATATTACTTCCATAAGGAATCTCAATAACTACATTTAGTTTGCCAGGATTCTCACCTACTTCAATTTTTGATAAATTCATAATTCTTTCCTTTCTATTGATTTAAAATTGCATACCCTTGCAATTGTCTATCTACAATTTCTCTTGGGGCATTTTTCACCTGTTCTACACCTTCAATCAAGGATTCTTTGCTGATTTTTGCTCGTCGCATTGCTCCACTACAAGCTACAACTCTAACATTTGGGAGTTTCACCAAAGCAGCAATTTCTTTTCTTATTTTATCTGATGAAGTGCTATTTTTGCCAAAAAGCAGCACAGAATCTCCGCCCATCACAAGCTCAATATCACCCGCTTCATCATCTTTTAAACTTTTTTGGATTGCTTGCACTTGCAACTTTGCAGTTTCCCATTGACTTTTTTCTACGAGAGAAATCACGACATTAACGGGCTTCACACCTTCTTTTCCAAATACTTGTGAAGTTCCTACAATCATCAAAAAAACAATCAAATACCATTTTATTTTATTCTGCATAAAAAACCTTAGATTCTACTCTTAATAAATGCTTCCATTTCTGCCACGATTTCTTCTATTGTTCTTTCACCATTAATTTTGTGCAAAATTCCTTTGGCACTATAAAACTCTTGAATCTCCGCTAAAGGCTCCAAATACACTTTCATGCGATTGTTGAACACCTCTACATTATCATCAGCTCCCCTGGCTCTACCAAGCACTCTATCACACGCTACTTTTTCGCTCACTTCTACTTCAATAACATTTGCCAAAGTAATATTGTTTGTTCCTTTTAAGATTTTATCCAACTCCAGCATTTGCTCCACGCTTCTAGGATAGCCATCGATAATTACAATATCTTTAGGTGCATTAGAGATCGCATCAACAATCGTTTGCACTACAATTTCAAGAGGGACAAGATTTCCTTTGCTTGTATAACTATCAATCAATTTTCCTTTTTCACTCCCACTTGCCACTTCAGCCCTTAGAAGTTCTCCAGTAGAATAATGCACAATACTTTCTGTATTATTTTTGCTAATAATCTCCGCATCGGTTGTTTTCCCGCTACCGGGTGCTCCAATAACTAAAAATAATTTTTTCATATTTCTCCTTATTTTTTGGTTTCTCTTACTCTAATATGCAATTCTCTTAACTGCTCTTCACCTGCAGGACTTGGTGCGTCTGTAAGAGGACAAGTTGCTTTTTGGGTTTTGGGGAATGCAATCACATCGCGAATAGAATGTGCATTGCAAAGCAACATAATAATCCTATCTAATCCAAATGCGATTCCTCCATGCGGAGGAGCACCAAACTGCAACGCTTCAAGCAAGAAGCTAAATTTATCTTTTGCTTCTTCTTGAGTGATTCCCAAAAGTTCAAAAACTTTGCTTTGAATCTCTTGTTTATGGATTCTAATGCTTCCCCCACCGATTTCAAAACCATTTAACACCACATCATATGCCACAGAATTAATCTCTTCAATATCCTCAACTTCTAAATCTCTTGGCATCGTAAAGGGGTGATGAAGTGCTGAAATACTACCATCATCATTGCGTTCAAACATAGGAAAATCTACAACCCATAAAAATTTATAGACACTCTTATTGATCATTCCCATATCATTTGCAATCTTTTGACGCAATCTACCCATATAGTCCCAAACAATCTTTTTCGCCCCTGCTCCAAAAAACACAATATCACCGACACTTGCTCCCACTCTCTCAAGCAAGGTTTTGAGATTCTGCTCACTAATAAATTTGACCAAAGGACCTTTGATTTCATTTTCTTTAATTTGCAAATATGCCAAACCTTTAGCACCAAACTTCCTTACAAACTCTTCTGCTTCTCCCAAAGTCTTACGACTAAAGAAACTATCTCCACCTTTCACACAAAGTGCTTTAAAGCGATTTTTCTTAGAATCTTTTGCAATAGAAGCAAAAATTTCATTACTAGAATCCACAAACAAATCAGAAACTTCTACAAGCGGCAAATCATAACGCAAATCTGGCTTATCACTTCCATAAGTTTCCATTACTTCTTTATAAGTATAATGTGGAAATGGAGTTTGCACCTCTATCCCGCAAGCACCAAAAATAGATTTCAACACAGATTCTGCCACATTCATTACATCTTTTTGTTCTACAAAACTCATTTCAATATCAATCTGTGTAAATTCGGGCTGCCTATCAAGCCTCAAATCTTCATCTCTAAAACACTTTGCAATTTGAAAATATTTATCAAACCCGCTTACCATCAAAAGCTGTTTAAAAAGTTGCGGACTTTGTGGAAGTGCATAAAACTCACCATGATGCACACGACTTGGCACCAAATAATCTCTTGCTCCCTCTGGTGTAGCTTTAGTCAAGATTGGAGTTTCAATCTCCAAAAAACCTAAATTACTCAAAGTATTACGAACAGCCTGTGCTACTTTGCTTCGTGTGATAAAAATTTCTTGCAAACGCGGATTGCGTAAATCCAAATAACGATACTTAAGCCTTACATCTTCGCCTACACTCTCATCACCAACAGCAATAGGCGGAGTTAAGCTTTTATTTTCGATACTCAATTCACTTACCAAAACTTCAATTTTTCCTGTTTTTAATTTTGGATTCTCTAAGCCCTCGCCTCTTTTTCTTACCTTTCCTTTAGCAATCAAAACATATTCATCTCTTACTTCACTAGCAATTTTATGAGATTGTTCAAAATCTTTTGGATCAAAAACAAGCTGGACTAATCCGCTTCTATCCCTTAGATCAATAAAAACAATTCCACCATGATCCCTATAAGTATTGCACCAACCACATAATTTTACTTCTCTACCAATATCTTTTTCATCTAAATCTGCACAATAATGGCTTCTCAAAACACTTACTCCTAAGAAATTTGTTTAGCAAAGTGAAGATTTTATCAAAAAAAAATACAAGAAATGATTAAATAGAAAAATAATTTTCAATTGATGAAAAGAGGAATAATTTTTGCTTGATGCAAAACAAAATAGTTTAGCTATAAAAGGAAATTTATGAGAATAGGAACAAACTCAAGCTACACAATGATGCAATATTATCAAGGAAAGACACAAGTAGGATTGAATAATATTCTAGCTCAAATGAATGGTTTGAAAATTCAATTTGGCTATCAAGATACAAGTATTTTTAACAAAACTCTTGAATTAGATTATAATATCACCACACTCACTCAAAGCAAAGAATTAGCAAATAATGCCTTAACTTTCACCAAACACACCGACACCGCTCTAAGCGAACTTGCATCAAGCATGGACAATTTTAAAAGCAAACTAGTCCAAGGTGCAAATGATATTCACTCTGAAACCTCTCGTCTTGCAATTGCCCAAGATCTCAAATCCATCCGAGATCATTTTTTATCAATTGCTAACACTTCTATCGGCGGAGAATTTATTTTTGGAGGAACTGCAACAACCACTAAGCCCTTTAATTCTGATGGCAGTTACAATGGCAATAACGCGACACTTAATGCCTTGCTTAGTTCCAACAACTCCCTAGCCTATAATATCACTGGCTATGAATTATTTTTTGGTTCAGACAATGATACAAATCGTGTTATTTCAACCAATATCCCAAAATTTAACCAAAGTGCTTTAAACCCTCAAATTATGGACCCAGACCACCCAACAGGAAATAGTGAGAAAGTTTATATTACCGCAGAAGATACTTTGCGTGATTTAGTGGGGGACAATGATTCTGATCCTTCTAATAACGATCCAGAAGTTTTTTATATCACAGGAAGAAGACCCGATGGGACTGCTTTTAAATCCAAATTTGAAATGGGAGTAGCTTACACCGATGAAGATCAATCCGCAACCGTGCAAGATTTATTAGATAGAATCGGCAAGGAATTTGGCAACACAGAAACAAGCAAAGTTGTAGATGTTACACTTAATGAATGGGGAGAGATTGAAATAAAAGACCTCACAGGCGGACGCTCTAATATTGAATTTTATATGGTATCAAGTAGCTACCAAGACCCAAATAACCCCGATGGAGTAGGAGTCTCTGATATTGATGCACTATTAAATAGCGGAGCAAAAGTCAATACCTATGTGCAAAGCCCTTATTTGGGAAGTTTTTCTAATTCACAAATCACTTCTGTTGAAGATTACAATGATCATAGAATCCACACTATCCCAACAACCTTTAGAAATAGCAACAATGAAATCGCCAAAACCTCTACGCTTTTAAGTGATATTTTTCCAGAAGGTGTTACACAACTCAATTTAAGTGGTATCTCTGCAAATGATGCAGACAACAATCCAACAAACACCAATGTTAATAGCACTTTTACAATTACTCCAACCTCAACTATTCAAGATTTAATGGATTCTATTGAAAATATGTATAATGCCCAACCGGGTGCGAATGTAGAAGTAGAATTTTCCAATGGAAAAATCACAATCATTGATAATAATGTCTCCAAAAAAACTCCACCAGATCAAGCACAAGATACATTGCCCTATATCGGTGAAAGCTCACTTAGTCTTACTATCACCGCACAAGATGCTGGAGGCAACAATGTCAATGGATTCCGCAATGATTACAGTGTAGAATACGATAGAGTAGGCTTTAGCAAAAACGGCTCGATACTTTCTTCGAATGTTTCTCAAGTTATCCGCGATACCAACGAGTATGCAACAATGGATACCAAACTTTCGCAAGTCGCAGGCGTTGGGCTTGATGGGCATACTTATAATTTTGAAGTAAAAGATGTCAATGGGACTCCAATTAGTGGGAGAATCGAATTTAGAGACACAGGAAGTGTAATGATTATTGATTCCCCTGCAACCATTAATGGGGTTGATATTGATGGGATTGAAATACCAATCTTAAATCCTAATGGAAATCCCCCACAAGTAGCAAGTGAAGCAACGCCAGCGGATGATGTTACTTATCAACAACTAGCTGATACACTAGGAATGGTGCTAAATCTTTCAAACACTAATCCAGCTGATTTACAAAATGTATTTGATCCAGCAGGTGCAAATTTCGATGATCCAGCTATCAAGCTTTCTTATGAAACAATGATTAGCAATTCTAAAAACAATGTTTCTATTTCACTAGATGTTAATGGACAAATGCAAGTTAAAGATTTAAATCGCACTCCAACTAGAATGGAGTTTATGCTCTATGATAGCGAAAGTAGTAATTTTGCTCTTGATGCTAATGGCAGAGTAAATACCACAGGACATCCAGCACTTACTTTTCAGGCTAATAATGCCATTGTAGCAGATGATCCTCATGTCAATTTTTTCCAACAAATTGATACAATTATCCAAGCTTTAGAAGATGGCACTTATCGTCCCGGTGGCACTGATGAATATGATGATAGTATGAGGAATCCCGGAATCCAAAATGCTCTTTTGGTATTTGACCATTTAGCAGACCATATCAACAAAGCCCACACCAAAAATGGAGCACAGGGAAATGCGTTTGAATATTCTATCGAACGCACAGAAGTTTTGATTGTCCAAGCTAAAACATTGCGTTCAGATACTATTGATACAGATTTTGCAGAGGCGTATTTACAATTCTCAACTCTCTCGCTCAACTACCAAGCTATGCTTTCCTCAATCGGCAAAGTCTCTCAACTCTCTTTGGTTAATTACCTCTAAGGCGATTAACCAAATACTTTGCCATTTTAAAACAAACTTCCTATATCTTTGAATGAAAATAACTCATAAGTTTTTTGCGTAGCAATTCTCCCTCTAGCTGTGCGTTCCAAAAAACCATTTATTAGCAAATAAGGCTCAATCACATCTTCGATTGTCCCCTCATCTTCACTCATAGCAGCCGCTAAAGTGCTAAGCCCAATAGGTCTTCCACGACTTTCACAAATAATTTTTAAGAATCTTAAATCCAATTCATCAAACCCATATTCATTGACACCAAGCTCATTAAGAGCATATTGCGTGCGTTCTTTTGTGATAATCCCTTCTTCTGCCACTTCTGCAAAATCTCTGACACGCTTTAAAAGACGCAAAGCGATTCTAGGTGTTCCACGAGAGCGTTTAGCAATCTCTAAAGCTCCATCACTAGAGCATTCTTTTTGGAGTTTAATCGCTGCAATTTGCACGATTCTTGCCAACTCTTCTTTTTCATAAAATTGCATTCTAAATTGCATTCCAAATCTATCTCGCAAGGGATTGCTAATCATTCCAGCCCTTGTAGTTGCCCCTATAAGCGTGAATCTAGGTAAATCAATTTTTACAGTTTGTGCTGCAGGACCACTTCCGATGATAATATCCAATCTAAAATCTTCCATTGCAGGATACAAAATCTCTTCAATAGCAGGAGATAACCTATGAATCTCATCAATAAACAAAATCTCCCCTTCACTAAGATTTGTAAGAATCGCTGCTAAATCACCGGCTTTTTCAATCATAGGCGCTGCTGTAACTTTAATTGGTGCGTTCATTTCCCCACTAATAATATGTGCCAATGTCGTTTTGCCTAATCCCGGAGGTCCAAAAAGCAAAATATGATCGAGTGTATCATTGCGTTTTTTAGCTGCATTAATAAATACTTGCAAATTCTTTTTGAGTTTCTCTTGACCTATATAATCAGACCAATTATTAGGGCGTAATCTAACTTCCTCATCACCTTCTAATGCTATTTTTTCTATTTCTACAATTCTTTCCAAATCCCTATCCCTTTATCAATAGCTTTCATCATTGCTAGGAAAATCTCCATTTTTCACATCTTGAACATATTTTCTTAGAGATGTTCTCACCATTTTTGCACCCTCCAAATATTGTCGCACAAATTTAGGCTTAAAATCTTCAAAAAACCCAAACGCATCGCTCCACACCAATACCTGCCCATCAACTTCCACACCACTTCCAATACCAATAATGGGTATCTCAATACTTTTTGCAATCTCTCTAGCTACTTCACTTTTAACGCCCTCTAGCACCATACAAAATACTCCTGCCTTTTGCAAAGCCAAAGCATCTTGTAATAATCTCTCATTTTCCTCCTTATCCTTGCCTTTAATTTTATATCCACCCTCACTTCTCACAAATTGCGGTTTTAACCCAATATGCCCCATAACTGCAATGCCATTTTGCACCAAAAGCCTAATAGTATCGCTCACTTCTATTCCGCCTTCTATTTTTACTGCTTGAGCTTTGGTTTCTTTATAAACTCGGATAGCCGATTCTAATGCACAAGCAGGATTACTCACGCTCCCAAAAGGCAAATCGCAAACAACAAGGCTTTTTTTTGCACCATTGCACACTGCCTTTGTGTGATAAATCATAGAATCCAAACTTGCACTTAGCGTATCACTCTCCCCAAAAAAACTCATATGCAGGCTATCTCCTACCAAAATTATATCCACCTCACCATCAAAAATTTTGGCAAAAAGTGCGTCATAAGCGGTTATCATCGTGATTTTTTCTTTGTTTTTTTTATTTTTAATTTGTGTGATAGTAGTTTGTTTATTTTCTATTTGAATACTCATTTTATCTCGCTTGAATTTTATTTCAAAAGATTTTACTATAATTTTATCAAAAACTTGACAATTTTTGTAAATAAGAATAAAATTATCGCCCTTATCAACAAAATGGGGCTGATATGAATTTCGACGGGAGTTGGATGGCTCTAGTTGCATGCCAACTTGTGCTAAGTTGTAAAACTGGCTCTTAAACATAAACGCAAATAATACAAATTACGCTCCAGCTTACGCTAAAGCTGCGTAAGTTTAATTTAGCTTTTTGGAGCTGTTTTTAGTTAGGATTCTAGCTACTTTCTAAAAACATCATTTTTGCTAGATGCTATCTTATTTACCAAAAATAAGATTTAAGTTCCTTTGGTTGCCTTGTTTGTGAATTTTTGGGTGTTTAGCAAACAAGAAAGATTCCAAACCCAAGAAAGCATGTATATCAATTATTGTTGGTCTGATTTTCGGACTGGGGTTTGATCCCCCACAGCTCCACCAAAATTACTTTTTATATCCTTATAATTTTTCAAAAACTTTGCAAAATATAGCATTAACCTACCTTATCTATTTTGGTTATTTCTATTTTTTTCTCTTTAATTTAATTATAATTGCCAAAGACAAAACACAAACCAATTATTCAATACAAAACAAAATCCTACTAAACCCTTAACATACTACAAATCAAGAATTAATCTCACATAAATTTCAAAAAGAGACGCACCCACTAACTCAAAAAAACCAACAAAATACATTTATTAAGCTTTAAAAAAATTAAGAATCTGATTTAATCCTCATACTATTCCCCACCACAATCAAAGAGCTAAGGGACATTGCAATTGCTGCAATAAGCGGTATAACATATCCAAGCATCGCCAAAGGGATTGTAATAACATTATAAAGCAAAGAGATTAAAAGATTTTCTTTGATAAACTTAAAAGTCTTCCTTCCTATCTTAAAAGCCTCCAAAATCCCATTAACACTACTATCAAGAATAATAATATCACTAATATTAATAGCCACATCAATGCCATTTCCCATCGCAATAGCAATATTACTTTTGCCTAGTGCAATAGAATCATTAATCCCATCTCCCGCCATTACCACCACATTTCCCTTTGCTCTTAAATCCTCTATAAAATCAGCCTTTTGGAGTGGATTTTGTTTGGCATAATACTGCTTAATTCCCAGATTTTCAGCGACTTTTTTACAAACATTTGCATTATCTCCGCTCAAAAGTATCACGCCAATCCCCATTGCTTCAATAGCCAAAATGGCTTCCTTAGCACCCTTTTTGATAGAATCCTCTAATTGAAACTCCGCTAATAAACAAGAATTTTTTGCAAAATAAAAAATTGTATTTTCTGCCTCTTGCAATTTTTCCAAAGATTCCACGCCATTTTCTTGTAATAGCTCCAAATTTCCACCTATATAAATATCATCTCCCACTTTTGCCCTAATGCCCCTTGCATTAATTTGTTCAATGGCTTGAATCTCTACTTTATTGCCAAAATCACCAAAATGTTTTTTCAAAGCCTGTGTGATAGGGTGCGAACTCTTTTCTAGCATTCCACGAAGAATCTCAAAATCACATTGAGTTGCTGCAAAATTTTTTTCTCCAATTACACGCAATTTACCCTCTGTCAAAGTCCCTGTTTTATCCACAACAAGGATATTTGCCTTTGCAATTGTTTCTAAAAATCGTGCTTCTTTAAAAATAATTTTTCTCTTAAACGCTTCCCCTAAACCCACCAAAGAAGCAATGGGAGTAGCAAGAGCCAAAGCACAAGGACAAGCAATAATAATCATTGAAACCATCACCATTAAACTTTGATTAAAATCCGCCCCTATCCACAAATACCACGCCAAAAAAGTCCCCAAAGCAAAAGTAAGCACCACCGAAGAAAAATAACGCGAAATTTGATTTGCTATTTCTTGGATTCTTGGTCGAGCATTCAAAGAATCCTCAACTAAGCTAATAATCCTAGTCATCATCGATTCTTTAAATTTCTTTGTTATCTGATAACAAAAAGAAAGATTAACCACTATAGAGCCAGAATAAATTGTTTCCCCTTTCTTCTTTGATTGAGGCAGAGATTCCCCATTCAAAGCACTCTCATCACACAAAGCCTCATTAGAGAGCAATTCCCCATCAAGTGCGATTCTATCTCCGGGCTTTACTTCTACAATCTCCCCAACTTCCACTGCCTCCACTGCTTTTTCTTCAATTATATCGCCCCTTTTTACATTTACACTCAAAGGAATTTGGGAGTTTAAAGTATCCAAACTATCTACTGCACTTTTTTTCCCTCGTATTTCTAAGAATTTACCAATTAGGACAAAAGTAATAATCATCGCTACTGATTCAAAATAAGTCTCTCCCCCCATAAAACTCGCATAGATAGAATAAATATAAGCCAAAGTTGCACCACTAATGACCAATAAATCCATATTTGGCATTTTATATTTAATAGCCACATAAGCTCCACGCCAAAAAATAGAGCCACTAAAAAACAATACCGGCGTTGCAAGCACAAATCCTGCAAAATTCAAAATATTCCGCATTTCTTGTGAAATCCCAGAAAAATATCCTGCATATTGAGCCACAGCAATCCACATAATATTCATCACACAAAAGATTCCAACAACCATTTTAATATAATAATTACGCTTCTGCTTTTTGGCATAAACTTCTTGGATTCTTGAATCATAAATGTGTGCATCATAGCCAATTTGACGAATGGTGTGAATAATTTGGGAAATTTTAATTTTTGCAGGATCAAAAACAATAACCGCTTTGTGATTTGTATAGTTGATATTAACGCTAACAATCCCCTCTTGCAAGGAAAGTATTTTTTCATTTAACCATACACAAGCGATACAATGTATCTTTTCCAAGACCAAAGAAATCTCGCAAATCTTTCCTCTTTTTTCGACATAATGCTCAAAAAAAGCTGGCGAATCAAAATATGCAAGATTATTGTCATTGTCCTCTTGAATCGGCTCTAAAGTATTAGAACCAAGCTTAGAATAAAAATCTCCTAACCCTTGATCTTGAAGCAATCTATAAACACCCTCACAGCCTTTGCAGCAAAAATATTTTTCTTTGCCTGCAATCTGTGTTTTAATTAACACTTGTTCATCAAATTCCAAGTGGCAGTGATCGCAAAGTCTTTTCATTAAATTTAATTGCTAAATTGTTTTAAAAATTTCTTGAGATTCCTTGCGGCTTGTCTAATTCTATTTTCATTTTCTATCAATGCAATTCTCACATAATTATCCCCATGATTACCAAATCCTATACCCGGACTCACAGCGATTTTGGCTTCTTGCAAAAGCCTTTTGGAAAACTCCATACTCCCCAAATGCTTTACACATTCTGGAATCTCCGCCCAAATAAACATACTCGCTCTTGGTTTTTGCATTTTCCACCCAGCAGCCCCAAAACTCTCAATCAATACTTCCATACGCTTTTCATACTTATTAGCTATCTCTTTTACGCACTCTTGATTCCCATTTAATGCGATGGTAGAAGCAATTTGAATGGGCGTATAAATCCCATAATCTAGCCAACTCTTGATTTTTTGCAATGCCCCAATCAATCTTTCATTCCCCACAAAGCAACCTACACGCCAACCCGCCATATTATAACTTTTTGAAAGCGTATAGCCCTCCACTGCGACATCCAAAGCACCTTCTACTTCAAAAATCGAAGGTGCCACATATCCATCAAAACTCAAATCCGCATAAGCAACATCATTAATAATATAAAATCTTTCTTGTTTTGCTAAAGCTACCAATTTTTCATAAAATTCTTTATACACTACCACAGTGGTTGGATTGTGAGGGAAGTTAGTTACAACAAATTTTGGCTTTGGCAAAGTATTGTGCAATGCTTTTTTCAAAGATTCAAAATAAGCCTCTACATCCAATTCAAAATTCTCATTCCATTTTAATCCAAAAGTGGCTACATTTGCCCCCGCTAAAATAAAAGCATAATAGTGAATAGGATAAGCTGGTTCTGCCACTACTGCTGTATCACCGGGATTTGTAATTGCCTGCACCAAATGAACATAGCCCTCTTTAGAACCCATAGCCACACATACTTGTGTATCAGGATTCAAATTGACATTGTATTTTCTCTTATAAGTATCTGCAATTGCCAGACGCAATTTGTAAATCCCCTTACTTGCAGAATAACCATGATTTTTTGGTTTATGTGCTGCTTCACACAACTTTTCTACAATATGATTTGGTGTAGCTCCATCAGGATTTCCCATACTAAAATCAATTACATCTTCCCCATTTTGACGCATTTGCAATTTAATTTCATTAATTGCAGCAAAAACATATTTAGGCAATCTTTTTATTCTTTCAAACTCTATCTCCTCAAACACTTCTCACTCCTTGAAAAATTATTTTAAAAGCACATTTAAACCATTTTTGATGGTGATAGGCAAATAATTATCGCTTACCTTAATAAAACTAGTATTTTCTGGGATCTTGAGATTGATTTCACGCATTGTATCTTGCGATGAAACAATATTAATAATTTTTAAATTTTTATCAAAAAACACGATTTTAGGATACCACGACACTCCACCAACACTTGCAAAACTAATATTTTTCCCTTCTTGGATTTTATACCAATACTCCCCTTTGAGATTTGCATGATTATTTGTCTCATTGATAGTTAGCAAAATCGCTTTGGGGTATTGAAAATCACCCTGCCAAACTTCATACACCCATTGATTAATATTGCGTTTTTCTATTTTTGAAATATGATATCCATAAGCCAACAATCTCTCTTGTAGCAAAACAGGATCAACTGCATATTCCGTATTCATAGACAATACAAAATGATATTTCTCATCTTCTAGCATACTTTGCTTAACCAAAAAATAATAATACCCCATTGCCCCCAAAACATCATAAAGAACACTGGTAAAAGTAGCTGGATTCTCTTTAATCTCAAAAGCAATTTCAAGCTCCATAGGTTTCCCAAAAGTCAATTTCAAAAGCCCATTTTCTTTTAAAATTTTGGAAATTTTATATAAATCTGGCTCTCCTACGCCATTTAAAAATTCTTCTTGATTTTCAAACAACTTTTGTATAAATTTTTGATTAACCTTATAATCTTGCACTCCAAGCAAAGAAACTATACTATAATCCAAACTATTTTCTTTGGCAATTGCATAAGAACCCAAACAAATGAAAAATAAAATAAAAATTATTTTATTTACCACCCCAAACCTCCATTGTATCGGTTATATTGCTCTATGCTAATACTGCTAAAATTTCCATCTTCATCTACAAAAAAACGCATTCTCCCAGCAAGATTATATTTCTCTGTATTATCATTGTTTTGAATCTCTAGCATTCCATGCCCAGTAATAATAGTCTGCGGTCTTTTCAAATCCACTTTTAAGGGCTCATTAATAAGAAAAGAGGTTTTTTCTTTTGTATCCAAATAAATAATGCCTACCCACATTTGAGAAAAGGGAACTATCTTAACTTCTTTTTGAATCTTTATTTCCTCTTGAATGGCTTGAGGGGCAGGCAATTCATTAATCGGTGTTGATGCTGAAGAATCTAAATTTACATTCGGTTCTAATATTTCTTGTGTTGCGTTATTTTCTTGCATTTCTAATGTTGCATTTGTTTCGATGGATTTTGCTTCTTCTTTGATTATCCCTTCTTCTTGTAAATTTTCTAGTGCAGATTCAGGCTTAGGGGTTGATATTGTCTCTTTTTCTGTAATGGTATCTTGTAAATTATGAAAATTAAAATACAAATAAATCCCTAATGCCACCAACACAATCACAACAGCAACAACGATGATACTCTTTTTATTGTCATTTTCTTGTATCGTTTCGTGAGAAATTTTAAAATTAATATTAGCCTCCATTTTTTCGCTATTGCTCTTATGTTCTTCCCAAAACTTTTCATACTCTTGGCACCATTGATGCAAATCCAAATGGTATTCGCGTTCTAAAATCTGAATTAATCCAATAGTTGTGGCTTTGTCCTCAAGATTACCATATGCCATTTCTAAAATAGCCTCAATTTTATTTAAAGCCATATGAGTTTTCTTTGAAATTTCTTTTGCACCAATTACTTTTAATTTTTCAATTTCTTCCATTTATTATCCTATCTATCAAAATTGCACCAGCTACCCCAACATTTAATGAATCAAATTCTCTTTTCATCGGGATTGTAAGGTTATAATCCATCTTTGCCAAAATTTTATTAGACAATCCATGCCCTTCACTGCCCAAAAACAATGCTTTTTTGCCACTTAAAGCATTCTGCAAATCTTTGCCTTGCATACTTGTGCCAAACAAAGTAAAATCTGATTGTTTTAATTCATTTATCACATCTAATGGATTATGAACAACACAAAATGGCATTCCAAGCATTGCACCAGAACTAGCCCTCAAAACACCCTCTTGCTTAAAATCTTTTATTCCACACACCACAATACCATCCACTCCAAGTGCATAAGCACTTCTAAAAATAGAACCCAGATTCCCTACATCACTGATTCCACATAAAACCAAAACAAAATCCATCTCTTTTATTTTGGAAAACTCTAAAACCTCCAAAGGTTTAATTTCTAATAAATACCCTTGATGATTTCCGCCTCTTGCCATTGCTTGTGCCTTTTTTGCATCAAGCTTAATAATCTGTTTTTTTGTTTTTTTTAATAAGCCAAAAAAGCTCTTATCCACCTCTTTGGCAAGATAAATATTTTCAATAAGATACTGATATTTTAGCAAAATCAACTCTACAATGTGTTTCCCATAAACAACCACTATTCTATCCTATTTTTATTATTTTTTTACTTACAGAGTGCATTATAGTATTCACTTGCTGGTTTATTGTTTATTTTTGACAAAATTTTTGCTTTAATTTTTGGAGGAATATCCAAAGAATACACCATTTCTTGTGTTAAAACATTTTCATGAGTGTTTTTTTTGCTACCCTCTATAACCATAACCCATTCACCCCTAATAACACCTTTCTTTAAATCCAACAAAATTTCTCCAATCTTTCCTTTGAAAGTCTGCTGGTATTTTTTAGTCAATTCTTTGGCTAAAAAAATCTCCCTTTGATTATCAATATTCTCTATTATTTCCAAAGTTTCTAATAAACGATGCGGAGATTCATAGTAAATTATCGGGTAAGGATTTTTTAAATGCTCCATTAGCGTTTCTAATTTTTCTTTTTTCTTATGCGGGGGAAATCCTAAAAATAAAAATTCCTTTTCTACAATCCCACTAAATGCCACTGACAAAGTCAATGCACTAATTCCACCCAAAACTTCGTATTCTAAATTATTTTCTTGCAAAAACCGCACCAAAGATACACCCGGATCACTAATACAAGGCATACCTGCATCACTCAAAAATCCAATATTTTTAGAAAAAAACTCTAAAGATACCTTAGATAAAAACTCTTTTTCATTATGGGTGTGGAAAGAAAGATATTGATATTCTTTGGCTTTTAATAGATTGCGTTCCACTAGAAGTGAGATTAGTTTTTTGGTAACTCTTGTGTCTTCACACAAAAGCACCTCACATTTCTCTAAAGCTTCTAATGTATGTAATGTAATATCCTGAAGATTTCCTATTGGAGTAGGAAGAAAGGTAACCATAAAGGTTTTTATTTTAGATTATATCTTTGCTTAAACTTCTCTACTCTACCTGCTGTATCAACAACTTTATCCGAACCTGTATAAAAAGGATGGCAAAATGAAGAAATATCAATCCTCAACTCTGGTTTTACACTCATAACTTCAATTTCTTTTCCGCTTGTAACACAAGTTACTTTGCAAGGCACATATTCTGGATGAATTCCCTTTTTCATAATAAACCTTTTCCATTTAAAAATAAAACAATTTAAAATCATACCATATTTTATTTAAAATTATTCTTTTTATTTTTTATTCTTACTTTTCTTGCTAAAATTCATCTAAAAAATCAATCAATACAAATTTGGAGGATAAAATGCCCATTACACCCCGCACATTAAGTGGTTTTAAAGATAGACTTCCCAAAGAAGCTTATGCTAAATCTCAAATGCTAAAAAGCATTATTAATTCTTTTGAAAAATTTGGTTTCTCCCCTATTGAAACTCCTCATTTGGAATATGCAGAGATTCTCAAAAAACAAGGAAGTGATGAGATTCAAAAAGAAATGTATCATTTTTTTGACCATGGGAATCGCGAAGTGGCTTTAAGGTTTGATTTAACGCTCCCTCTTGCAAGATTTATCTCTCAATACAAAAATGATCTTGGGCTTCCCTTTAAGCGTTATTGCATTGGCAATGTATTTCGCGGAGAAAGAGCACAAAAAGGACGATATAGAGAATTTACACAATGCGACTTTGATTTTATTGGCACAGAAAGCCTAGGAAGCGATATAGAAATCTTGCAAGTGATTTACCAAACTCTAAGTGATTTAGGGCTTAAAAATTTCACAATCCACATCAATAACCGCAAAATATTCAATGGGCTTTGTCAATCTCTTAATGCTGAAAGTTACACAGCAGAAATCCTAAGAATCATCGACAAAATTGACAAAATCGGCAAAGATTCTGTAACCAAAGAATTGCAAGACAAAACCCCCCTCCAAAAAGAACAAATCCAAGTATTGCTTGATTTTATTTCCTTAAAACAAAAGGGAGATTCCCTGCAATTTCTCTCTAGTTTAAACCACTACAAAAGCATTAATCCTACGCTCAAAGAGGGCTTAGAAGAGCTAGAATCGCTTTGTGAGATTTTATCTAAGCTTATCCCACAAAACTTCTACACTATCAATCTTTCTATCGCAAGAGGATTAGGCTATTATACAGGAATCATTTATGAAACTATCTTAAATGATTTGCCAAATCTTGGTTCTGTTTGCTCCGGGGGTAGATATGATAATCTCACACAAAATTTCTCTAATGATAAAATGAGTGGTGTGGGCGCTAGTATAGGACTTGATAGGCTTTTAGCAGGTTTGGAGGAATTAAACTTAATCACCCAAAACACGCCTGCAGAGGCTATTTTAATCCCTTTAAACAATCTACAATATGCCTATACTTTCGCACAAAATCTAAGGAATCTAGGAATGAAAATTGAAGTTTATCCAGAAATCACCAAACCACAAAAAGCCTTTAAATATGCCAATAACAAAGGCTACAAATGGGTTATCATCACCGGAGAGAATGAAGAATCCACCAACACCGCTTCCCTAAAAGATATGCAAAGCGGAGAACAAAAAGACCAATTAAGCCTACAAACCCTCTCACAAATCATTTTAGATTCTTAAAATTAAGAATCTAAATCCCCTAAGCACCACAAAAATACAAAACAAACACTACAAACAATCCTATGGCAATCACCCTTTAGGTTTAGCCCTATCTACAAACCTTACCAAACAATTAAACTTTCACTCACCCGATAATTTTACCAAATTTCCCATCAATCCATTCAAACAAGATTCCCTAAATACTCTGTATTTTAGGCTTTGTTTGAATCTCTAACGGAGAAAATTCTCCCCTAAGATAAGATTCTAGCCCCACTCTACCTATCATTGCAGCATTATCCGAACAATACTCCAAAGGTGCCAAAAGCAAAGATATACCAAACTCATCACACATTTTTTGGACTTTTTCCCTCAAAGATAAATTTGCACTTGCCCCACCAATAATCCCAAAATGCTTCCAACCTCTAGAATCTCTTGCATTTTGTTCAAAAAATATCTTGCATTTTTGGCATAAATGCTGGATAGCAATCTTTTGGAAACTTGCACAAATATCTGCTACAAACTTTTCATCTTGCTTATTCCCTTTTTCTATCTCCAATCTCACTGCGTTTTTAAGCCCCGAAAAACTAAAGGCAAATTGCTTCTTGCTCTTTAGCGGCAAAGAAAAACCAAAAGATTCTGCATTACCCCTTTTTGCACGAGATTCCACGATAGGACCGCCCGGATAGCCTAATCCAAGCATTTTAGAAACTTTATCAAAGCTCTCTCCAAAACTATCATCAATGCTTTGTGCGACGATTCTAATCTCATCAAACGCCTTTGCTTCAAGCAACATCGTATGCCCTCCAGAAACCAACAAAGCCCCCAAAGGAAAGATTGAATCTTTTTCCAAAAAAAGTGAATACAAATGCCCTTTTAAATGATTAACCCCCATCAAAGGCAAATCCAAAGAAAAACACAATGTCTTTGCCATCATCAATCCTTCAAGCAAAGTTACATTCAACCCCGGCTCTATTGTAACTGCAACCGCTTTTAATTCATGAAAATATGGCTTGACTTTTTCTAAAATTTGAGGAAGAATCTTCGCATGCAAGCGACTTGCAATCTCAGGGACTACTCCACCATAACTAGAATGCTCTTTTTCTTGTGAAATTTTTTGATGGAATAAGATTTTTTTATTTTTTATTTGTGTGATAGCAATAGAGCTATCATCACAACTACTCTCGATACTTAAAAGCAATTTTACGCTTCTTGTTCCAAAACATTTACGCCAAGTTCGGAGAGTTTTTTATCAATTTTCTCCAAAGCTTTCTGCAAAGTTTCTTCACTAATATCGGGCAATTCTCCACCCCACGCTTTTTGTGCTTGTTCATATCCACGAATGATTCCTTCCCTACCTGCTTGAAGTTTTTCTACATCATCGCCTGCACCAGCTAGCACAAAATCCGCAATTCTTGATGAAGTTTGTGCAACACCAAAAAATCCATCTTCGCTAATTAAATCTTTAGCTTCTTGTGTCGTTAAATCTTGTAGAGCTTTTCCATCATACCCAATAGAAGCCAAATCCAAACCACTCAAAATATTATTAAGCTTTGCAGAATCTTCTAATGCGCTACTTCCCATCAAGCCAACAGAGCTTTGTGCTCCAAAATTGTTCTCCGAAGAAGTGCTAACACTCATTTGAAATTGCACAATATAACTCGTCATCACAGATTTTGCATCGATTTTTGAAGCAGCCTCTTGAATGTTTTTCTCTCTATCTTCTGCACTGGTAGTTTCTTTGGATAAAGGATTAGAAGCCATTGCTGATTGTAAATCTTGTGTATAATCCATACTACTTTTAACAGATTGAATTGACATATTGTCCTCCTTGACAAAATTTTTATATAATAATATCGACATTTTTTTAAAAAAGAGTAGCAAAATGAAAAAATTTTATGCCGAATGGGAAAAACAAGATGGAATTATGCTTGCTTTTCCCCACAAAGATTCTGATTGGAACGAATATTTAGAAGAAGCAAGAGAGGTTTATTGTCAAATCATCTATGAAATTTCAAAAATCGAAACTTGTATTCTTTTGTGCCAAAACAAAATAGAAACCAAAACATTCTTAAAACAACAAGCCAAAACTCACAAATGGGATTTGAATCTAAAAAATCTCTATTTGATAGAAATGCCCACAAATGACACATGGGCTAGAGACTTTGGCGGTATCACTATTTGCAAAAATAACAAAAACATTGTTTTAGATTATGGCTTTAATGGTTGGGGTTTAAAATTTGCCTCCAATTTTGATAATAATATCACAAGAAATCTCTATAAACTCGGAATTTTAAAAAATATCCAAACAAAAAAACTAATTTTAGAAGGTGGGAGCATCGAATCAAATGGCGAAGGGATTGTCCTAACCAACACCCAATGCCTCTTAGAATCCAATCGCAACCCTGCTTACACACAAAAAAAGATAGAAAAAATCCTCAAAAAAGATTTTGGAGCAAAAAAGATTCTATGGCTAAATAACGGCTATCTTGCCGGAGATGATACTGATAGCCACATCGACACTCTAGCACGATTTATTAATACCAACGCCATTGCTTACCTCAAATGCGAGGATAAAAACGATGAACACTACCCCGCCTTAGCCAAAATGGAAAAAGAGCTAAAAAAGCTAAAAAACCTTGAAGGTAAGCCCTTCAAGCTCATCGCTCTGCCCTTTTGTGAAGCCAAATACTATCACAATGAGCGACTCCCAGCAACTTATGCTAATTTTTTATTTATCAATGGTACGGTTTTGCTGCCTATTTATAACGATAAAAATGACAAAAAAGCCATAGAGATTCTACAAAAAGCACTTCCAAAGCATAAAATTATCCCCATTGATTGTTCCATTCTAATAAGACAACATGGGAGTTTGCACTGCATCTCTATGCAATTCCCTAAAAATACACTAAATTATAAAGCACTAGAAAAGCTACGATAGTTTTTCTAGTTTTTCATATTAGATTCAGCTATTTTAGATAGAATTGCATTTCTAAATAAGCGGAAATGGCGAAACTGGCAGACGCACCAGACTTAGGATCTGGCGCCGCAAGGCATGGAGGTTCAAGTCCTCTTTTCCGCACCATTTGATTTATCTCTCACAATTACATTTTCCTTCAAGCTTTATTTATAAATCAAGAAAAATATCATAAAATAAACCATACAAAAATATTAAGGGAATCAATGCAACCAAAAACCTATCAAACAAGAATCTATTATGAAGATACTGATTGTGGCGGTATTGTTTATCATGCAAACTACCTTAAATACTGCGAAAGGGCAAGAAGTGAATGGTTTTTTGCTCAAGGGATTCTACCCCAGCAAAATAACATAGGATTTGTAGTCAAAAATATGAATCTTGACTTTCTCTCCCCTGCCAAGCTTGGAGATTTACTCACAATTCACACAGAAATTTTAGAACAAAAAAACGCCTCTATCACATTAAAACAAACAATTTTAAGGGAATCTCTATCTAAGCAAACACAAACAAAAAAACCTATCTTTGTAGCCATCATCACGCTTGTATGCTTTGAATCTACCGCCCAAAAAATCACAAAAATTCCACAATGGGCAAAAGAAATTTTCAACACCCCACACCAAAACCAAATAAATTAGGAGTTAATCTATGGACAATGAAAAGAAAAATGAAATTCAATACCCTTGCACTTGGCATTACAGAATCATCGGCAATAGCAAAGAAGAGCTAATAGAAGCAGCTTTTGAACTGCTAGAAAAAGAATTTATCCACACATTAGGCAAAGAAAGCAGTGGCGGTAAATACCACAGCATCAACCTTGAAATCTTAGTAGAAACCAAAGAAGAAAGAGATCAAATCTTTGCAACTCTACACAAAGATTCTCGTATTAAATTCGTTCTTTAAGAATCAAAAATTTATAATTTCTTAATCAACCCTAACTCGACTTTATTTTTATTGAGAGAAAGGACTTCTACCTCCACCATTTCACCTACACTCAAGACATCTGAAGCTTTCTCATCTCGGCTGTTAGTGATTTTTGAAATGTGCAACAATCCATCATAGCCCTCTGGCAACTCTACAAATGCCCCAAATTCTACAACCTTTTTTACTTTGCCTTGATAAATATCCCCTACTTTATAAATATCTTGTAGATTTTTGGTAATTTTCAAAATATGCTCTTTAGCGGCTTCTACCTTTTCTTTATTGCTTCCGCTTACCTTAACCTCGCCATTTTCGCGATTCAAATCTATTGCAACACCAAATTTTTCTATAATTTCTTTGATAGTTTTTCCAGCCTGTCCAATGACTTCAATAATCTTACTAGGTTCAATAGAAAAAATTTGTGAGCTTGGCAATACCGATTCATTGAGTATGATTTTCTCTCTTGCTTCTTCCATTAAATTCAAAATGTGATTTCGTGCTTCTTTTGCTTGATTGAGTGCATCTTTTAAAATTTGCATATTAAGCCCACCCAACTTAATATCCATCTGCATTGCTGTAATCCCATGCCTAGAACCAGCCACTTTAAAATCCATATCTCCATCATGGTCTTCTAAACCCATAATATCTGTCAATACCGCATACTTATCATTCTCACACACAAGTCCCATTGCCACTCCAGCAACCAAACTAGTGCATTCAATCCCTGCTGCAACAAGAGCCAAAGAGCCTCCACAAACCGTTGCCATAGAAGAAGAGCCATTAGATTCCAAAATTTCAGAAACAAGGCGAATCGTTCTCATATCTCCATTGATAATACTTGCCTCTAACGCTCTTTTGGCGAGATTCCCATGCCCTAACTCTCTTCTTCCGGGTGCTGAAATACTACTTGCTTCCCCTACACTAAAAGGCGGGAAATTATAATGCACCATAAAGCGTTCTTTAGAAGATGCTTTGTCGGTTAATAATTCATAACTTTGAGCATCCATATCTCCCCCCAAAGTCGCAACCACCAACGCTTGAGTTTGCCCTCTTGTAAAAAGAACACTAGAATGAGCATTTGGCAAAAAATTAGTATCAATGCTAATTGGACGCACCTCTTTTAGCCCTCTACCATCTGCCCTTGTGGATTCCTCTAAAACCATCGCTCGAATAATCTCTCGCTTGATTTTCAAAATCGTCTCTAATATCCTTTTTGAAAGTTCTTGAGTATCTTGCGGATATTTTTCTTCCCATTCTTTTTGAATTTTTCTAGCAAAAGCCATCAAAAGGCTATGTCTTTCTGTTTTTGAGAGACTTTGAATAATACCTTTTAACTCCCCTAAATGCTCACTTTGAATATACTCCAAAATCTTTTGACAAACATAAGTTTTTCTTGTTTGTTCTAAATTCAATGAAGGCTTAATATAATCCTTAAAATGCTCTACAAACAACTTGCTTTTTTGAGAAATTGCATTTTTTGCTATCTCCAAAGCCTCTATCATTTCTTCTTCTTGCAATTCATTTGCACTAAAAATAGCTTGACCTTCTTGTGTTTTTATACCCCCAAAGGTGCGCATTTCAATCATCAACAAATCTTCATTCACACCGCTCACAAATAAATCTAATGAACTTTCTTCTAATTGCTTTAAACTCGGATTAATTACAAAATTATCCCCTATTTTGCCAATCCTAACAGCACTCACAGGAGAATAAAGCGGAATCTCACTCACATAAAGTGCAGCACTTGCCGCATTTAATGCCAAAAGTTGCAAATCCGCATCTTGGTCTGCACTTAAAACCAAAATGGTAATTTGAGTAGGATAGCAATACCCTTTGGGAAAAAGTGGTCGCAAACTCCTATCTACAATCCTAGCACTTAATGTTTCAAAATCTCCCGGTTTTGCTTCTCTTTTGATATATCCTCCAGGAAACTTCCCTGCTGCATAAGCTTTTTCAATATACTGCACCGTTAAAGGCAAAAAATCTTCTTCCACTACTTCTTGTGTATCAATAGCAACAGTGGCTAATACGACATTATTCCCACTTTGAAGATACACACTTCCGCTACATTGTTTGGCAAATTTATCAAAAATATACTTCTCTTCTTTTTCCAAAAAAGACAAAATAGCTTGTCCCATTCTTACTCCTTCATTTATGATTGCATATTAGCAAAAATTTCCTCAATCTTAGCCGATTCTACTGCTGGATAATCTTTGTAATAATACCCAATATCTACAAAATTTTTAGATTTATAAAGACAGAAAATTCCATCTGTGACTTCCTCCATCACTTTTGCAACCTCATAGGGTGCAACAGGTGTCGCAAAGTGAATGGTTTTTGCCTGCAAAGTGGTTACTGACTTAATTGCAGCAAGTGCAGTCAATCCGCTATCAATCCCATCATCTACAAGCAACACCCTCTTATTTTTCAAAGAAATGAGTGGATTTCCTTTGCGGTATTGATAAATCAAAGGAAGCATTTTATCTTCATATTGTCGTTGAACTTCTCCATAAATATAATCCAAACTAATCTCAAAAGAACGCACTAATTCATCACTAATTACAACATCATGGGTTTCAGTTGCCATTGCAATTTCACATTCTGGATTATTAGGTGCTAAAATCGGGGAAGTGAAAAGAAACCCCAAAGGGGCTTTAATAGCTTGTGCAAGAGAATTTGCTAGCAAAATACCCTCAAAAGAAATTCCAACCACTACACAATCTTGCTTTTCAAAAAAGCTAAGTGGCATATTATTAAGAAGTTTCTGTAAAGCATCATTGCGATTTTCAAATAATGCCTTACGCATCAAAGAATGAGTATTATTTCCTGCTCCCAACATTCCCTCTCCTAACTTCCCATTTTCAAATCACTACTTAAAAGCGGTATAAATTGAATCGTAAAAAGAATATATTTATCATCTCTTGCTTCTGCACCTCTTGAAGTCAGCATCGGATAAATTTCGCTAACATATTTCACCCCAAATGAAAAACAACGAATCTGCATATCTACGCCTACTTGCCAAGTTTTAAAATATTTCTCTCTATAATCATAACCTGCGTTTGCAAAAACATCAAAGTTTTCAAATTCTTTTCTAAACCCCATATTAATATAATTTGCCTCACCAAATCTACCATTAATCCAATCTTCTTTGGCAAAGCTTTCTCGCACAAAATGTCCAAAACTAGCTTTAATATAATCGCTTTCATAATTCACTTGATGAGTAGCTTCTGAGATTCTAGCCTCTTTGTGTGAATAAAAAATATCGCTTACAAAACTCCATTGATTATTATAAAAATATTGTATCTCGTTTTCTAATTCCCCAAGTTTATTGTCATTATCCTCAAAATAAAAATATTGCTCCATTTTATGAGAAAGTATCAAAGAATTATCCAAAGTATAAAAATATTGCGTTCCACCAAGCTTAAGCTCTTGCCTATCTCCAGGAAGTGTAAAAAAGGAAGTAAAATCCCCTTCTTTATGCTCAAATCCGGGCAAAGTATATTCTGCTTCCAAACTGATAGTATGCCCAAAACTATCATATTTTTTTACCAAATCTGTATTAGCTTTGAAACGATAATATTGACTAAAATATCTCCCATTATTCAAATTCAAATCTTGCTGTTTATTTGAATAATCCACGCTTGTCCCATAAAAAATAGGCGAAAGTGAGACATTCAAAAAATCATTCAACAAACTTTGTGTATAAATAATAGGCAATTCCGCTTCTTGTTGAATCGCGCGATACCCAACAGGACGAGTAAAATTACTTGCCTTATAATCAAAAGAATAATAAAGATTATCCAACAAAATATTGTCAATTTGACGATGATACTGAATCTCTGGCAAAGTTTGCAAGGTATTAGCATTGCTTGTTTGCTCCAAATCCGAATAATACCTCGCTGAAAAGCCCAAATAATCCTCACTGCTCTTTAGATAATAATTCAAGCGTGAAGTTAGTAAATTCCCCTGCAAATCTGCAATATTTTGTGCATCTTCTTCTTGCAATCTAAAATAATCAATATCAGAAATTTGGGAAATATCTACATACAATCCATCTTCATAAAAATAATTTTCAGGTTTAGAAAATAAATTTTCTCGCTCATATTTAAGTTGGATTCCATAATGATCGCGATTCTCTAAATCATAAGTTTGCTGGTAAGAACGACTATTGCCAAAATAACCCAAATTTACCCACAGGATTTTATCTTGATCATCAATCATTCTAAATTCATTATAAAATCCGCCCCCTCTTTTTGTCCTAATTTGTGGCATAAATGTCATATCCCAATTATCATCAGGTGCGATAAAAATAGGCTGCGAATAAAAAAATCCATCATCACTAGAATTACCAACAAGGGGATAAAGCAATCCCGTTTTTCTTTTGTATCCCAATGAAAAAGACAAATAAGGAAAATAAAGCACTGGAACATCATAAATACAAAGACGAGGATGCCACACTGTTAGCCATTCATCATTAGCATCATATTCTCCCTCTTTTGCCTTAATCGTCCAAATAGGATTATTCACACTGCAAGTAGAAATATTTGTTTCTTTGGTTTGATAAATATTATTATTAAACTCTGCACTCTTAGAATCTACCCACAATCCACTTTCAGAATCTTGCAAATAAAAAGGCTCCAAAAAAGAATAATCCTCTTGAAGTCTAATCTTCACTTCTTGAGATTTCAAATAAAGCGAATTTCCCTTATATGCATTAACATTTCCGCTAAGAAGAATCTCTTGCTTTTGTGTATCATAAATGGCTTTATTAGCTGTTACAAAATAATCAAGATTAATAATTGTAACATGCCCTTTTCCGATGATTTGCGTTTTATTGTATTCCATATCATCAGCTAAAAACTCAAAAATAGATTCTTGTTGCTGGTTAAACTGCTTGATTGCAGCCCTTGCTTCCATATTACTCGGGCTCAAAGCCAAAGCTGCAACTACACTCACCAAACATAAGCTTTTTTTAATCATTTGGCTACTTTACTTCAAATTTACCACAATAGTTTTAGCAACTTTATCGTGCAATGCTTGATAAATCCTATTTTCAAAAACAAACAAAAATGGAAGATACATCAACATCTCACTCAAAATCCTAAAACACGAACGCACAAAAGATTGCCCCATTTTAGGATTATCTAGCAATCCCACTTCAATGACGCGAATCTTTACAACAATTTTACCAATAGTCGCTCCATAAAAGCACACAAATAGCCATTGATATACAATTTTGATGATATACAAGGCAATCCAAGAGCTAGAAACAATGCCCAAAATCGCTTCTTTATCGTGTGAATTTTGGACGATGCTATCCCAATTTATCCCTATTAGCACCATAGAAATTAGCAAATCATCAATAATAAACGCTACCAACCGCTTCCAAAGAGGTGCAAGCTCAATCTCCTCTCGTGCCAATGTTTCTTCTATTTTTTCAATATCCATTATTTTTCCAAAGCTTGATATGCAATATCCTTGCGATACTGCATTCCTTCAAATTGAACACAATCCACCATCAAATAAGCATTCTGTGCTGCTTCTTTTACATTATTGCCCTTACCCACACACACCAAAACTCTTCCTCCACTTGCCAATAAATCTTCCCCTTCTTTACTCACTCCAGCATAAGAAATCAAAGAATCTTGAGAATCTTTTGTAAGAATTTTGATTTTTTCTTTTTTGGAATTTTTATATGGATAATCTTTTGAAGCAACCACTACACCAACACAAACTTGTTCTTCAATTTCGTAATTTACGCCTTTTAAATCTCCCCTAGCACAACCCAAAAAACAATCTAATAATCCATTTTTAAAAAGAGGCATAAGCACCTCACATTCAGGATCCCCAAAACGCACATTAAATTCCAACAAATAAGGTTTATTTTTGACAACCATTATTCCACAAAACAATGTCCCACTAAAAGGATTCCCATCTTTTTCCATTCCCTCCAAAGTGGGGATAATAATAGTTTTTTTCACCTCATCAATCAAATTAGAATCTGCCAATAAAGAAGGTGCATAAGCCCCCATTCCACCGGTATTTGGTCCCTTATCTCCATCCAGTAATCTTTTATGATCTTGTGCAGGGGGCAAAACGATAAAATCTGCTCCATCACACATTGCAAAAATAGAAAGCTCAAAGCCATCTAAAAATTCCTCTATGACTACCTTTTTGCCCGAATCGCCAAAACTTTTCCCATCTAACATTTCTTTTGTTACACTTTTGGCTTCTTCATAACTTTGTGCGATAATCACGCCCTTGCCCGCACACAACCCATCTGCCTTAACAACAATAGGAAGATTCAAGGTATCAATAAAATCACAAGCTTCTTTATAATCTTGTGTTTGGATAAATTGTGCTGTTGGGATTCCATAGCGTTTAGCAAATTCTTTCATATAAGCCTTAGAACCTTCTAATTGTGCCGCTTTTTGACTTGGACCAAAAACCAAAATACCATTTTCTCTTAACATATCTGCTAAGCCATCTACCAAAGGTGCTTCAGGACCAATTATCACCAACCCAATTTTCTGTGTGATTGCAAACTCTACAAATTCTTGATAATTCTTAAAATCAATATTTTTCCCAAGTCTGCTTGTTGCCCCATTTCCGGGATAAAAATAAATTCCATCTACCCTACACTCTTTTTGCAAAGCAAGCCCAATAGAATATTCTCTCCCGCCACTTCCAACAATCACTATCTCCATACTTTACCTTTATTTTGATATTTAAAATCTCTACTCCATAGAAATTTTAAAAACCAAAAACCCAAGTGGGCGTCTATCATTGTGTAAGCCCTAAAAGCTAAAGATTCTAGCCACAAGTCTTTTATTAGGCGGCAGATTCTCGTCTCAACTTAAGAGACTAATAGCGAAAACACCATCACACAAAAAGAAACTATGCAACCAGCAATATTTTATATGTTGGACTACCAAAAAATAAAAACTCGCTCCACTCAGGCAACTAAAATTATAAAATATCCTAGCTAAAAATAGCTTTTAATTTAGAGAATTAACAATAAAATTAATATTTTTTTGGCAAAATACGCCTAATGATAAATATTTTAAAAATAATTAGGAGTAAATTTATGATAAAAAAAATGCTCATTTCCACAATTTTAAGCCTTAGCATTTTGAATGCTAATGAATGTGTCTGTTTTGAATTAAAGGGAGAATTTGGAGAGGAAATCAAAGCAATTTTGAAAAAATATTCCAAAAATCTAGGTTCTAAAGATATTCAAGTTGTTAGAGAAGATGCGGATTTAACAATTCAAGAAAGAAGTTTTTTAGAAAGCCTCATAGGCACAGGCGAGGTAGCCCCTTCTGCTAAACAAGCCAATTTAGAAAATGGTAAAAAACTCTATGATAGAGATTGTGCAAGCTGTCATGGAGAGAAAGGAGAAATCTCTGTGGCAAAAAAATCACCCATTAACACTTGGAGTGCGCAAAATATTGCTGATGAAATCAAAAGCTATCAAGATCAAAGTTTCCAAGGACAATCTCGCTTTGTTAAAAACCAAATTGCCACTCGCTACACCAAAAAAGATATGGAAGATGTCGGAGCTTATGTTGAGAGCTTGAAGTAGATTAAATTTCACTTGAAGATTCCAAAAGAATCTTCAAGCTTATTTAAACAATTACACTTTCTTTGCCATCTTTAAAAATATAAAAATGTTTTGGTGCTTCTTGCAATAAAATAAATGGCTCTTCTTGCAATCGTTTGATCACATATTCCAAAAATGGTTTTGCACAAAAATAATAAACCTTACTGCTCCCAAAAACCTGCTTTTTTATAATCCCATTAGCAATCATCTCCTCTTGAATGCTAAAAAAATTAACTTTCAAACTTTCACCCAATGGAAGACAAAAATGATAAAAATCCCCTCTAATCTCCCCAAAATCACCAATAACCTTGCCAAAAAATGGCTTAAAATATCGATACTTCACCCCATACATAGCCTCGACAAAAACCATAAAAGTGCAAACCCTAATATCAATCCCCAAAAACACCATCAACGCATTTTTATCCCACAATCTACCATAAACACTTTCTTTGCAAAAAGGATTATGCTCTATTTGATTTGGCTTTAGAATCTCGCCAATTTCCGTTCCTATTCCACAAAAACCAAACATAGGATGAGTGCTTCTTATGGTGTTATGATTCCTAAATACTTCGCTTAAAACACCAACTTCACTTTTTAAAATTCTCAAATCAGCAATTTTTGTCTTTGGAAAACTATAATTAAAACAAGGCATTATTAAATTATCAAAATAATTCATCATAACTTCAAGCCATATTTTGGGTATATCCAAAAAGTTTTCTCCTGCCAATTTACCTAGATTTTGCAAAGCACTATGAATCAAGATAATATTATTTTGAGAGGATAATATTTGGCTAATTTCTTCAATTTCAATCTTAGTATAAGCTTTCACAAAAATTCTCCATAATGTGCGACCATTTCTTGATAAATGCCATTTGCCTTTTCTTTGAATCTTTGATTATTCCAAGCCTTACGACTTAGCAAATTCCATTCTAGCTTTCTTAGAAATTCCACCCTTTCTTTTTCATTCAAAGAATCAATACATTGATTTTGTAGAGATTCTTGCAAATGCTTTGCCACAATCTCCATAAGCCTAAAAATAAATACAAACAAAGGATAGCACAAAATCTCTTTTAAGCTTTCATTTAGCTGTGTTTTTAACTCCTCTTGATATTCTCGCACCAAAGTGCATTGATGATTTTCAATAGAGCCAAAAAACAAATCCATTAAACTTGCATGATAAAAATCCAAAATATCCCCTTGAATATTTACAATAGGAAAATAAGGGTAGATTCTACAAATCAAAGGTCTTAAGCAATGTGGATTACACAATCCTCTACACTCACAAGAAAGATAATACAATACAAGCTTTTTATCCCCAAAGCTAAATTCCTCTCTTTTGGCTTCTTTAGAAATATTGTGTATTCCGCCTTGTTTCTTATAATACTCATACTCACCCTCAAGCATAGGAAGCACGACTGCATTTTGATTGAGCAGTTTAAAGCCACTTCCAAAAAAATTCTTGCAACAATACCCATCACAAGTCAAATAACAATCCTTAAAAGAAATAAAATCTTTTTTGTAAATACTCTCCCAATTAATCTCCATTAGATTTTCCTTTAATCTGCTCAATAATCCCACAAAATCCATCAATAGTGCTAAATTCTTGTGGATCATATTCACTCAAATCCAAATCCACTCCAAGTCTATCCTCCAAAAATCCAAGCAATTCCAAAAAACCAATTGAATCAATCCCATCATTGCCAAACAGATTCCCATCCTTGCATTCTTTATTGCAATCCTTTAAAAACTCCAATACTATTTGTTTTGTTTCCATATTTTATTCCTTTCTTAATAATCCATTTTCTACAAATTTTCTAATCCACTCTTTCATATCCAACAAACAAAAACCACATTTATCCGCAATCTCTATTAAATCCAACTTCCCATCACAATACATAAGCAAATTCCTCATATCTTTCACCATACCAAAAGTTTCCTTAGTCGAGAGTTGCGGATAAAGCCCTCTTTTGCCAAGCTGCGGTTCGCACAAAATGGTATTTTTATATACACCATTAATCTCCAAAACCTCTAAAATCTCACGCACCATCACAAAGCCACCTTGCAAACCTTTGGGACTAATAAAAGACAAATCATCTAAAGAAGTGTGGTATTGTGAATATTCCCCAAACTTACTCCGCATTAAAGTGCAAAAGGGCAAATCCACACCCGGCGCACAATACTGCCTCTCATCACTTCCCCTTTGCAAATAAGAATAGGCTTTATATCCCCTATACCTTGAATTTAAAATATGCTTAGCAGCCCTATCTGCGAGGTTATTTCCAGCCCTTGATTCAAGATAAGAATACGCCCCCTCATCTCCAATACAAGTAAGCACAAACCCAGCCACACATTTCTCCCTTAACTCCTCTAAATGCTGACTTAGATAATAAATCGCCCCTATGGTTTCAGGCACAAATAAGATTCTATAAGTGTAAAAATGTGGAATCTCACTTAAATATTTTGCCAAATAAGTTGCCACACAGATTCCAGAAAGCTCGTTGTTTGCCATTTGCGGATGACAAATATAAGTGCTTAGGACAATCTCCTTGTTGCTCTCTCCCTTTATTACCACCTCTCCATAACTCATAAATCCGCTCTCAAGCTTTGAATCAATAATGACTTCAAACTTTTCTTTAGAATCTCCAAACTCTCTTTCTAGCTTTTCTCTTAGCTCCAAGCTCAAGCAAAATCCCCAATATTCTTTATAATAAGAAGTAATATAAGGAATAGCATTTTTCTGCTCTTTTAAACTATGCAAATGCGATTTCAACTCCTCAAAAGTGAGAGATTCCCTCACAGGCACAGAATACCCCACCAAATGCAAATTATTCTCCCCAAAATCACAGATTTTCTCTCCACTGGGCGTGATAATATAAGCCTCATTTACATTCCATTCTTTTGGAATCTCCCAGTCAAAAGCTTGAGTATGGCTTGGAACTTCATAAACTTTTAAATTTCCTCCTAAAATGCTATTAATAATCCTAAGTGTCTCCCTATTCCCATTCCCACTTAAAGAGCGAGGAATCTTAAAAAGTCTTTGTGCAAGCTCATACATCAAAACGCCAAAATTCTTCTTATTTTCCATGAATTGAGATTCAACCCAAACCCTAATTTGTCCTCTATCAATCTTGCCATTGCTATTAAGAGGAAAAGATTCCAAAGCTAAAATCCGCGTTGGTATCATATAATGTGGCAATCTTTGTTTGCATATTTTTAGAATCTCATCACTCTTGATACTTTTAGTCTCAATCACCCCCACAATACTTGTAATACCATCGTTTTTTATCACCACACTTACACTTTGTGTTTTGTTAACCTCCCTTAAAACATTATCAATTTCCAAAAGCTCCACGCGGAATCCTTGAATCTTCACCTGAAAATCCACACGCCCCAAAAAGCAATACACTTCTTCCCCATTAATCTCTTTTAAAATCCCTAAATCTCCGGTTTTATACCACCTTACCCCATTTTTGGTGATAAATTTCTGCTCTGTTTTTTCTCTATCATTCAAATAACCTTGTGCTATTTGATCCCCTCCTAGCCAAATTTCCCCTTTCTCCCCTTTTGTCACCTCATTGCCTTTCTCATCTCTTAAACTCACCAAAAGCCCATCAAATGGAATCCCTAAAGGCACAATCTTTTCTTGAAGTTCTGCCCCATAGCAATAAGACATAAAAGCAATTGTAGCCTCTGTGGGTCCATAGAGATTCTCCACCACACTATTTTTACACATCTCACTCCAAAGTTTAGCATTCTGTGTTGGAAATTCCTCCCCACAAAACAACGACAATCTCAAACTTGTTATTAAATTGGGCTTTAAAGCTTTAAACTTTATCAAATAGGCAATCAAAGAAGGCACAGCAAAAAACACACTTAGATTATTTTGTATAATAAATTTAATGGGATTAAAAAGGGATTGCTTGGGAATCACACACAAAGTCGCTCCACTCAAAAATGCACAAAAAATATCATGCATACTCAAATCAAAAGTAATATCAAAGAAGTTTGAAATTCTATCTTGTGGGCTGAAGCGATACTTTACAAGCATTCTCTGTGTGTAGGCAAAGAGATTATCACGACTAACCATAACGCCCTTTGGCTCACCTGTGCTACCTGAAGTAAAAAGCAAATAAGCAGTTTTGCTAGGAAAATTAGAAATGCTAGAAGAGCCACAATCACAACTTTGCTCAAAATCACCCCCAAAAGCCGCACAAGATTGCAAGTTTGACTTCAAGCCAGATTCTATATGCGTTTCTAAGAGCCGCCATTTATTACAATCCAACTCTAAAATCTTTGGAATAACAATAAATTTATGCTTAGGGAATCTCTCCTCTAAATCCCCTAATTCCTCAACCACAATCACCAAAGATTCTAAAGATTCTGCAATCTCATCAAAAGAATCATAACATTCCCTTCCTAAAAACATTATCCTAGCACCGCTTCGTTTTATCATAGACAAAAGTCGTTGGCTTGGAAATTTTGGATTTAGCGGGACATAGGTTTGATAAACTAAAACACAAGCAAGAATAGAAGTATAAACTAAAGCACTCCGAGAAGCAAAAATAAGTATTTTATCAGAATTAACTGCTAAATGCCCCCCCCCCCCCCC
>JFBN01432891.1_pt1 | contig 33490 bp, 25 predicted proteins | sample 768741 | NCBI WGS metagenome assembly JFBN01 (sample SAMN01983846, study PRJNA193217) | chicken gut metagenome | biome: terrestrial biome; isolation source: ceca of Broiler chicken | host: Gallus gallus | place: United Kingdom: England | collected 2010-09-07
TAGGGCAATTGGAGGTATTCTTTTTATCTTTAGCTAAGATACAAATTTTATATTACATTGGCAATCAATTCGTTATAAAGTTTTATTCTTTTTACGACAGTCCCTAGATAGAGGAACGCACACACACTCAAATCCGGTCCTTCTGGAAGGGGCAAATCATGAAAGAGGCGACAAATTATAATATTTGTCGCCTCAGTACAATCAATCAGCTATACGACACCTCATAAAGGATCCCATCAGCAAGCTTGACTTAAACCTTAAGATCTGGATATTCAAAAGTTGTTACGTCATTTATCATCTTCCATTGAATCCCAATAATCACTATCCATTTTCATCACCTTAAAGGTCATTTCCGTCTGAAGACCCAATTCAAAATCATATATATATTCCGTTAATTGATGACCATTAATCAATATGATAGTAGGCGATCCATTTAAGCCATCGACGTAGTCCATAGCTCCTTTTGTAAAATCGGAGGTAGTAATAAAAACACCCTTTTTAGATGGAGTTCCCGCTACAGCACCGACAAAACTTTGCACTTCATTACGCCCAACATTATTGCCTAAAGCATATCGCTTCGCCTGAATAGAAATATGGTTAAAGCCTAGAATATCTTCTTTTATAATACCATCAATGCCACCATCATTAGAAAATTTGGTAACAAATCCAGAGTTTTTTACTTCTCCTCCATAACCCATGGCTTGAAGTAATCTAACAACCAGCCGTTCGAATTCTTGAGGCTTTTTACCGAGTATCGTTGTGAGAATTTCTGACTGAATAGATTGTTTTATATTATCATACGAATTATATAACCTCTCCTGAGGAGTCGGTTCATTCTCGTCGTTTGCATCTGATACCTCTTCTAAGGAGTCTTTAATTTTAGACTCTTTTTTTGGAGTCCGTGCGCTAACAGTTGCCTTAATATAATCGCTTATTTGTTCATCAGAACATGATTCAAGCATAGACAATCCCTTATCACTGATTTTATAGTCTCCTCGTTTGGGCTTTTCAACCAAACCCGCAATGAATAAATAGGACAAAGCCCAAGCAATACGGTCTAAAAATATTTCTCCATTTCCCGAAGGATACCATGTATTCATCTCTTCATCTGTCAGATGAAAATGTTCTGCCAAAGGAACTCGAAAATCTTTGGCTCTCATAACCGCTCCCGACTTCAATATTTTCAGTGCTTGTATCCTAATTTGTTCAAACTGCGGTATCATTTACTCGATGTTTTAGAAATATGAGGGAAATTGGCATTAAACAAAGTTACAACTTTTTTTCTCTTATTCCAACAATTATCACGCTCTCCGCAGCAGAACCAGGCCCTGAAAAACGCATGCACCAATGACCACACAGAAGGCCCACAACGTAAAGCTTCTAGAAAGAGATTGCATGCTATGAGCCGAAGGACTAATCTTTCCCCACATCCGAATCTCCAGTCTCGGCGAAAAATCCGCCGCCGGGGCTTGGAGATCCCGCAAAAATTACTACCTTTGCTCATGGAGTCACACCCCTCCGGCGACCCGCTCCGGTGAGGGAAAAGAACCTCCCAAAATCGGACTCCGAACCCGAGTTTTACATTTTTCCGAGAATATCGGACACCTGAAATGAAGCGTCAAACAAGATTTTGCCGCCTCTTTACAGCGTGTCTTTTTGCGGCATCAGTTAATGCCGTAACTAACAGAAAATTAACTAGTTACAACGCTTTTCTGCATCGGAAAGTAACGAAACCTCCTTCTGCCGGCCAATTGTTAGGCAAAATACCGCAAAGAAAACAAACAGTCAAGCCGAAGCGCCGCACACTGGCACTCCGACTTAACAGATTATTCGCCAGCGACTTACACGGACGCGCGCAACGCCCGCAGACAGCCGCGTCGCCACGCCCGCACGCCGCCGCGGGTCAATACTTGTCCTGGATGAAGTGGGTGCGCAGACGCGGCTCGTAGTGCGGCTTCTCGATGCCGTTGCGGCGTCCGCTCTCGATGCAGCGGAGCAGCCACGCCATGTTCTGCCCCAGCACGCGCATCGTCTGCAGCCCCTCGCGGTCCTTGCGCACATCGTCGGGCGTAAAGCCGTGGACCGAATTCCAGTACTGCGACGAGACGATGGGCATGCTGCAGATGGTGAAATACTGGTTGAGCTGCTCGAAGGTGGCCGAGGCGCCGCCCCGGCGGCACGAGACAACCGCAGCGCCGACCTTGCCCGCCATGCGCCCCTCCGTCGCATAGAAGAGCCGGTTGAGGAAGGAGATAAGCTGCCCGGTCGGGCCGCTGTAATAGACCGGAGAGCCGATGACCAGACCGTCGAACTCCTCCAGCCGTGCCTGAATCTCCTGCACCACGTCGTCGCGGAAGCAGTGCCCCGTCTTGAGGCAGTTGCCGCAGGCGATGCAGCCCGCCAGGGGCTTCTTGCCCAGATAGAGCATCTCGGTCTCGATTCCGTTCTTCTGCAGCGTGGCGGCCACCTCGCTCAGGGCCGTATGGGTGCAGCCCTCACGGTTGGGGCTGCCGTTGACAAGCAATACCTTCATCTTCGTTCGTTTTAATTCACGCGCGGGACCGCGCCGCATTCCGCATCGGACGGCAGGCCCCTTCGCCGTTCATTTCCAAAGGTACGTCAACGCCGCCGCTTGTGCAAGCAGCGAAAAATTTTTCAGTGTGGCTTCCCCGGCAACCGGGCAGGAACACCCCGCCCGGGGCCTGCCTGCGCGAAGCAGATGAAAGCTCTCTCGCACACGGTCGAAGCGCAGCACACACCAGAATGGGTTTCCTTACAGCACAACACGAACAACCAACTAAATCATCAGATTTCCATAATGACGCAAAGTGTTACGATGAACAAATTCTTATCTATATTCAATTGTTCTCGTAACAATATACAACTCATCACTCTTATCGTCTTCCATAATTCGAATCCGTTTTTTTACCCAATTCCCTTCTTCATCATATTCATACTCTATTTCAGCAGTTTGATTACCTGGACTAAACTTATTACTATCGCCTAAGCCTCTTGAGAATAAATATACATTTATAAGTTTTATTGGGAGTCCTCTCTTCTCTCGTATTATCTCTGTTATTTTACCATCTTGAGCAATACTTTTAACAAGAAGGTCCCTATTGTCGAACTCTTGAATTTCCTTTCCTATTTCTTTGCCTTCAGCGTCATAGGAGATGCTTTCGAACACATTCCCTCTTTTATCGTATTTGACATACCGCACAAGTTTATCATCTTGATAAAAGTCATATTCAACAATGTATTCACCATTGTTTCTACACTCATAGTTGACATTTTGATTTTGGGACTTATACGAGGTTGTTGCAACAAACTTTCCATCAAAGGTCTGCTGCAGTTTAGAACGTTCTTCTCCATTATAGCCATATTCGATAGAAGATGTCAACTGCCCTTTCTCATTGTAGCAGTTTTTTGTCAGCATGTCGATATTGCCACGCTCATCATATATCGTTTCCTTAACGATATTATTATCTTTGTCAAGTTCAATCTTGATGACGTATTCCAATTCATCAACCTGCACTTCTCCGAATTTTTCAACCGCCTCATATACAGAAACTGTCGTCGATGCAATATCGCCCCGATAATCGGGATTGTACGCCTTGTAGCTTGTACAGTTTGTGCAAAAGATTATAGCACATAAAAATACTACAGAGAATATTTTTTTCATAATTGAAATATGTTTATGAGTTTTTGATAATTATCTTCATCGCTTGTACAAAACTTGACTACAAGTTATCAAAAAACTTTAAACCTACAAAGAATATAATTTACTGAAACGGCAAAACGCACTCATCGTTTTTCCAATGTTTCAACAAAAGCATAAGAGTATTCTACAACTAAACCTAAGTTTCCACAACTAAAGGCCATCTGAACAGCAAATAGTTGCGCTGCTACACCTCTTTCCCGAGGGGAAAAGAGTCAACCTCCACACTACAGCAGCATCCCTTCTACCAACAGTTGCTATGACACTTCCTGCGGATGACAACTTCAATGCAGGCTTCACTTGAAATTGGGATGCCGCTTTTGGCCAAAAATTTCTCAATAGTCAAGCGAAAGGCAAACATCACAGACACGAACCGCAAGCACGGATTCTTCACTTAATACTGACCTTACAACAGGATTAGGCTTCTCGCCGCCCGGCGACGCCAAATGGCAACATATTCGGGCCGCTGCAACCGAACTTCGCGCAAAAGTGCTATCTTTGCAGCGGAAAAAACCTCAAACACAATGAACGCTATCACTCGCACCGATTTCACCTTCGAAGGACAGAAGAGCAAGTATACGGGAAAAGTCCGCGACGTCTACGACATCGACGACAAGTACCTGGTCATGGTGGTCACCGACCGCATCTCGGCCTTCGACGTCGTCCTGCCCGAGGGCATTCCCTACAAGGGCCAGGTTCTGAACCAGATTGCCGCCAAGTTCCTCGACGCCACCGCCGACATCCTCCCGAACTGGAAGCTGGCCGTGCCCGACCCGATGGTCACCGTCGGCCGCAAGTGCGAGCCGTTCAAGGTGGAGATGGTCATCCGCGGCTACCTCTCGGGCCACGCATGGCGCGAGTACAAGGCCGGCAAGCGGACCATCTGCGGCGTGGAGATGCCCGACGGCATGGTCGAGAACCAGAAGTTCCCCGAGCCGATTATCACCCCGACCTCGAAGGCCGCCGAGGGCCACGACGAGGATATCTCGAAGGAGGAGATTATCGCGTCGGGACTCGTAAGCCGCGAGGATTACGAGCAGCTGGAGCGCTACACGCGCGCCATCTACCGCCGCGGCAGCGAGATTGCTGCAAAAATGGGGCTGATTCTCGTCGACACGAAGTATGAGTTCGGCAAGAAGGACGGCGTCATCTACCTCATGGACGAAATCCACACGCCCGACTCGTCGCGCTACTTCTACGCCGAGGGATACGAGGAGCGCCTTGCACGGGGCGAGCGCCAGCGCCAGCTGTCGAAGGAGTTCGTCCGCGAATGGCTCATGGCCAACGGTTTCCAGGGTCAGCAGGGGCAGCGGGTTCCCGAGATGACTCCGGAGATTGTGGCGGGCATCACCGACCGCTACGTGGAGCTCTACGAGCACATCACCGGCGAGAAGTTCGTCAAGGCCGAGGCGGCCGACGCGCAGAGCATCCTGCAGCGCATCGAGAAGAACGTTTCGGAGTGCCTGAAGAGCCTCCGATAGCAATCGATATCAGGGACGGTGCAACTTCGTGCACTGACCGCCAGCAACTGAGAAGGGAGGGACGGCAATTGATGCCGTCCCTCCCCAGTTTATGAACCTCACCTCACTCCTGTAGAGTGAGGACCCGGAGCCATGCCCCGGGCTGCGACTCAACTTCTTTCTGCAAATACTTCACTGGAGACGTCGGAACGGAAATTCGGGCCACCTGTTTGCAAAAAAATGATATACGAACGAACTTTTATGTTTATTTTCCGTATATTTGCTTCGTATTATATAAAATTTTCTGCCTATGGGAAAATAACGAACTAAATTTTCTACGAACAACAATGCTCCATTCATAAATGGAGCAAACATATAAAAGCGTTACTTTGTACCTTGCTTTCTGAAAATCTGGAAAATTTGAAGAGCAACCAAGGAATGAAGTTTGACGCTCACGTTTTTAACGTGGGCTTCATTCTGTATTTGGTTGCATAGGTTATTCCAGAGCCTCAGAAAGCAAATCAGAGTTTAGGTCCACGTCTTTTATATGCATAACCCAAGCTATAATGCCTTGAGGACCAGGCAACAAAAACGACAAAAACATGAAACGACTGTTGCTCATTATCGCAGCCTTGACGTTTTTGGGGGGCAATGCATATGCCCAACAAACCGTCGTAATACAGAATTCTCAAACAAAGCAGGCCTACGATGCCAACGAGTTTTCGATAAACGGCATCTCGTCCCGCCAGGACATTGGCGGTGTCGAGGCATTCGTAGACTGCAATTTATCGAGTCGCTACAACGGGACCGAGATACACAACTGCATCGTAGAAATCAAGAACTACAACTCATTTGCCGTCACGGTCCTCTACATGGTCGGACGCGACAAAACAATCGGCAGCATGGTTCTGCAGCCGAACGAAAGCAAGAGGAAGCTATTCGGAACTGAGACCACCGGATACGAAGGAGACATCAGCGCTGCTACCTACAGCGTGTTTACGATTACCCGGAAATTGAACTAAGCGGTCCTGCCATGACAAGATACAGAATCGAAGAAGAGGATGAAACCCCCGACTTTGTCGTCTTCATTGAAATCCTGTTGTGCATCATTTTCCTTCCCATAGGTATTATCATACTTATAGTAAAGGCTGTGAACTATTTCTCCGACAGGTCCAAACAGAATGCGCTGCACAAATCCCAAATGAATGTCAACAAAGCCGAAGAACTCAGGATGCTCGCATCACTCCGGGATTCCGGAATTATCTCCCAGGCCGAATTCCAACAACGGAAGGACAAAATCATGAAAAGCTTCTGACATACGCCCATAGGCTACATCATGAGTCCGACAAGAAAACAGCGGAAGAGCAAACCGACACTGTACGCCGGACTGATTCTGCTGCTTGCGGGAGGCTGCATCTATCTTTTCTTCCGACAGGAAGTTCTGTTCCTTTCGTGGATCAGCCCTGATACTCTTGCATCAGTCCGCATTTCAGTCCCGAAACATGAGAACAGCCTGCTCCTGTACCTGTTTCTGTACTGCATTCCCGACGGATTATGGTATGCGGCATTGCTGACCCTACAAGTCCATTTTGCGGGTCGGGAAAGAGCAGGCAAGGTCTTGCTCCTGTTCTCAATACTGCTCCCCTTCATGCTGGAATTCGCTCAGCTCTTCGGGCTTGTGCCCGGAACTTTTGACTACTACGACCTTTTTACCTATTTGATAACCCTTATTCTTTTTATTCCATGCGCAAAAAAACTCTTATCCAACTAACCCTGCTCTGCCTGTTCGTCGTCATGGCCCTTGGCAGTTCCAGCAGCAGTTATCCCAAGTCATCCAGCAGAGGCTACTCATCTTCGAGCAGCTACAGCTCTTCTTCCTCCAACTCCAATAAACCTGCCACCCAAAACAACTCCTCCTTTAAAAAGACAGACTTCCCCAATCCCTGCAAAAGTTGCGGCGGGAGAAAAGGTTATTATCTGTTCGATACCTGGTATCCATGCAAGCGATGCGGTGGTACCGGACAAGAACCCGTACATTAGCCGTAATATTTTATTTATAAGCCGACGAGTCCGAATTTTTTGGACTCGTCGGCTTATAATATAATGTACTCATGTTCAAAATCCATTACAGAGAACTATCCCCTGCCCGACTTACCGTTAGCCAACGGGCGACAACTGCCTTTCACCGTGCGATTCCGCTGAGAAGCTCCGCTCGACCTGTCCGCTCCTCTCCGGAAAGCTTCGCCACCACACGTCCGCATAAAAACAAAACGGCAAAACGACAAAATGCATTGATAATTTGGATAAAATTTTGATTTATACTATCTTTAGTCCATGATGCGGGGTTTTCCTTTTCGGGAAAATCAACCGGGACTCAGGAATGGCCCCAAGCCGCATACGGGATGCGCGCAGGAACCGGATATACTACAAATCCGGAAACGTGCGAGAAGACGAAGATGTGAAGAAGTGACGAAGACGAGATGAAGGTGTAACAAGGGGTAACGAGAGAGGTGAAGGTACGTCCGAACTTGGTCCCGGAGCGAAATGGGAGTGTATGACCGAATGCCGCGCCCGCATTGGAAATGGTCCAAGAACCGATATGGTTCGCTGGGAAAGCATGTACGGCGATGCACCCGCCATCAAGTAAACCATAACAAACCTCATCCCATGAAACACCTCAACACTCTGTTGCTCCTTGCGGCTCTTCTGCTCGCACTGATGCCCGAACGGGCCACGGCCCAACGGTTCGAAATCGACCCGCTCTTCACCGATTCGGTCAAGGTGGTCCGCGTCGTGCGGGCCGAAAGCGGATGGACCGAGTATCAGCCCTACTCCTTCGCCACGCTGCCCGACGGCTACACCTTCGACCTGGTCGAGATGGACGAGGGGCGTCTGGTCTTCGATATGGACGGTGTCCACTACCGCGTCATGCCGGGTTCTGTCCTCTTCAGCAGCGACAACGCCCCCGACGTGGCCAACCCCCTTCCGAAAAAGATTGTCCGCCGGCATTCGCCGCTGGCCCACCTCTTCGCCAGTTCGGCCCCCTACCTGGCCATCGTGCTGCTGGTGGTGGCCGGCACGCTGCTCGGACTGCTCGGCCAGCGCAGCCGCGCCCTCCGCTCGGTGGCACTCAAGGCGCTTCCGCTCTGTCTGGCTGCAGCCTCGCTGCTCGAGGTGGCCGCCTTCATCGTCCTGGGGTCCGACATGGCCTGGTGGTGCGACGACGAGCTATGGGGCTTCTGGGGCGCTCTGTGGCGCGCCATCCCCTTCGTGGTGGTCGTGCTGATGCAGTACTACAGCATCCGGCTCTATGCGCGGCTGCTCTTCGACGGCCGTCGCACCGAAGAGGGCGACGAGCCGCGCATCTCGCTCCGTCCCGTGGCGTGGGCCATCGGTCTGCTGCTGCCGGTGCTGGTAGTGGTCATGCTGCTCTTCCAGCTCGCGGGCTTCACGGGCTTCGTGGCCGACCTCCTCTCGCTGCTGATTCCCGTTGCCGTCTCGGCACTGCTCATCGGCCGCGGCGCACGGAAGAACATCGCCACCTTCGGCCGCTCGAACGGCATCCTCATCACGCTCTTCAGCATCGTCTATCTGCTGGGGCTCATCATCTCGGCCGTGATGCTCGCGGTGGTCATCTTCAAGATTATCCTGCAGATTATCATCATGGCGGTGCTGGTCGGCCTCTGCATCTTCGCCGTCAACGTGGGGGCCAAGGAGTCGCCCCAGCCCCAGATTTACCGCGCGAAGGACGGCTCGCAGCACAGCACCCTCTACGGCGCCCGGGAGCAGGACCGCAAAATCGACGCCCGGCGCAAGGATTAGATTCGAACCGGCACCGATACACACGACCGCGCTCCGTCGACCCGATACCACAGATACGAATACCCACAAATACCCCCAAGCCTATGAAAAAGTAGCTCTTACTGATTGCAATGTCCGCCGCGCTGCTGACAGACTGCAAGAACGATGACTCGGGAACGACGGAACAGCCGACCGACGCCCCCGAAATCGAGGTCGGAGCACAGACCCCGCAGACCATTCCGGCCGAGGGTGGAACCGTCACGCTGGCCTATGAAATCGTGAATCCCGTACAGGGAGGCCTCCTCTCCGCCACGTCGGCCGAAGAGTGGATACACGACTTCGACTGCGACCAGGCCGGCCAGCTCACCTTCACGGCCGACGCCAACGAAAGCGACCAGAGCTGCAGCCGGGTTCGAGCTACTACGGAATCCCCGACGGAAGCTATGCCCTCTACTTCAAGGACAGCAACAACATCCGGATGGGACTCATCGCCTCGGGAAGCATGACCATCACGGGCGGAGGCGACAGCTACACGGTGACGTGCGACCTGGTCACCGCCGAAGGGTGCAACGTAACGGCCAGCTACACGGGCTCCATCGCTCTGACCGACTCGTCCGGCGAGACGGGCGACGCCGTCTCCACCCTCACGGGCGACTACACGCTCGACCTCGATGGGGCAACGGCCGAAGCCTCCTTCTACGGGGACTACTACGGCACCGGCGGTGGAAACTGGACCATCTCCATCCTGCCCACGACGGGTCCCGACGGCCTGCTCATCGACCTGGTAGCCGGGGAGGGCAGCTTCGACGGCGGCATCACTTCGGGCACCTACACCGCAGCGGACAACGACTACCCCGCACCGGGCGAATATCTTCGCGGCATGGTGAGCAGCGACGGCGGACTGGGTGGAACCATCTACGTCGGCGACTTCGACTCGGAAGGCTACGTATATGCCTATGCCCCCGCCATGTCGGGCAACCTCGACATCACCAACAACGGCGACGGAAGCTACACCCTCTCGTTCGACTTCGTCGACGACCGGGGTTACGCCTGGGACGGAAGCTGGAGCGGAACCATCTCGACGGCCGACTACTCCTACTACAGCGCATCGGCCATGACGCGCAGCCTGCTCCGGGCTCCGCACATCGGCGTTCGGGAGCAGGGACCGTCGGTGCGACCGCTCGACCGCCTCAGGGAGCGCAGCGCAAAGGCTCCGGGCTCCGCACAGCGGGTATCCAGGTACAAGAGATAGCCGCATCGCGCAACAAAGAGGGAGGTCTCCAGCAACAGGAGACCTCCCTTTTCGTTTCGGGCCGGTCCGCAGGCACGGCTCCGCAACGGGACGCAACGGTACAGGCAGAAGCACGGCGGGATGCAACCGAAGCTCGGCCGGTCTCCTTACCCGGTTACCGCACACCCGGTCACCGCACACCCGGTCACCGCACCCGAACGGGCGTTACGGGCTGCTCGCGGACACGGTCGAGCGGTTCGGAGCGGTACTTCACCCGCGCAAAGTCGATATCCGTCAGGTCGAAGCAGCGGATGGCGCTGTCGTACATCGTCCGGTAGTAGAGCCGGCAGTGGGTCAGGTCGGCCGCCGCGGTCCACTGTGTGGCGCTGGGGATGTCGGTCGGCTGCTGCCCGGCCGCGAATTCGACTCCGATGGGGATATCGAAGTTGTTGAGAATCTGGAAGCAGCAGCGCACGGCCGCCTCACCCGTCGCCTGACGGGGCGCCGTGGCCTGATAGAAGGCCGCCCGCACGAAGCGCGACGGCGGAGTGACGTCGCCCGGCAACCCCAGCATGCCGCTGCCCGCCCCGAAGGGGGCCAGCGCCACGGAGTCGAGTGACTGCCCGGGGGCCGAACCGCCGTGCAGGTTGACGTAGTTGCAGAGGTTGGTCATCTGCCACTCGAAGCCGGGCGAATTGGTCAGCACCCCGAGCCGGTTCTCGTAGAAGTGCGCCTGTCCGTCGACAATCTCCAGCACCAGCTGACTGCCCGAAGGGTCCGTAAAGCGCCAGTGGACGGTCGACGCCCCGGGATAGACGGAGACAATCCGTACGCGGGCGACGGCCTGCCGCACCTCATCGAGCGTGCGGCAGCTCCCCAGAATCCAGGGAACGACCTGCAGGTCGGCGATTGTCACGTCGCGCTGCGCGGCGTCGAAGTCGACGTAGCGCCCGTAGCCGGGGAAGTAGAAGAGGCCGGCCGAGAGCCCCTCCTCGTTGAGCCCCTCGGCAACGAACTCCGGCCGCTCGACGGCCAGTCCGACGTAGCCGTAACGGGCCGTGAACGACATGCCCGTACCGCCGTCGGGGGCAAACGAGTGCTGGGCATAGCCGCGCGGGGTGACCACATAGCGGCTGTTGAGGTCGCTGCCGCCCCACTCGATGGTGCGCGCGACCACCTGCGACCCGTCGGCGGCCCGCAGCGTGATGCCCGTGCAGGCCTCGGCCCGCAGGGCGCCGAGCCCCGCCGCAAGGAGCAGCCCCCCGGCCGCAAGGCTCCAGAAAAGTCTCTTTTCCATAAGCTGAACTATCTTATCAGGTTTCACTACTCGCTGCGGGGGCCCGTCGGACCTCCGCATTGTTCTTGTCTCCTGCAAGAGTCGGGCCCCGATTGCCGACCCAAGGCACGGCAGTGGCATTTTCCGCACCGCGGCTGCCGGCGCCAACCCTGCCCGGGAGAGGGAACGAACGGTCTTCCCGCAAACAAACGGGGACCCCGCCGTGCGGAGCCCCCGTTCAATCGGGAAAAGTGACCCGGCTCCGCCTATTCGGCCGAAGCGGGGAAATACTTCATGTACTGCACGCGCTGCGCCATGGCTGCCGTGTCGTCGCCGAACTTGAGCCGGCCGCGGAACTCCTCGAGCGAGGAGAAGCCGTGACGCGAAGCCCACGCGTCGAGGTATTCGTTCATGCGGGCCACCACCTCGTAGCCGCCGCGGTGGAGCGCCGAGCATACCTGCACGCTCCGGGCGCCGCAGAGCAGCGCCTTGACCACCGCCTCACCGTCGTGCACGCCCGTCGAGACCGAAAGGTCGAGCTTGGGGAGCACCGTCGAGCAGATGGCCGCCGTACGCAGCACGTTGCGCAGCTCCGAAGGCTCGCTGTAGGGCGAGCTCTCGATGAACTGCATCCGCTCGACGTCGATGTCGGGCTCGAAGAAGCGGTTGAAGAGCACGACGCCCTTCACGCCGCGGGCCTCCAGCGAGTCGGCCACCGCAAAGAGGTTGGTGAAGCGCATCGAGAGCTTCACCGAGACGGGCACCCGGACGGCCGAGGCCACCTTGCCGGCGATTTCGGCATAGCGGCGCTCGAGCTCCTGCGACGAGGTGTGGATGTCGGTCGGCTGGAGGAAGATGTTCAGCTCGAGGGCCGAAGCGCCGGCCTGGGCCATCAGCGTGGCGTAGTCGACCCACTCGCCGTCGAGACCCACGCAGTTGATGCTGGCGATGAGCGGCATCGAGCACTTGGCGCGGGCGTCGGAGAGCAGCTGGAGGAACTCCGCCTTGTAGTTGTCACCCAGGTAGCGCTGCAGATAGAGCTCCGCATCGCCGTAGTAGGACTCGGACTGACGCCCCAGCGAGGCGGCGTGGTGGAGAATCTGCTCCTCGAAAATCGACTTCAGGACGGCGGCGCCGGCGCCATTCTCGACGCAGCGCACCAGCCCCGACACGGTGGAGGTATAGGGCGAGCTGCCGACGATGACCGGACTGGAGAGCTCCAGTCCCAGGTATTTGGTTTTCATAATCGTTATGTGTTTGTATTGTTGACCGAATCTGTCTGTTCCGCACGCTGCGAAAACACAGCGAATATAGGAAGAAAGTCGCTAACGGCCAAGAAAAAGCGTGAAAATCGCCCGTTTGCCCCTTCGGAGCGGAAATCCGACCGGACGGCGCACCGCAACGGCCGCGCGGTGCGAAGCGGCGCGTTTTCGCGTTTTTATTCGTACCTTTGGGCCGCCCAAACCGATTATCGTCATGCCTGCAATGCTTCGAGAGGGTGCCGGATTTCCGCGCAGCCTGCTTCTGACGCTGGCCGTCATCGCCGGCGTCTCCGTCGCCAACCTCTACTACAACCAGCCGCTGCTGGAGATGCTCCGCACGGAGCTCCACACCACGACGCTCGAGGCCAACCACATCGCCCTCTACACCCAGGGAGGCTACGCTCTGGGGCTCTTCTTCATCATCCCGCTGGCCGACCTGGTGAGCCGCCGCCGCATCGTGCTGGTCAACTTCTCGGTGCTGGTCCTCTCGCTGCTCGCCATCGCCGCCGCCCGCGACATCCGCACCATCCACCTCTTCTCCTTCCTCACGGGGCTCTGCTCGGTCATGCCCCACATCTTCATTCCCTTCGCCGCCCAGTACTCCCGGCCGGCCGACAAGGCCCGCAACGTGGGCATCATCCTCTCGGGGCTGCTCAGCGGCATCCTGGCCTCACGCGTGGTGAGCGGCACGGTGGGCGAGGTGCTCGGCTGGCGCGAGATGTACTGCATCGCCGCGGTGCTGATGGTCCTCTCGGCGCTGGTCATCCTGCGCGTGCTGCCCGACACGCCGCGCAACTTCACGGGGGGATACGGCGCACTGATGCGCTCGCTGGCCACGCTCTTCCGCCGCTACGCTGCGCTGCGGCTCCATGCGCTGCGCGCCGCACTGGCCTTCGGGTCGTTCATGTGCTTCTGGGCGTCGCTCGCCTTCAAGATGGCCGGGGCTCCGTTCCACGCCGGCAGCGACGTGGTGGGGCTGCTGGGGCTCTGCGGCATCGCAGGGGCCGTCACCGCCTCGCACGTGGGGGTCTACATCCCGCGCTACGGCGTCCGCCGCCTGAGCGCCGTCGGGGCGCTGCTGCAGCTTGCCGCCTGGGGGCTCTTCGGCGCGGGCGCCGGGAGCTATGCGGCCATCGTGGCGGGCATCGTGCTGATTGACATCAGCATGCAGGGCATCCAGCTCTGCAACCAGGCCCCGCTGTTCGAACTCGAGCCGCAGGCCTCGAACCGCATCAACACGCTCTTCATGAGCATCTACTTCATCGGCGGCGCCTTCGGCACACTCCTCTCGGGGCTGGCGTGGAGCCGCTGGGGCTGGCCGGGCGTGGTGGCGGCCGGTGCCGTGCTGGCCTTCGGCTCGCTGCTCACCACCCTCACGCCGAAGCGGTCGCAGCAATAGCCCGGCAACAACCCCTCTGCCGTCCCGACCGCATCCCTTCCCGCCGCTGAAAAGCGGCGCGACCGCCCGCCATATCCCATGCACGGGACAAAAAAGGCGGAGCGAACGCAACAGCCACGTTCGCTCCGCCGATGCCGACATCGTCGGGCCGCTCGCTACAACGGCGAGTACATGTCGGGAAGGTCGTTCTCCAGCAGCACCTGCTTCTTGGCCGCGAAGTCGAGGAAATCCTCCTCGGAGTAGCATCCGCGGAAGGCGCCGAAGTAGTGGCCGCCGTTGCGCGGGAAGTCGCCGTTGCGCCATACGAGCACGAAGCTGACGGGCTGCCCCTCGATGACCTTGTAGAGCATCTGCGTCCACCACTTCTTGTTGAAATAGTCCGAATCCTCGGGGCTGTTGTTCTCCAGACCCGTCTCGGTCAACGCCAGCGGCTTGTTCTTCGTGTAGGCGATGTTCTTCATCAGGCGAACCATCTGCAGCCCCTTGTGGCCGTAGTCCTCGCCGTCGCGGTCATAGGCGTCGAGTCCCAGGATGTCGACCCACTCGTCGCCGGGCCAGTACTCGAGGTAGGCATCGCGCGAATTGATGTGAATCATGTCGGGCGAATAGGCCCAGATGATGTTGTGCAGCCCCTTCACGTCGCGCAGATAGGTGATGGTGAACTGCCACAGGGCGATGAACTCGTCGGCCGAGGCGTTGCCCTTGCCCCACCAGAAGCCCGAACCCGAATGCTCGTGCCAGGGGCGGAAAATCACCGGAATGAGCTCACCGTCGGAGGACTTGAGGCTGCCGATGAAGTCGGCTATGCGGTCGAGCCAACCCTTGAACTTCTCGTGGTTCGCACCGCCCGGGATGATGGTGTAGACGGCACGCGTAACATCCCACGCATTGCCGTCGGTCACCGGGTTGGCGCAGTGCCACGAAAGGGTGTTGATTCCGCCGCGCTCGAAGGCGGCGATGATGTGCTTGCGCACGTCGTCAAAGACATCGCCGTCGATGTTGGCATCCAGTCCGAACTCGAGGTTCGAGAGCTCCCAGCCGCAGACGGCCGGATGGCTGCCCGTCAGATACTTGGTATCCGAGAGGTCGGTCCGCTCACCGGCATACCACTTCTGGTTGTTGTCCAGACCGTAGAGTGTGGGAATCTGGCGGCCGAACATCGTGCCGCGCTCGGCCAGCACGAAGAGGTTTTCGTAGAGCGTCCGCGTGATGGCCGATGCGGCGGGGTCGACCATCGTCTTGGGACCTTCGGGATAGCCCGTCGGCGTCCGGTTCGGCGTCTCGGGTTCATCGGTGCAACCGACGGCCGTCGAAATGGCCATGGAGGCGCATGCGAGCAGGAGCGAGAATTTCAATTTCATGTCGTTCAGGGATTTAAGGTTGGTTATACGTTGATTTTCTTTTGCGAATAATAGGTCTTGAAGTCGCGCGGGGTCATCCCCTTGCAGCGACGGAATATCCGGTTGAAGTTCGAGAGGTTGTTGAAGCCGCTCATGTAGGCCACCTCGGAGATGTTCTTGGTCGGCGACTCGATGAGCAGCCGCGAGGCGGCGCCCAGCCGGATGTCGTTGAGCAGCGTGACGAAGCTCTTGCCCGTGTGCTGCTTGATGAAGCGGCGGAAGGTGGGCTCGCTCATGTTGACCAGCGCCGTCACCTCCGCAAGCGGGATGTCGCGGCGGTAGTTCTCGTTGAGGAACTGCATCACCTTCCGAATCCGGGGGCTGTTGTAGTTGTCGGGCTCGGTCGAGACGCTCCGCTGGGCCAGAATCTGGTAGTCCCCCTCACAGGCAAGGAAGTTGAGCAGCGCCAGGAAGTGGAGCACCGACGCGAAGCGTTCGCCGCTGGAGACCAGCCGCTCGAAATAGGGCTCCGCCCGCACGATGGTCTGCTCGGAGAAGGCGATGCCGCGCTGCGCATATTCGAACATCCGCCGGATGGGGTGGAACTGCTTCTTGTCGATGAAGCCCTTCTCGAAGAGCTCGGGCGAGAACTGGATGCAGACCTCGTGCACGTCGGCATCGCAGGCATAGTTGCCGTTGAGCCAGGCATGTTCGAGATAGGAGCCCGTGATGAGGGCCAAATCGAGCGCCCCGATTTCGCGGATGGAGTCTCCCACGATGCGCGTGGCTCCCTGCGCGCCGCAGACCAGATTGAGCTCGTACTCCTGGTGGATGTGCACCGGGTAGCAGAACTCGCGCTTGTAGCGGTCGAAGACCACGAAGCAGTCCTGGGGCGAGATGGGCGGTATTTCGGTCAGTATGTTGGGGTTGGACATGGCAGCAGGTGTTTAGGATTCGACAGGTTGTCCGTCTCGCAACGGATAGCGCAGCACGAAGACGAAGGCGCCCAGCGCAGCGGCGGCCGGCAGGATGCTCTGCAGGAAGCCGATGACCGAGAGCGTCGCCTCGCTCTGCACGGCATTAGCCTCGAAGCCGGCCAGCGAGAGAATCCACGCCGTGGCGGCGCTTCCGACCGACCAGCCGATTTTCTGGGCCATCGAGTAGGAGGAGAAGATGAGCCCCGTGTCGCGGCGGCCCGTACACCGCTCGGCATAGTCGGCCACGTCGGCCGACATGGCCCAGAGCAGCGGCAGCACGCCTCCGACGGCGAGGCTGATGAGTGCCTGAGCGGCCAGCAGCGCCGCCAGACCCGCCCCCTCGGCCAGGCGGAAGCCCAGCGAGAGGAGCGCCGTGACGAGCAGCACGCCGGCCAGTGCGCGCCGGCGGCCGAAGCGGGCGGCCAGCGCCGGGGTGAAGATGATACCGACGATGTTGAAGAGCTGCCCCACGGCCACGAAGAGGGCCGAGCCGGTGAGGGCCACGCCTCCCAGCACGACGGAGGAGTCCCCCTCGCCGATGCAGTATTTGAAGTAGTAGACCGTACCGCTTTCGCGGAAGGCGTTGAAGAGCTGCAGACAGATGGCTGCCGCGGCGAGGATGAGCCACGGACGGTTGTGCATCAAATCGCGCAGTGAGACGGCTACCGAATGGCGTTCGCTCCGCACGGGACGCACCCGCTCGCGCGTCGAGAGGAAGGTGGCCAGCAGCAGCGCCACCACCAGCGCGCAGATGACGGCCACCGAGGCGGTCCACCCGCCGGGATGCCCCGCCTCACCGCCGAAGAGGCGCGCCAGCGGCTCGATGAGCAGCACGGCCAGGATGCTGCCGCCCGCGGCGAAGGCCATGCGGAAGGAGGCGAGCGTCGTGCGCTCCTGCGCATCGGAGGAGATGACCCCCAGCAGCGAGGCGTAGGGGACGTTGACCAGCGAATAGACGACCATCATCGCCGAGTAGGTCACCGCGGCATAGGCCACGCGGCCCCCTTCGCTACAGTCCGGCATCGAGAAGGTGAGCACCCCCAGCAGACCGAAGGGCAGCGCGCCCCACAGCAGCCACGGACGGAACGTTCCCCAGCGGCTGCGCGTCCGGTCGCACACGAGCCCCACGAAGGGGTCGAGCAGCGAATCCCACACGCGTGTCACCAGAAAGAGCAGACCCACCACCCAGGCGTCGAGGCCACAGATGTCCGTATAGAAGAACATCAGGTAGACGCTGAAGAGCTTCCAGAGCATCGAGCAGGCGGCATCGCCCAGTCCGTAGCCGATTTTTTCGGAGAGACGCATGGCCGGCGGCATCAATGTTTGACAATGCGTGCGGCGAAGCCTCCGCCGGGGGCGAGCTCCACGTCGAGCCCCTCAGATGCGTCGAGCGTCAGCACCTCGCGACGGTAGTCGCGCGCGATGCGGCGGGCATTGGCTCCGTCGCGGAAGAGCTCCACGTCGTAGGTGCCCTCGGGCAGGAACGAGAGGTCGAGATGCACGGTGCGAGCCTCCCAGCCCGTCATGCCGCCCACGTACCACACCTCGCCGCTGCGGCGGGCCGTCACGATGCAGTGACCCACCTCGCCTTCGAGCACGCGGGTCTGGTCCCAAACGGTCGGCACGCCGGCAATGAAGCGCAGGCACTCCTCCTCGCGCTCGTACTGCGAGGGAGCGTCGCACAGCATCGACAGCGGCGCGTCGAAGACGACGTACTGCGCCAGCTGGCGGCAGCGCGTCCCCTGGCTCATCGGCTCGCCGTTGACCGGGCGGAAGTTCTCGCGCACGGCGTTGCGCATGGCCCCCTGCGTATAGTCGACCGGACCGGCCATCATGCGGATGAAGGGCATCGTCACGTCGTAGGTCACCTGGTCCACCTCGACGGGCGACCACTTCACCTGTTCGAGGCCGTGCACGCCCTCGAAGTTGATGACGTTGGGATAGGTGCGCTGCACGCCCGTCGGCTTGTAGATGCCGTGCAGGTCGAGCAGCAGCCCGTAGCGGGCGGCCGTACGCGCCGCCTCGTAGACGAAGTCGGTGAGCAGCTGGTCGTCGCGATCCATGAAGTCGACCTTGAAGCCGCGGATGCCCATCTTCGAGTAGTGGGCGCAGAGCTCCTCCATCTGCCCGGCAAAGGGGAGGTAGCCAATCCAGAGAATCAGCCCCACGCCCCGCTCGGCGCCGTAGGCGACCAGCGCCGGAAGGTCGATGTCACCCGCCGTCTCGAAGGGACGGTGGTGGCCGGCGCTCCAGCCGTCGTCCATCACCACATAGCGCAGGCCGTTGGCGGCCGCGAAGTCGATGTAGTATTCATAGGTGCGCTGGTTGATGCCCGCCTCGAAGTCGACGCCGTAGAGGCCCCAGCCATTCCACCACTCCCAGGCCGCCTTGCCGGGCTCAATCCACGAGATGTTGTCCAGCCGGCAGGGGGAGGCCAGACGCCACACCAGGTCGGTCTGGGCCAGCTCCGCGTCGTTGCGCACCAGCGCCATCGCCCGCCAGGGGAGCGTCTGCCGCGCCGCAATGCGGGCGATGTAGGGTTCGTACTCCTCGACGACGCCCTGCATGCGGTCGTAGCCGCCCGCAACGATGCGCCGCGGGCAGGGGGCAAAGACACCCTCGAGCCGGTCGGCGGCCGCACGTCGGAGGAACATGCCGGGATAGCTCTCCAGGTCGGCATCGGTGATGCAGACCCGCTCGCCGCCCGGCGTGCGGACCAGCAGCGGCAGGAAGGCCAGCCGCGTGGAGTCCATCGCGGAGAGCGAAGTCTCGGTATAGGTATTCTCGAACGACTGCATGAACTGCTCGCCGAAGGGGAGCCCTTCGTGCTGCTGCGGCGTGTCGCGCACGTAGGGAACCACCGCCGTTGAGCCTTCGGGGAAGAGGAACGGGGCGCGCTCGCCGCGGAGCGTCACCTCGTTGTCCGTACGCGAGAGGAAGCGGTAGGCCATGCCGTCGTCGTAGAGGCGGAACTCCAGCGCGAAGCCCTCGCGGAACTCGACCAGCAGGCCGTTGCAGCGGTCCGCAACCTGCGACCTCTTATAAAAGGGGGCAGGCACCTGCTCGTCGAGCAGGTAGTGCTGCACGCGCTTCACATGCGACGAAAGGCCCCACGTCCGACCGTCGGCAAGCTCCAGAGCGACTCCGTCGGATGATACGACTCGCTCATTTTCGGTTCTCACATTGTATACAATTCGCTCACCGCACGTAACGGTCAATTCGAGGCGTCCGTCGGGCGACTGAATCGTACAGGTTTTCTCCTTTCCGAGGGCTGCCGTCTGCAGCGACAGCAGAAGGAAAAGGACGGGAAAGAATTTCCGCATAAGGATCTGGTTTTAGCAGTATGTTGGTTTTCAATGATTTGCAAATCGCCGAATCATTTCGATGTAAAAATACGCCTCGCGTGAGAATTTTCCAAGGAATGCAAACTATTTCAATCGGAAAATACCAAACAAAGAGCGAATAGTACCACAAAAAGAAAACACAAAAGCCCCCATCAGCCCGTTTCCGTTTCGAACATGCACACAATCCCGTTCCGAAAAGTATCGAATGTAGTACGATTCGTTCAATCTCTTTTGCATTTCTGACCTTTCTTATCATAGGTTTCCGGAAAGGTTTAATTTTGCTCGTGCCTTGAAACAACCAAAACCTAAACATAACCTGTATGAGGAGTAAATTCCACTTTCTGACGACGGGTCTTGCGACCCTGTTTCTGCTGTCGGGAGTCTCCTGCTCGGACGATGAGGCAAGCGTGCCGACCCCGCCGGGCGAGGGGATACTCACCCCTCCCGTGCTGACACTCTCGGCCGAGGAGGTCCTCGTCGAGCCCGAAGAGCCCGACCAGACGGTACTCCACGCCGAGTGGAGCGCCGCCACCGACGACCCCGAGGTCGATGTCCGCTATTCGCTCTACGTCAACCACGGCGAGGGCGACATGTTCACCAACCCGCTGGTCTTCGACGCCGGCACCGAACTGAGCTACGACTTCACCAACGAGGAGCTCAACCGGATGCTCATCTCCGACTTCGAAATCGAACCGGGCGTGGCCACGCCGCTGCGTCTGGTGGTCTATGCCGAGAACCGCGACGATGAATTCGACACGCAGCTTTCGCAGACGCTCGTCTGCACCGTGACGGCGCAGACCGCCTATCCGGCCTATCCGCCCGCCGTCTACCTGGTGGGTGCCGCCACCTCGTGGGGCTGGGACCTCACGCAGGCGCTCGAAATTCCCGAAACGTCGCCCGGCTCGCACCGCTACGAGGCCTCCGACATCGAGCTGCGCGTACAGCCCGCAAGCATCAACAACGGCTTCAAACTCTACTTCTCGCGCAACCTCGACGATTTGGACGACCCGCGCTTTGCGGCCCAGGACCTCGGCTCGGACACCTTCGGCAAGACGCTTGTCTACAAGGAGGGCGACGCGCAGTACCAGCCCGGCTCGTTCGGTTACGAGAACGGCCTGTACAGCATCAGCCTCGACCTCGATGCCCTGGAGCTCACCATCACCCGCACGGGAGACCTTCCCGCCGAGGCGCTTCCCGAGCAGCTCTACCTGCTGGGCGACGCCTTCACCTGGGGCTGGGTTTGGACCGGAACGCCGCTGGCCAAGGTCGAGGAGGGCATCTACCGCGCCGAGAACCTCGTCATGGACTTCGGCAGCAACGGCGACCGCGGCTTCAAGATGTACGAGAAGCTGGAGAACTGGAGCGTCTACTACGCGATGGCAGACGACGCCACGGCCGACAACATCACCCTGCAGCGCGTCACCGACACTGACGTTCCGCAGGTATACCCCGGCAAGCTGGGCTTCAAGAACGGCGTCTACACCATGGAGGTCAACCTGCTCGAGATGAAGATGACCCTCACGCAGAGTGTCGACTACTCGACCGCCTACTCGATGACGGGCGCCGCCACGCCGGGCGGCTGGGACACGCGCACCTACCTGCCCAAGAAGGGCGAGAACGAATGGGAGGCCACGGGCATCCGGATGAACTTCGACGACGAGTACAAGGGATTCAAAATCTTCGCCTCGGCCGACGGATGGTGGCCCTGGTACGGACAGCAGCCCGACGCCGCATTCGGCACCGTGCTCCGCATCGACGACCAGGCGACGAGCGATTCGTACGGCGACCCGCAGTTCTATCCACAGCGCTTCGGATACGCCTCGGGCACCTACACCATCAACCTCAACCTCAACACGATGACGCTCACGCTCACCCTGGAACAATAATCAGCCATGCATCAACGAATCATCGCACTATTCATGACATTGTCTCTACTCGGGGCCGCCATGCCGGCGGCCCGGGCCGAGGCTCTCGTACAGCAGCTCCACGAGGGGTGGAGCTTCAGACAGGCCCGGCTCACGAACTGGTATCCGGCCACCGTTCCGGGCGTGGTCCATACGGACCTGATGGCCAACGGCATCATCGAAGACCCCTACTTCCGGCTCAACGAGCGCGGACTTCAATGGATTGACAAGGAGGACTGGATTTACCGGACCATGTTCGACCTCACGCCCGAGGTGGCGGCCTGCGACCATACACGGCTCTGCTTCGAGGGGCTCGACACCTATGCCGACGTCTATCTGAACGGAGAGAGGATTCTCGAAGCCGACAACATGTTCCGCCGCTGGGCCGTCGAGGTGGAGGAGCTGCTGCTCGATAAGGGCAACGAACTGCTCATCTACTTCCACTCGCCCATCAAGGTGGCGCTGCCGCTCTACGACTCCCTCCCCTACCACTACGAGGCGTGGAACGACCAGGCGGCCAACGGCGGGCTCATCGACAAGAAGCTGAGCCCCTTCACCCGCAAGGCGGGCTACCACTACGGCTGGGACTGGGGTCCGCGTCTGGTCACCTCGGGCATCTGGCGCCCGGTCGAGCTGCGGGGTTGGAACGACCTGCGCATCGAGGATGTCTTCCACTACCAGAAGCAGGTGGACCGCAAGAGCGCCGAGGTGGAGACCCGGGTCGAAATCGAGGCTGCCGAGCCGATGAAGGAGGTCCGCGTGGCGGTCTACGACGGCGAGCGCAAGCTGGGCGAGACCCGCACGGCGCTGCACAAGGGTCTCAATACCGTCACCGTCCCCTTCACCATCCGCAACCCGAAGCTGTGGTGGTGCCTGGGCATGGGCGAGCAGCACCTCTACACCTTCCGCACCGAGGTCACCCGGGGCCGGAAGACACTGGCCGAGGATGAGACCCGCGTGGGTCTGCGCTCGGTCGTGGTCGAGAAGGAGCGCGACGCCTACGGACGCTCGCTGCGCTTCGTGCTCAACGGCGAACCGGTCTTCTGCAAGGGGGCCAACTACATCCCCTGCGACTGTTTCCTGCCGCGCGTCACCCACGAGGTCTACGAGCGCACGGTGGGCGATGCGGCTGCCGTGAACATGAACATGCTGCGCATCTGGGGCGGCGGCATCTACGAGGATGACTACTTCTACGAGCTGTGCGACCGCATGGGAATCCTCGTCTGGCAGGACTTCATGTATGCCTGCGCGGTCTATCCGGCACGCGGCGAACTGCTCGAGAACATGCGCCAGGAGGCCATCGACAACGTCAAGCGGCTGCGCAACCACCCCTCGGTGGTCTACTGGTGCGGCAACAACGAGAACCAGGACTCGTGGCTCACGGGCTGGATTTACGACGTGCAGAAGGTCGACCCCAAGTATGCCGACATCATCTGGGCCGAATACGAGGAGCAGTACTACCACATGCTCGACCAGGTGGTGGCACAATACGCCCCCGGAACGGGCTATCAGCCCACCTCGCCCTTCTCCGACTACGGCAAGGTGAGCAACGACCACGAGGGTGACCGCCACTACTGGGAGGTATGGCACGCCAAGAAGCCCATCGCCGAGTACAACCGCCAGCGGAGCCGCTTCTTCAGCGAGTACGGCTTCCAGTCGTTCCCCTGCTTCGAGTCGGTGAAGCGCTATGCGCCCTGTTCCGGGGACTGGAGCATCACCTCGGAGGTGATGATGGCGCACCAGCGGGGCGGTGACCATGCCAACAACCTCATCCGCAGCTACCTGCTCAGCGAATACCACGAACCGCACGACTTCGCCTGCTTCCTCTACGCCTCGCAGATTCTCCAGGGCGACGCCATCAAGACCGCCATCGAGGCGCACCGCCGCGACAAGGGCTACTGCTGGGGTTCGCTCTACTGGCAGCACAACGACTGCTGGCCCGTGGCCTCGTGGTCGAGCCGCGACTGGTACGGCACCTGGAAGGCTCAGCACTACTTTGCCCGCCAGGCCTTCGACGACCTGCTCGTCTCGCCCGTGGTGAAGGACGGCAAGCTGGAGCTCTACGTCGTTTCGGACCGGCTGCAACCGGCCGAGGGCGAGCTGACGCTGCGCGTAGTGGGGCTTCGCGGCGGTTCGACCGAGCGGCTCTCGCGCAAGGTCCTGATTCCGGCAAACGCCAGCACGAAGCTCTTCACGCTCACGCTCGACGAGCTGCTCGACGGCACGGCTCCCGAGCAGTGCGTCGTCCGCGCCGAACTCCGCACTGGGAAGCGGCTCTACACGAACAACTGCTTCCTGGTCCAGCAGAAGCAGATGGACTACCCCGAGGCGAAGGTGACCCGCCGGGTGAAACCCGCCGACGGAGGCTACGAGGTGACGCTCCAGTCCGACTGCTTCGTGCGGGGGCTCTACCTCTCGGTCGAGGGCGAGCTGCTCCACTTCTCGGACAACTTCTTCGACCTGCTGCCCGGCGAACCCCGCACGGTGAGCGTCCGCACGATGCTGCCGCAGGAGGAGTTCGAATCGCGGCTCGGCACCCTTTCGCTGGCCGACACCTACTGACCCGCACTCCCGAAAACGCCCCCCCCGAAACAACCAAACGAACCTCATGAACCGACTCACAACCCTTGCGCTGCTGCTCCCGCTGCTGGCGGGATGCGGCGCGCAGAAGGGGCGTTCGCCCGAGATTGCGGCGGTCCGCACCTTCATCCACGAAAACTGGGACTCCACCATCCAGTATTCGCCGCGCGACACGGCAACCCTCATCGGGCTGCCCCACCCCTACACGGTCCCCACCGCCGGGGCGATGTTCCGCGAGATGTACTACTGGGACACCTTCTTCACCAACGAGGGGCTGGTCCGCGACGGCCACGCCGAGCTGGCGAAGAACAACACCGACAACCTGCTCTACATGGTGCGCCGCTTCGGCAAGGTCTACAACGGCAGCCGCACCTACTACGAGGCCCGTTCGCAGCAGCCCTACCTCTCGATGATGGTCGACCGCGTCTACCGGACCACGGGTGACCGCGACTGGCTGGCCGAGGCCTACCGCACGCTCGAACGCGAATACGACTTCTGGATGCGCGAACGCATCACCCCCGTGGGGCTCAACCGCTACGGCAGCTCGGCCTCGGATGCCCTCGTCAACGAGTTCCTCGTCACGGCGGGAGAGCGTCTCGGCACCGACTTCCTGGCCCAGGGCCGCACGCCCGAGGAGCTACACAAGCTGGGGCTCGACTTCGTGGCCGAGGCCGAATCGGGGTGGGACTTCAACCCCCGCTTCGAACGCCGCTGCACCGATTTCTGCCCTCTGGACCTGAACGCCAACCTCTTCCTCTACGAGCTCAACTTCGCCCGCTTCGCCCGCGAGCTGGGACGTCCCGAGGAGGAGGTGCAGCAGTGGCTCGACCGCGCACGCGAACGCCGCGCACGCATCATGCGCTACTGCTATGACCCCGAACGCCGCCAGTTCTACGACTACGACTACGTGAACGACCGCCGCTCGGAGGTGCTCTCGGCCGCCGTCTTCTCGCTCCTCTACACGGGAGCCGTCACGCGGGAGTATGCCCCGCAGATTGTCGCCGCCCTCGACCGCCTCGAGTATGACTGCGGCATCGCCGCCTGCGAGGAGCGTCCCTACGACTACGTCTACCAGTGGTCCTACCCCAACTGCTGGCCCCCCACCTGCCTCTATGCGGTCGAGGGTCTGGCCCGCTACGGATTCGAGCGTGAAGCGCGCCGTCTGGCCGGCGAATGGCTCCAGGCCGTGGCCGCAACCTTCCGCACGACGGGCAACCTGTGGGAGAAGTACAACGTCCTCGACGGCTCGACCGACGTGAGCGCCGAATACGACACCCCCGCCATGCTGGGATGGACGGCCGGCACCTTCATCTGTCTGGACGACTACCTGAGCGGGTCACTCACCCCCGAGCCGCTGCCCGAGCAACTCATCAACTACTGAAAACCTTAAAACACCAACCTATGATACGACTTCTACCATTCAAGCCGGTACGTCTGCTCGTGACGCTGCTCTTCGTGCTGTCGCTCGGGAGCGTTACCGCCCAGACGGCCGAAATCCGGGGTAAAATCACCGACCAGGCCGGCAACCCCGTAGTGGGTGCGAGCGTCATCGTGAAGGGGACCACCACCGGCACGACCTCGCTCAGCGACGGCAGCTTCGCGCTGGACGCCGCACCGGGCGCCACGCTCCAGATTATGATGCTGGGCTACAAGAGCGCCGAACAGGCCGTCACCAAGGCCGCCTCGTTCTACGAAATCACGCTCACGGAGGACTCCCAGCTGATGGAGGACGTGGTCGTGGTGGGCTACGGCGCCGTCAAGAAGAGCGACCTGACCGGTTCGGTCGCCTCGGTCAAGATGAACGACCTGACGAGCATCCCCTCGACCTCGGTCGACGGACTGCTGCAGGGCCGCGCCGCCGGTCTGCAGGTGATGAACACCTCGCAGGACCCCGGTTCGGGCGCCGTCATCCGCATCCGCGGCAACAGCTCGCTCGAAGGCTCGAACACCCCGCTCATCGTGGTCAACGGATTCCCGCTGGGCGATGCCGGAAACCTCTCGCAAATCAACGTCTCGGACATCGAGTCGATTGAGGTGCTCAAGGATGCCTCGGCCTCGGCCATCTACGGTTCGCGCGGTGCCAACGGCGTGATTCTGGTGACGACCAAGTCAGCCAAGGAGGGGACGACCAACATCTCGTTCAAGCACCAGACCGTCGTCAGCCAGCTCTCCGACGAGCTCGACATCTGGCACGACCCGATGCTCATGGCACAGGTGGCCAACGAGGAGCAAATCAACGCCGGCCTCACCCCGCTCTACATCGGACAGACCATCGGCGGCGTCTACTACCCCTCGCTGCTCGAAATCCAGAACGGCGAGTGGGCCAACACCGACTGGGTCGACCTCACGCTGCGCACCCCGGTGCTCAACAGCACGACCGTCTCGGTGAACAGCGCCAACGAACGCTCCTCCATCAACCTCAACGTCAACTACCACGACGACCAGGGACTCTACAAGAAGGACTCCTACAACCGTCTGAACGCCAACCTCGGCATCACCTACAAGCTCTTCAAGAACTTCAAGCTCTCGACCTACAGCGTCGTCTCGGTCTCGAACCGCAACATCTGCAACGAGCTCGAATACGGCCGCAACCCGCTCTGGCCCGTCTATGACGAGAACGGCGACTACTTCCTCGCCGGTGCGCAGGACTTCAGCCACCCGCTCATCATCATGAACAACGTCAAGAACAAGAACACGGGACGCGACTACATCAACTCGGTGGCCGTAGACTGGGAGCTGATTAAGGGGCTGACGCTCCACTCGCAGCTGGATTACCGCTACCAGACCACCGTGGCCGACGTCTACCGCGCCAGCAACACCTCGCAGGACGCCCACGACAACGGCGGCATCGCCCAAATCAACAACTCCTTCGCGCAGAACCTCCTCTCGGAGACCTACGCCACCTACCACCGCGAGTTCAACAAGAACCACGACCTGAGCGTCATGCTGGGACACTCCTACAACTGGGAGACCGGACGCGGACTCTACACCACCTCGCGCGGCTTCGTCAACGACGTGCTGGGCAACGAGAACATGAATGCCGGCGACCCCTCGATGCGCCAAATCTCCAACGACGGCTACTACCTCTCGAAGCTGCTCTCCTTCTACGGACGACTCAACTACACGCTCAAGGACAAGTACCTGTTCACCTTCACCATGCGTGCCGACGGTTCGACCAAGTTCGGCAAGAACAACAAGTGGGGCTACTTCCCCTCGGGTGCCGTGAGCTGGAAGATGCACAACGAGCCGTGGCTCAAGAAGTCGTCGTGGCTCAGCGAGCTGAAGCTGCGTCTGAGCTACGGTATCTCGGGCAACCAGGGCATCAGCTGCTACCAGACGCTCGACCGCTACGGCATGGAGAAGTTCTGGCACGACGGCAAGTGGGAGACGGTCATCGGACCGGGCTACGAGGTGGGCCGCACGGGCGCCAACAACCGCTACATGGTGTGGGGCGGCATCGCCAACCCCGACCTGAAGTGGGAGCAGACCTCACAGGTGGACTTCGGCGTCGACTTCGCCGCCTTTGACCGCCGCCTGCGCATCACGGCCGACGTCTACTACAAGCGCACCACCGACCTGCTGCGCGAAAAGTACCTGCCCCTCTCGTCGAGCTACGACAAAATCTGGGTCAACGACGGCGAGGTCGAGAACAAGGGCTTCGAGGTGAGCCTCGAGGGCGACATCGTCCACACGAAGGACTGGGACTTCTCGGCCACGTTCATCTACTCGATGAACCGCAACAAGGTGGTCAGCCTGGGTGACGCCATCTCGAGCGGTCTGTCGCGCGACTTCCTCACGGGCATGTACTACGAGGTGACGGGCAGCCCCATCTCGATGTTCAACCAGAACGCCAGCATCTATGCCGTCGGACAGCCGATGAACGTCTTCTACGGCTACCGCGTCGACGGCATCATCCAGGAGGGCGAGGACCCGGGATTCATCGACCCCGACGGACTGAAGGACCGTCCGGGCGAGCTGAAGTATGTCGACTTGACGGGCGACTACGCCATCACGGCCGACGACCGCTGCATCATCGGCGACCCCAACCCCGACTTCACCGCCAGCCTCAACCTCTCGCTGCGCTGGAAGAACCTCGACCTGTCGGTCTTCCTCTACGGCGTCTACGGCAACGACGTGCTCTACAACAACTACACCTTCAGCCCGCGCGTGAAGGCCAAGCGCTGGACGCCGGACAACCCCACCAACGACTTCCCGCGGCTGAACAACGCCCGCCAGTACTGGCTCTCGGACTACTTCATCCAGGACGGCTCGTTCCTGCGCATCCAGAACATCACGCTGGGGTACAACATCAACCTCAAGAGCCGCTTCCTGCGCAGCATCCGCGTCTACGCCAACATCGACAACCTCTACACCTTCACCCGCTTCGACGGGTATGACCCCGAAGTGGGACTCGACGGCATCTACTGGGGCGGCTACCCCAAGTTCCGCAAGTACACCATCGGACTCGACCTGAACTTCTAAAACGCAACCGAACATGAAACGCATATTCCATCTGTTGGTCACCTGCTCGCTGCTGACCGCCTGCTCGCTCGACGAAACGCCCTACGGATTCTACTCGAGCGACAACTTCTACAAGACCGAGGAGGATGCCGAGTCGGGCCTCATGTATGCCTACAACGCACTGAACTACCTCGAATACCTGCGCGGCATCTGGTATCTGGGCGACATCCCCACCGAGACGATGTATCCCAAGTCGGACGAGCCGGGCGACATCCACATGCTTCAGCAGTGGACGGTTAACTCCGAAACGGAGCTGACGATGTACTACTTCAAGTACTGCTACATCGGTATCAACCGCGCCAACACGGTCATCCGCCGCGTGACGGACAGCAACCTGAGCGAGACGGTCAAGAACCGCGTCATCGGCGAGGCGCTCTTCCTGCGCGCCTGGAACTACTTCAACCTCGTGCGCGGATACGGCCGCGTGCCGCTCTACACCGAGCCCATCGCCTCGCTCGAGCAGACGACCCCCGAAATGGCCCCCTCCATCGAGAAAATCTACGAACGGATTCTCGAGGACCTCAACCGCGCCGAGCCGATGCTCTCGGTCAACAAGGTCTTCGGCCGCATCGACAAGGTCGGCGTACAGGCGCTCCTCTCGAAGGTCTACCTCACGCTCGCCTCGAGCATCGCGCACCGCGCGCCGGGCTACACCGACATGAGCTATTCATCCGACGAGATGTACCGTCTGGCCGAGGAGTGGTCGCGCAAGGTGGTCTTCGACTACCCGGGCATCTACAGCTTCGACGATGACCTGCGCGCCATCTACGACGTCGAGAAGCCCGACGGACCGGAGCACATCTTCATCATGGCCATCGACCGCAGCGGTACCGACGAGGGCATGTATTCGAAGATTCCGCTCCAGTTCCTCCCGAACAACGGCTCGGCGCCCATCTACATCAAGTACAGCGACGGTTCGCTGCAGCGCGGCAACGGCAACGGCTGGGGTGTCTTCCTCATCGAGGACTCCTTCGCCGAGCAGACCTACATGGCGGCCGACAAGCGCCGCACGGAGCTCATCCACCGCGACATCTACGACGAGCAAGGCAACGTGGTGACCCCCTCGCCCGTCCGCGGATACTTCTCGTCGAAGTACGTCGACCCGGACTTCATCGGCGAGCGCACGAGCGCCCGTCCCTACCTCATCCGCTACTCGGACATCGCACTGGTCTTCGCCGAGGCGGCCGGACCCGACGAAGGTCTGGCGCTGGTGAACCGCATCCGCGAGCGCGCCGGCATCCCCGACCTGCCCGCGGGAATGGGACTCGAGGAGTTCCGCACGGCGGTCATCCAGGAGCGTGCGCTCGAGCTGGCCTTCGAGGGGAACCGCCTCTACGACCTGCGCCGCACGGCTTCGGTCACCTCGACCGTTCCCGAGGCCAGCAAACTCTCCGAGGAGGAGGCTGCCTTCTACCCCATTCCGCAGCGCGAACTCGACCTGAACCCCAACCGTTAAACCTCACGACGATGAAAAACAGACTCATGACCATAGCCGCCGCGGCGCTGCTCGTCGCCACGGCAGCATCCTGCGAAAAGACCATCGACCAGGAGCTTTCGGGAAACGAACGCACGCTGCTCGAGCTGCGTATCGAGGGACAGATGGGCAAGGCCATCACCGAGCGCGACGGCGACCGCGCCACGGCGACGGTCTACATCCTCGACCAGGACGACTACGACTACGCCCACGTGCCCGTCACGGGCATCGTCCTCTCGAAGGGGGCCACGTCGGACGTCAAGGAGGGCGACATGCTCAACTTCAGCAACCCCGAGCGGCGCGCCCGCATCCGCGTGACCTCGGCCTCGGGCCACGTGCTCGACTGGTGGATATACCTGGAGACCTACGACCCCTTCTATCTGGGGACGTGGCGCATCATCGACGTCAAGCTGGCGTGCGACCAGCGCGTGAGCGGCGTCGGCGACGGTTCGTGGACCACGCAGCTCAGCGGCTCGGAGTTCGGCGACTACGGACTCCCCGAGTACGACGACCGGGTGACCATCACCCTGGGCGAGATTACGGACAATGCGCTGACCGGCACGCTCGTCCACTCGGCTGGCGAAGACGGCGCCTACGGCAACTTCTACGGCGTGATGGCGCCCTACAGCGTCGAGTCGCCGCTCGACATGAACCCGCGTCTGCGCCACCTGCTGCCGCCGGGCGAATCGCAGTGGACGCTCGACCTGACCACCAACCAGATGAAAATCACGCAGAACAACGTCACCTCGACCATGATTTTCGGCGAAGAGGGCGACAACACGCTCTTCCGCTTCATCCTGCCGGATGCAAGCAGCGAGCCGTCGCGCGACAACTTCTACGACAACATGTGGCGCAGTTCGACCGAGCTCTTCTACGTGATGTACAAAATCAGCGAGTGACGCCGGACCTTGTTCCGCCCCCGCATGAAAAGAGCGGAGTCCTCCACCGTGGAGGGCTCCGCTCTTAGTTTTTATAGGTGACCGGGCACCGTCATCCCCGGACTCCTCAAGCGGGAGAGGGGCGTCGGGCCCCCCCCCTCAACATCCGCCGGGCGGCTGAACTGCCCCGCACTGCCGGCGGATACAGAGCCGGCATCGGCACGGAACCGACCACAACCGGTGCACTTCCCCGGCACCCGCATAGGTTTCGGCCCGGAAGCTGCCAGCCTCCGGTACACGCCTCCGGCACAGACGCTGACTTCGGCACGGTTCCGCCACGCCGGCTCCCGTCCGACGCCTCTCCGGCACCAGCCAGGCTCCTCTCCCGGCCCGAGCTCCGACGCAGAGATTCCGGCCAGACTGCCCGGCTGGCCGCCTCTCCAGGTGCAGGCACGCCCCATCACACAAAAAAAGCCCGGAGCGGTCAATGCGCTCCGGGCAGACTGCAGCCAATCAGACTGCCTCAATGCTACTCATTAACAGGGAATACCACGCGGAAACCGTTGCAGTCAGAGGGAGCATTCGGGAAGTAGACGTTGCGGTAGCCCGAACGGAGGTAGTGCCAGTAGTTGAGCCACGAACCGCCCTTGATGACCTTATACATGCTCGACTCGGCTCCCACGGGGTCCTCGACCACCGTATCGGAGGTCAGGTTCTCGATGCCGTAGTAGTAGTCGAACCAGTCGGAGCACCACTCGTAGAGGTTTCCGTGCATGTCGTAGAGGCCCCACGGGTTGGGCTCCAGCTTCCCGACCTCGCTCGGTCCGTTATCCTTGGAGTTCTCATCGCACCAGGCATAGTCGGCAATGACGGAGTAGTCGGCACCGAAGGACCATGCGGTCGTCGTTCCGGCACGGCAGGCATACTCCCACTGAGCCTCGGTCGGCAGCTCGCCGCCAATCCAGTCGGCATAGGCCTTCGCACCGTACCACGTCACGTAGGACATGGGGTAGTTGCCCTTGTCGAGCACGGGAACCCATTTTTCCTCTGCCGAGTCGTAGCGGACGTTCCAGTTGGGGCTCTTCTGGAAGAGGGTCTGGATGCCGTATCCCTCCACATTGGCGGTAATCTGGCTCAAGTCGCCGCTCACGTCGGCCACGCCCGTGGCGTTGAGGAACTGTGCGTACTGGCTGTTGGTAATCTCGTAGGTGCCGATGTAGTAGTCCTGGGTCAGGATGACCTTGTGCTGGGTCTCCATGTAGGTGTGGCCGGATTCGTTCTCGGGCGTACCCATCATGAATTCACCGGCGACGATTCGGGTCAGCGCAAGGTATCCGACAAACTCGCTCTCCATGATGACAACCTCGCCCGAGGGAAGCGACAGCGCCTCCTGAAGCGTATTGCCGGCCATTTCGCGCCAGCCCGAGTAGAGGAACTTGAGCAGGTGGTCCCCCGCCTCGACGGTCTGGGCGGGAACCCATGCACGGTACTCATATCCCTCCTCAAGGGTATTGGGATACTGGTAGAGAGCGACGTCGCCCTTGCTGCTGAGGTCCACTTCGGCCTTCAGCTCCGTGGCGGCGAGGTTCACCTTCACGCTGTTGCAGACGTTGCTCAGCTGAACCTGAATATCATCCGCGCCGGACTCCATCGGGTCGAAGGTCACGTCGACCATCGTGAGCGCATGGTAGAACATCATGCAGACCGTGGCGCCGCGTGCCACGCCGATGGTGCGGGCGAGCATCAGGTCGCTGGCCGCAAAACTGTCGGCATCGGTCTGCTCCGCAAGGATGTTGAAGGTGATATCGAGCGGATTGGTAAAGCTTTCGTTGTAGGGATAGTAGGCGTAGAAGTCCAGCGGCTGGTCCGAGGGCCACTTTGCCGAGGGGTTGTTCTCCAGCGTCCACGATGCACCGTCGTAGACCAGCTTGGCATTGTTAAGCACGTTTCCTTCGCTCTGAAGCTCGCTTCCGAACTCCGTTGCGAATACACCGATGGCGTCACCCTATTTCCATGCCGTCCGGAATTTCTCGTTCACATCGGTACGGGTAAGCGGATAGAGCTGCGCATCGAACTTGATGGCAACCGAGGGAAGAGCACCTCCCCCTTCCGTTGAATCATCCGAGCACGAAGAACCTGCCATGACGGATACGGCCAAAAGGGGCAGCACCCATCGATTGATGAAGTAGAGTTTTTCATGATAAGGTGGGTTTTTGGTGTTACAATAGGGACAGTCGTTTAATTCCGTCATTATGAGTCAATCGGCAGACTGTCCCGGTAATTTTTCCGATTGAACTCATCTTTTTATATTTTCGGCTCCGTTTC
>JFBN01306890.1_pt1 | contig 33231 bp, 52 predicted proteins | sample 768741 | NCBI WGS metagenome assembly JFBN01 (sample SAMN01983846, study PRJNA193217) | chicken gut metagenome | biome: terrestrial biome; isolation source: ceca of Broiler chicken | host: Gallus gallus | place: United Kingdom: England | collected 2010-09-07
CTGGACAGCAAGGTTTATAATCCGCATAATACCGATCTCTTGTCTGTGAGAAATAAATATCATCAATATTTATTCCTTCCCATTCATGAGTTTTATTTTCTATAAATGCTTTGAATTTATTCATATTCGTCATAATGACACCTCCCTACGAAACATGTGTTTCATTTAATAAATGTATCAAATCCCGCCTTTTCTCTTTCATCATAAAACAGAGTATATCCATTTATTCCTGGCATATATTCCGTTCTCTGTTCTACATTCGTCCACTGAATTGTCACCATGCCTCCATAAGCGAGTGCTAAATCAGCGTATGGAGTTGAACCGTTCTTGTAATAAATGCGGACAGCACTAATAACACCATCACGACTTACATCATATTTACTTTTTTCTATTAACATGTTCTTCCCTCCTATTCATCTTTAACCCATTCCATATGACCTTTTTCCAGCTCATTTTCTTTATACCAATAAGCATACCCATCACCACGATCCACCGCGCAAGACTGTGATCCATCATCTTCAATGTCAGTTTCCACAACCTTGCATATCGTTCCTATAGGAATATATTCTTTTTTTCTATCATCGCAATAGCTTGCATCTTCGGTAGCTGCAATCACTTTTACTGTATCTCCTACTTTTAACATATCAATTTTCCTTTCTCTATTTCTTAATTAATTCTTCTTCCTAATCAAAAGAAAGATGTCTTTCTTTTGATTAATGTTCCTCTATATATTTCTTCACAAATTTTTCCGCTTCTTCTTTCGTCATCATTCCGTATGTGGTAGCTGATCCTTCAGTCATTTCCTCAAAAATGCATTCCGCAATAATCTGTTCTGCAGCATCTTCATATTCTGTATACACAGCATCCAAAGAGTCATAATATCCACAAATAGCACATTCTCTATCATGTGTACCATAATCATCCAAATCAATATATGCTGACTTAACCGTGTATTCTTTATCCGGATATCCTGGATCATCTTCCACCGTATCAAGCCAAACAATCTCTACAAAACTGAACTTTCCGTTTCCGTTTTCTTTGCAATGCTGAAAACTATCTGGATCTGTACAAAACCATTCTCCCATGCTTATCTCCTCCACATATCTCTTAAAATCATAAGCATCTGTAGCCACGTCTGAACTTCATAATCCTGTCTATCATGCACGCTAGACGTATAAACCATATCTTCTTCCATAAAAGGCTCTTCTGCATTATTCTTATAGATTCCAAAGCATCCATCAGAATCTAAAACGATATAACAATCTTCTCCACTATATTCCACAGGCATCACTGCATAATATCCGGCCGAATCTCCCCATGAATCAATATGAGGAAACAATCTTTTCTGTTTATCCATAATTGCTTTCTCCTATACGATAAATTCAATCATAAACCGCTCATAATCCTCATAATCAACCAATTCTTCCATTTCTGCGCGCCAATAAATAACATACAATGCATCATCACATTCTTTTGTATCTGCATCAATATGAAAGATTAAACACCAACTTGCAAACAATGCTCTAACCTGATCTTTCCCGTGACAGTCTTCCCACCCTGTATGAATAGCATAATCAATTATGTAATTTAAATATTCTTTCTTATTCATCTTTGTTTCCTCCATGCATTTGAAAATTTTGTACGTTCTATAATAAGTGGAAGATTCAAAATACTAGACAAGTATTTCCCAATATCTTTTGCATCCATCCAACTATTATTGTCAGGACTTCCATCCTCATATAATTCTGCAAATACACCAGAATAGTTGTTTACTGTTTCAGTTTTGGAATCGTAGTCATATTCCAGATCCACATACTGTCCGTTCTCATCCCAAATGACATGGACTCTGGACGTATCCGTAAGCGAATCTCTGTCTATGTATTTTTTCAGTTCTGTCTGTGTTACTAAATCAATTCTGTCCATCGTGTGATACCTCCGATCCAAAGAAACCATTCTTTCATATGTAATATTCTCTAAATAAAAAAGAACTATACCGTTCCAATACAGTTCCTAAAGCGTTTCACCGTTTCCAATATCCACAGAGCAATCATCCGTAATAAATAATTTGCCGTCATATACAATTCCAAAAGTGTCTGTTTCTTTACACGGCTGCTTACGATCAAAATCATAATTACAATATCCTTCGCAAGCCACAAACACCGGCATATCATTCGGAAGATTCTTGATGATTTCTTTTAATTTTCCCACATTCATTTCCATACTTGTATGTGTTACCAAATTAATATATGTTATAGTATCTTTTGGAAATCCGTTGTCTTCACAGAATTCTTCATATGTACTTTCCAGATCCTCATTATTATCAGCAGAAAGTTCCGTTTCATCTTCCTGTCCATCTGCATTGATAAATCCGATTCTATAGTCATATTCGCTTGTTATGTTCATTCCTTCTATTGCTTCTCTGATCGTCATAATTTATTCCTCCTGTCTAACCATCCTATATAATTAAAAGTCATCCCGTTATTCCATTCTATATACACTGAAACAAATCCCAATGTACAAATAATAAAAATAACTGCCACAGCAATTTGTATCCACTGAAAAAATGTCATAAGATATTAATTCCTCCGTTCTTATAAAAGGTAGATTTCATTTCATTTCATTTCATTCTGTCGTTTATCCTTCATACATATTGACATAATACCATCCAGTATATCTGTCATGTATACCATTTCTTTTATCCTCTTCAGGATCATAATATCCAGTATTTATTAGAATTTCTTCGCCATCTTTGCGATACAATAATTCCAATAAATCAGCTACTGCCTGCGCTGCACTTTCCGTTTTGCACAGAATTTCCATTCCACCATCATACCAGATATTTCCTTCTGAATAATCCGGCAACGCTTCACAAAATAATTCCATGTAATCTGTATGTGGCTCTGTACTAATTTTTCCATCTTCTGAATCCCATATTTCAACAACGCCACTGTCGCAGCATTCTTCTGGTGCATTTTCTCTTCCTTCACAAATATCATTGGTAAGTTTTTCTTCCGCTTCTTCTGGACTATTTGCTTCCACGTCATACCATCTCTGATAAGTTTCTGTATATTTAATGCTATATTTTTTCATTATTTTCACCATCCTTTATACTCTACATCCATTCCTAAGTACCACATGTCCTTTTCCCTATTCCAAAAATGTGCTGTCAGATCTTCCAGTAACTTTGTTCCATTCTTTAATGCTGCAAAATCCGCCCGCACATCGTTATTGTAATAACCTGTATATTTGTTCTGTGAAATATGTATACGGAATGATTCTCCGCTCCGTATCCATCCATATTTTCCAGTGTTCTTTGCTATGGGATATGCACCTATAGTCAGCCCATATAAATCCGGAAACTGTTCTGTATTTTTGTCTGACCAATCTTCTAAATGGATTTCTGTTCCATCTGGCATAGTCGCATATTCTATAATTTTCATTCTTTCCACCATCCTTTATGCTACTGTAATCTGTTTCTTTTCCGTTTTATTCAAACTTCTAACAAATTCAAAATTTCTTTCCGTTGCAATAAGTCCATTCTTGCTCATATTAGAAATAATATCCATGACAAATTCATTTCCAACTTTGTCATTATCAACGGCAATTCTTTTTAATCCGTATTTCTTCAATAAACACTGGACAACTTCATATGTATAATAATATTTATTTCTTCTTGTCGTACCAAAGTTTGCATAAAGATCTGCTCTTATGTTTTCTTCTTTACTATGTAAATACTCATGATATTCTTCATCAGAAATATCATATACAGTTTCATGAATATCAACCCATTTCAAAGAAATTACCGTTCCACTCTGTAAAGCTTCCGCCACTTCTTTGATATCATTCTTTAACACTTCTCCACTAAACTGCTGTGGATGCATATATAAATGAGATTTTCCTTTTCTCCATGTAGCGCATACACCAGACAACTTTCTTTCCGGTTCTTCACACATCCAGCCAATAGAAGAAAAGATTCTGTTGATATCATCAGTAAATTTTTCCTGCTGTTCTTCTGTAAAAGAAAAAGAAGGATAACAATATCCTTCCGACTCCATATTAAAATACACTTTCGCATATTCTTTCCCGTAGTCCTGTTCTGGATTCCAGTTGTTTGTGAGCTTGTGATCGTCTCCATAATCTCGCTCACATGTTCTATATTCATGATATTTAATCATTCTTTTCACCGCCCTTTAATTCATTAAATTCCTTTCCATACAATAGTTAAATGTATCAATATGTTTCTGTATATGCTCGGGATTTTCCGCAATGAATTTTTCCGCAATCTCAATAGGATCATCCGCTGCGTATATACAATCTTTCATTCTTTTAAATCCGTCTTTACTAATACATGTTCCAGATTTTATATGAGTTAAATTATACAGTTTCTTTTCATGATTATATGTAACTGCATATTCTTCCGTATACTTCTTTCCTCTAACAGGCGTTAATCCGCATGGAGTAAGCATATAATATTGTTCTGTAAGTCTCATATCATCATCCCTCTTTCCGTTCTTTCTTGTTCTTCGATTTTATCCAACTCTTCATATGTAAGTATCCGTGCATTGTATCCAATGCTACGATAATATTTTGTATAACGGACTGCATCTTTCCGATCACAGCTTGTTCCAGTTTTTATACGTCCTGTCTCCTTGTCCAATGCAGCTACAAAAACTACTTCATTTTCATTTATACACATAAATTTCCTCCTAAAGAAATGTGAATTTCATTGTTCCAATTCTTCCACGCGTTCACACAGCCTCTGTAATGCTACTCTGATAAAACTATCTCCAGGTAACTGTGATAGTTCATTATATAGAGCTTTTCCTGTATCTTCTCGGTTCTCTTCATCGTCATATCCGTCTGATAAGGCGTCTAAAATCATTCTTGACAATTCACTGCTATTTACCGGCATGATTTTCCTCCTATATCATATTTAAATTTCCAACGTCCTGCGCTGCTCTCCACCATACTCTGTATCTTTGTGTGATACTTAATCCGCAAAACTTCCATGCCGTCATTCCAAGTCCGTACATAATACAATCGCAAGCGTTTTCATATGCCCATTGTTTCCGTTGATCTTGCGGGAATCTGATTTTATATTCCGGCATTGTATTCCCTCCGTTCTATATCCCAATTATCCATCCAAAGACCATGAAAAAGAAAAATCCGACCATCAAAGAGGAACCGAGCCATGCCCCAAATTCTGCCTGCCGATCTTCTTTCTTCTTCCGATTCTTTTTATTCCTGTAATATGCAGCTATTTCTTCTTCTGTAAGTCTTTCCAGTATCTCGTAGCCCTGACAAGTTTCTGCAATTTTCCGGTATACCATCAATAACACATCCTTTCCCTCTCTTCGTTTATTTCCGTTCTCCATTCATCCTCGATATTTCGTTCTACGGCTTCACGCGCTTCGAAATATGCGTATTCATCTTTATACCATTCCAGATATTCATTCTCACATTCTGTTATCAGATCACCATAATGACCACTTGAAAGAATGAATCCGATAAATGAGTCACCGTTTTCTTCCGTTAACATTTCCGCTTCGTTCTGTTCATTGATTGACATATGGCGGCGAAAATCTTCTTCTGTGATTTCGATATCCATGTTATGAAAACAGAAACGTTTTACTTCATGAGATTTTCCAACATATGAATCATGCGAAAAGCTATTAGATACGGCAGCACATGACCATGTACGGATTGTTCCGTCCTGATATATCTCTGTAATGTACTGCATATAACGACAATCAACAGCTTCTTTAAAAGATTTTTCCAGTACTTCTATAAGCTGTTCTTTGTGTTCTTCCATAACATCTGACCATCTAATCATTGTGCATTCCTCCCGTTCTATGTATTCTTATCTTCTCTAATTTTTCCCACTAAAAAAGGAAGTATGCTTTATACTTCCTCTTGTTCCTTAAGAAATTCTTTAAACTGTTCTTCTGCGTGATATTTCTGAATAAAATTTTTATAATGCTCTGTTATTGCTTGTAACTTTTTCCATTCATTGCTACACTTAATTAATCGTTTCCGTAAGTCTTCATTAACGTTCATTGCAATTGCTGTATGTAAACCATTTAAAAATTCAACCGGATTTTCCAGAATCAGTTCTTCATTATGGTAGATATTTTCCATCATCTGAATGTGATATGTTTTCTCATGAGAACCTTTAACAACAAAGAAGTTAATTGCTTCTGTGATATCGTCATATTCTTTTATTGTAAAAAGCTCCCACGGTTCTATTGTTCCATCATATCCGTTGCCTGTTACACTTAAAAATTTATTCCATGTTTTTTCGTCGTCAATATATTCAATGATATACTTTGTTTCGACTTTTCCGCTCTGATATCCATAAAAATTTTTATGCATAATTCTCTTCATCCCCTCCGCTGAAATACTGTTTTTATCTGGTTCTAATAAGAAAGTTCCGCAAGTAGACGCATTGCTTCATTTTCTGTGATTAATCCGCGTTCATAAGTTCTGACAATCTTTCCTGCTGATTCTATGATTTCATTCCACTGATCATCATTTTCATGATTGAACCTTTTTTTATATCGTTCCGCTGATTTCTTTATACTATTTGCATATTCTTTCATGTATCTAGGTGCTTTAATCATTGTTCTGTTCTCCTTATGCCGTTTCTTTCACATATTCTACACGGGGACAGCCCCACATTTTTTCCGCATAACGGGGCAATGTTGAATATCTTTCAATAATCTTGTTATGTACTGCCTGTTCTGTTCTTTTGTCGTTTCAGTTGTATTCCCAGTTTTCCAGATACTGAACGCCCTTTTCCGTCAGTCGCTTAATTTCATAAAAGTTTGTTCCGTCATGGTGGGAACATTCAAAATATAAATGCCCGTTTACGTCGTAAATCTTCCAGTAGTCACAATCCTTAATTGCCCTGTCAAACATTTCTGTAAAGTCTGCAAAGATTGTTCCGGCTGCAAAATTCCCGTTCCACAGTCCAGCCGTTCCGAAAAGAATCCATGTTGAACCTTCAAAGAAATTTTTCAGATCACTTTCTTCATCTTCCCATTCAATAGATAAAAGCTCATATATTTCATTGTAAATATCATCTATTGACGGTTCTTCAATGCCATTAATAATTAGATTTTCCCGTGCATCCTCTTCATAGTTCCATGGCTCATAATTATCAAAAATAATTCTTTCTTTTCCCTGTTTCTTCATTGTTTTATTCCTCCTTGCGTTTTTATTTGTTTATTCAAACCTTTAATAAAACGCACTGGAATATTTTCCAATGCGCTATTTTAAGGGTTTAAATTGAAATTGCCCGTTCTGTGATTTTTCCATCAGGATTGATAAAATCGTTCTGTATATCGCTTTCCTTTATATACTTGTACATATTGACAAGCATAACCATGTCGCCGGCCGGAATTTCCGCTATCTGTTTATAGCCGTTGTCTTTTTCCAGACGCTTTACAATTATATTCCCGTCAACTTCATGCTGTATCATGTTAAGTAGCCCATTGTTGTTAGTTTTGAAAGATAATGTATTTTGTCTCATGTTCTTAACCCTCCAATTTTAAATTTATTGTTTGTATATTTCCGCTTTTCAGTTCTTCTCGTGCATATTCGTTTTCTTTCCTATGTTCTCTCCAATCAAACGAATAACTTTTAATAATTTCGTTCTGTTCCGCCACCCGTTCATAAAAATCTTTCTCCGGTTCATCCCAGTACCATACATAATAAGTATGTACAATGTATTTTTTATCGTCGTAGATTCTTTTACATCTTCTGATACTTCCATTCATAAGAAAAGTATCGTCCGGAACGTTCAGATCTTCATATTCTTCCGGGGAAAGGTGGTGTTCTATATTTTTATACGTCCAAACAATGAGCTGATTTTCCCAGTTCCCTGGTTCCACAACACCCCTAAACGTCCGCAGCCATGCCTGAAAATCTTCTTCTGCTTTCCACGCTTTATGCCTGTCGGATACAAATTGATAATTACCTCCAAACTTATCCGGTTCTGGATCATAAGAAATATAATGTTTGTCGTGTGTTCTTGTCGAATATCTTTCCTCATTCAGATCACATTCCCACACGTTGACAGTAGCATTGAAATCTATTCCACCATCGGCACAAGCTCCACAATGCCCAAAATGCCAAAATCTATGTTGTTCCTGATCTTCCGTATACACCATTCTTTCTAATGGGATAGTATGGAATGCTCCGCCTGCTGACACGTAGGCGTGAAAACCGTTTTCTTTTTCATCATCCGGATAACAATAAACTCCCGCCGATTCGCATATATGTACTTGATTGCCTTCTATTTTTTCAATATATGCATGTGCATAATAGTAACCGAGCTCATCCGTATAGCGGACAATATCGCCCGGCATTGGTTTGTTTGACGTTCTTGATTTTTCTATGCATTCTACGCAAGTATTCACTCTGTCAACGTCTGATTCCGTCAGTTCATAATGAGCAGATAAAAACCTCTGATTAATTTTTGATAATGTTTCCGGTGTATACATGATATTTTTCCTCCTTGTTTTCTTCTTCCTCAATCAATCCAGCTTTCTGTTACCGTGTCATAAGTTGCGCCATTTCCGTCCTGATATTCCAGATTAATGGAATATGTAAACTTAAAGCATTTATGCCCGCGTACATATATAACCGCCTTGTTTCCGTTTTCCATGGCGTAGCGTTCTCTGCATCCCGCCATTTCGTATGCTTTTCGCATTGTTTCGCTTCTATATGTTCTCATTCTTTTATCCTCTCTTTCTTTCCGTGTTTTCGTGCTCAATCGCACTATAAAAGGCACTAGCGGATTTTTCCGTTAATGCCTTCTAACTGCGGTTGATATCTATTATTCTGCAATATTATTTATCTGTAAACACCTTGTAATTAGATCAATCTCTATTTTACCAAAGTGAGCAGACAATAAAACGTTTGCCACCTTTTCGGCACTGATTGGAAACTCTTCTGTTACGTCTTTTACTGCAATGATTTCTCCATTACCCTTTACATATTCTATTGCGGACTTTTCATTTTTAGCCGGAACTGCGATTTTAAAACAGTTCTTTCCATCGTCCATGTAAACCATATATTTTTTCATTTTTCCGTCCTCCTGTTGAAATAATTGTTTTATTTTTCCACCGGAACAAAATTCCGGTTTTGGTAAATATCTTCTGACTGATAAGCGTACCACTCATAGTCATTTTCCGTCATGATCGCAAGCTCTTCCCCGTCTGTATTCCAGTCGATAATGTGCGCTGTGTCAATCAATCCAGCTCTTTCCAGATCTTCGGTCGGTATCCAATAATTATAAAAGTTTTCTCCGTCCGTGTATTCCAGAAATAATCCGCTACTTTCCACGGTCATTTCCGTGAGTTCCGGCGCAGTCTGGATTGTTTCCGCCTGGATTGTTTCCGGCTGCTGTGTCGGTTCTGTGAAATTTTTTCCAACAAAAAAGGCGGTCGTTGCTATAACCGCTGTTGTGATTGCATATAAGATTTTCCGTTTCATGCTGTTATTTTTCCTCCTCTTCTTCTTTTTCTTCTATAAGATTTCCGGTTTTTAACATGTCAGAAAGCCATGTTATGAAGTCGGGATATTCTGTGCGATCAATCCAGAGCAGATAGTATAAAAACCATTCATGCTCTGTACGAGTATCTTTTTCGGCAGTTTCTCTGTCGGCTGTCTGCTCGTATGTTGTATAGAATTTTTCTTTTGCCATTGTTGTTATCCTCCTATATTTTTTTAATATCTGTTAGAGTCATGAACTCACGCCGGACTGGAAGACCCGTCTACCGATAACAGATAGTGACATAGTTTTTAGCGGTTTCTGTTTATGTTTTCCCTACTTCCCGTGGTTTTCGGGGAACAGTGAAACAGGCGTTGCTAAATTTTTGTCGTAATTTTTTGATTCTAATTTTTGGGCATGTAGGATAGAATCAAGCCCACTATGCAAGAGTCATATTTTATAACCGTCTCTTGTCTGCCGGTTTCTGGGAAGTGTCAGCCGTTCCCTTGCTTTTTCGGTTTCCTGGTTATTGTGTACTCTGCCGACAAACCGCCACAAACTTTTATTTTCTTTTGCTTCTGGAAAACTTTTAAAACAGAAGTCTTGCACCTAGCAAAGACTTATTTACTTGTGATGCTTTACTAGGATTTTTAAATGTTTTTTTGTGTCTATCCGTATAAAAAATAGCGTGCAACGTCACACGCTTGTAAGAACTTATGTATTTATTGAATCGCTTTTTGTGTCAGATCCTTGCGTCTGCATTAGCGATAATAATTTTTCTGGTAACTCTATCAACCTTTTAATAATCAATACTCGTCTTTCTTTCCGTCTCCTCTTATCTCGTGTCCTTGCCTGTACCATGTATAATTAATTATGCTGATAATCCTAAGATTGTTTTTAGCATGTACGATTATTAATAGTACAAGTTACCCCAATTACTTTCAGGAAATACTCAACTTTCTTTACTTGTCAATGTACAATAGAGATATTCTCTTTTTGATTTCGGGATTACGTCAAAATGAATATTTGACGTTTTACAAGAAATGTTGTATACTCAAGTTGGTTATACGTGAGTACAATCATCTCTTGATTGTATCCCCTTAAAAGTCTGATAGTTGGTAGCTGTCAGGCTTTTTTGTGTATCCGTATTGAGTAACCTATATCATCATAGGTGAAAAACCTTGTGTAGACACTTATTACTAATCAATAGCTATATGCACTTATTACGACTTGCGTAGCCCTCACTATTTAATTAGTAGCCCTCAAAGGTTTGAGCCTTGCGACTTGCTTTTTGTTTGCCTGTCGTTTAGCTTGGTTATACTTTACCATTGGTTTACCAATATTGCAAGCGTTTTTCGCAAAATAATTTGATTTTAGCAATATGCATAATTTACAGTTTAATTATTGGTGTACCAATTATATAATATGCACAATGCATAATGGAATTATTGACAAGTTACATGATACAATGTTATTGTTATGTACTACCCTTTTTGCATCAAAAAAAGAATGTACATATATAATGCAAAAAAAGAGGTTGATAAAATGGCAATGACAGACGCACAAAAAAGAGCAGATCAAAAATACAGGTTGACACATAATGTTATTACAAAAACAATTGCATATAAAAAGGCGGACATAGCAGAGGGGCAAAGGTTAGTTGCGTATCTGGACAGTACCGGGCAGAGTGCAAATAGTTATATTAAAGCGTTGATAAAGGCTGATCTGGACTCAAAAGGTATACCATATCCAGACAATACAGATAACATATGATCACAGTTATTGTATAGGCTTATAGCGTTGTATATGGCGTTTTACGGGCATTATATGGTAGTAATGGGATAATGTATGTATGATGGCGTTGTGGTGGATATATGGCGCTTGTATAGTAGTGTGTGTATGGTGTAGTATAGTCGGTCAGTGTCAGGCAGCTAATATAGTATTAATAACTATGTAGCAGTGTGTTAGTATATATGTTATGTGTATGTATGTTGTGTTATATAGTTATGTATATCGTATTGTATGGTTGTGGTATTGTATATGATATAGTTGTATAATATATGTGATCTGATTATGGTATTGATATATAATTGTTTAAATTGTGTATACGATTAAGATAATTTGATTAATTGTATAATAATGATAGGATTGTACAATAGTATTACAAATTATATTTATATGTTATGTATTTGATTATGCAAGATATAAATAATTTGCTTGCATTTTTGTATTGTGTTTTGCAAGTTGTGTTTTATAAGCTTGCATTTTATTATTTATAAATGCGCGTGGTTGTGGGGTTTTTTAATTATGCAAATAAAATTTTGCAAGTTTTGACATTGTGATATGCATAATTGATTTATGTTTTGCAAGTTTGTTGTCGAGATCCGTCATTTATCTATAAAAATTATTTATACAAGCCGAACCGGACAAATGATAGTATTGTACAATAACATCATCTCAATAATCCAGATCAAAAAATCTAATCTTAATCTATGCATATTGTCTATGCACCCCGGTATTAATGCCTTTTATCTATAATATGTAATTTGCACTTTTGGACAATGTGCAAATTATTCCCCCCGGATTATTTTATCCCTTAACCGGGGGCGTTTTACATTTTGATTTAATCCGCCCGCTGCCTATTCCTGGGTATGCGTTCCACTCTCACATCCTACCCAAAATCCAATTTACCGAAACTTACCACTTCATCACCTCTCTCCTCCGCTCATCCCACCACCTCAAAATTGTACAAAATCCCCACACAATTCATAAAACCGCTTCGATAACCACTTCGACGCATACCCAAAATATCCCTCAACCACAATATAAAATAAATTGTCAGACAATTTAAAAAACAACTCAAAATGCCCGAATCCACAAAAAATTACACCCAATCCCAACTTTAAACCCAACATTTATACCCAATTTTTTCATTACTACTCACTCCAAAATCCCCTCAATCAAGCCATATTTCAAACAACTCAATCACATTACAATCGCCATAAAACCACTTCGAAACTACTTCGACCACCGAACTCATCTCGAAACCACCTGTCCCACTCCATCTCACTCCAATAAAAATAAGACCGGAATCCTAAAATTCCAGTCCCAAAACACATTATCTAAAAATCACAAAAATCCCTTAATCAAAGAATATTTTTAACACATCCGTAACCCACAAAACGAACAAATCTCCCATAAAACCTATCCATCTCACCGAAGTCATTTCGAAGTCTAAAATTTGCATCATAATTTCACACAAACATATACCCAAAACACTGTAACAGATATCATATATCACAACTTGTTCTTGTCACAACCATATCAATATCAGCTTGTAATACTCAGTATTAGAAAATTAGATCAATTTGCAGTCAAATATCAATATGCAGAAGAATAATCATTAACCATATAAAAATTTAAAATCACATATAATTTTTAATACTCAGCTTGTAAAACTTAATATAAACTACATTTCCAACACATTGCATATTCCCATATTAAGATACGCAGTCTTTAAAAAACATCTAATCATGTCACAAGTTACAACCATGCCTTCAGGAATACGAAACGCTAATCTATTACCTGGTATATGGTTAAACTCATCACACAGTAAATAAACCTCATACGACTCATATTGCTGATAAGATCCACTAAATTCTATCATATCATTCATCTCCTATATCCATACAGCATCTAAATACTTCTATCAGTCAGTATATCATATCAGTCACTACAGCGCCAATTATTTTATTTAATCCAGAGAGTATATATGTACAGGCTAAAATCATTTCAGCCCTTAACAAAGGGATAAAGTTACATTTATATAGGAAGAAGCTCATTCAGATGTGAAATGATTTCCAGTAAAAATGTACAAACTACACCCCCCAACTTTTACATTAAAATCAATCTCATTTAAAGAATATATAGATATGCCCAAATTAATCCAACACAAATCAAACACACTCATATTAAGGAGGAATTAATTGAATGAACAGCTTAAAACTTATAACAACCGAGAGGTTTGGAAACATATCATGCGACTTCTATAGGAATATGAATGATGACATTCTATTGACCAGGGAACAGATTGGAACTGCACTAGAATATACAAATCCCGATGATGCTCTTTCAAAAATTCACAAACGGCATAAAGATAGACTGGATCAATTTTCAGTAGTAGCCAAATTGTCTAGTACTGACGGTAAAGAATATGACACGTATCTTTATACACAAAAAGGTGTAATGGAAATCTGTCGTTGGAGCACGAAAAAGAAAGCGAATCAATTCATGGATTGGTGTTGGGATGTGATTGAAAAGTATCGTAATAATCAAGGATTCACAAACACAATCGATAATACGGCTATAAATACACTTACACAAGCAATTACTACACTAACAACTACGTTTACACAAACAATATCTGTTATGCAGCAGGACATCACAACAATCAAGGAACAACAATTACAGGCTCAGAAACAGATACCAAAGAAATCATTCTCACGATGGACAAGTAAAATGTTTCCAAAATATCAGTTGCTTATGGATTACTTTTCTATAGACAGAAAAGAACTTTATCACAATCTATTCTTAGAATTACAGAACTTATATCCTGACATTGATCTATCACAAATGCAAGATGATTATTGTTTCGAGAATAAGTTAGATAGCTGCTTTACTATGGATGTCATTGAGCATAACAAAGAATTGCGCACTTTATTTGAACATATGGTAAACGACTTACTTGACAGATATAAACTAAAATCAGATCCAGATGGAGAATATACAGTTAGAAAGACTATATTTACATAAAGCGTTTACAATACTTCAATTTCCAAAAAAGTCAAGTTGTATCCAATACATTACAAACTTTTCTCTTTACTGGCTAACCCGAAAGGGTTTGGTGCGTTAGCACCTTTTATGCGCGAATGCGCACAGAAAACTTCGGCATGGAAAGAGAATATATGTAATAGGACAAGTTCCTACATCGAAAAACAAATACATTACAGAAAATCATTTACAGAAAGGAAATCAATTATGAAGAAAGAAGTTATAACAGTATTCGCAGCAAAGAAAGCAAGAGAATTGTTGAGAGAAGGATTTACTATCGTAGACATTAAACCAGATAGATTAGACCCTGATCATAAAAGAACATTATTTTTGTTTAAGAATGAGGATGGATTAATGGAGAAGATTATAGAGTAGAGATTCGTCAAATAGTATCGTTTTCAATTAATTTATACGTAAGTATAAATTAAGTCTGTCTTATTAAAAAAGGTGTTAATCTTATTTCTGTTTCGTTGACGACACATTTGTGTATGTCTAATTTCGGTATCATTGAAAATAGACAGCACGTTTGTGTATGCTTAGGAAACTCAGGCATACAATATTTGTTCAGATTATTTTTACAACCAAAGGAGGAATAATTATCAACGCACAATCAACAATAGAATATTTCACAAGGTTTCCAAACAAGTATATTCAAGGGAATATTCAAAAGCAATTTGGAGTAAGTCGCAAATTTTATATTACATATATCTTGATAGATCGCTATCGCTCTATTGAAGATTTTAGCTGGATTACAATTCGCAAAGTTTTAAATTTTTATGGATATAAAACTACGAAACATAAACCAAAGGCATTTAGAGAAATATTAGATGTATTGGAGTATATGGTCAACAATAAAATGATTGAAGTGCAACAGGATTTAGATTCAATTGGATATGATACTGGAATTGAAATTAAAATTATTGCCGAAAATTTTGATCACCCGAAAAAATTTACTAAAATTACGTCAACGCAAATTGACACGATTATGATGTCAGATAGCTCAATTAATAGGGAAAACTTGTTATTGGCATTTTTATATATCAATTCATATATCGGATGTCGTGGAGAACATTCAGAGAATATATATAATAGAAACCCGCAGGAATATCCAGCAGCTTTCTGGAAATCAATTCAAAAAATGTCAGAAGATTTATCAATGTCAAAAAAGACAATCACAGACTGTATAGATTACCTTACTACGTCAACAGATACAAATGAACCTTTACTAATCAAACACGAAACTGGCTATATCCCTCAAGAAGATAACAAACCACCAAAACAAGTTCCTAATATTTATGTACTCAATAAAGAAGGATATGAAAAAGAAATTCAATGGGCATTGAATAAGATGATGGAAATTTATAAGGTAGATCATTTCATTAAAAGAAACAATTAAAAAAAAGAATATATAAGTAACTCGTAAATTCTATTCATTATATGTACCTTAATAAGAAAATATAACACAGCACTTTCAACAAGTTTCAGTAAAGGAGAAGCAAAACTATGAAAGAGCAACAAAATTTCAAACAGCAAAGGAGAATAATCATAACAGATGACAGAAACACAATTACATTACACGACACCCGGAAACCATAACTTAAAGACACCATCAAGAGAAGAATTTTATAGATATGCTAGTGACATATTATCAGAGGCTGATTTTTGTACGGATTATCCTGCCGGCTATACGGTTAATAAAGTTGCCAGTTCTCTTCGATGGACAATAAATAATTCAAAACAAAAGAATTTTGGGGGATGGAAAAGAAATGCACGTAAGTAGATTAAAAGAAATGAGTCCATCTTTTTTCAGGATGGGAAGTGGACGTCCAGAACCAACTCTTACTGATAAAGAATGGCAAGAAGAACTAGCAATCAGAAAGCTTTACATAATGCCATTCGGAAAACATGTCACGAAATTAACCGGAAGATATTCGCGCGAATCAAATGCATGGAATTCAGAAACAGATGGTGAATATCACGGCCCCACTAATTGGAAACAATACTGTGATTATATTAATAGCGTTTTATCTGCAATTCGTAGTGGCGAGCGAGATTACTGCTATTACAAATATCAGATTATGGATCTGCTCAAATTTCATTATGATACATTGCGGACAAGATATTGCGATGGATATTGGGAGGTATGGTTAGAAAGAGGTGGTATTCGATGCTAATTCGTTGGATTAAGAAACTGCTTGGAATTTACGAAACCGGATATGAGTATTGGATTCCAACTGATCAGATAATTATTACGCCTGAGTTTGCGCGGACTCGTATAGGTACAAAGAAATGGATAAGAAAGCGAAATTATTATATGAGAACAGGAAGATTCGAAAGTCAGATTGTATTAACTAAAGATTTTATACTCGTCGATGGCTACAGTTCTTATAAGTTGGCAAAGCGTTATGGTGAAGATAAAGTGCCGGTAGTATTTGTGGAATATATAGATGAAGATTAATAGGAGGTGCATACATAAAATATATGATTGAGCAAAATTTTGATAATTCAAACGAAAATAACGTGGAATTTCTTACAGGTCAACGAAAGGAGACATTTACTTTTACGGCAAGAAAATTTATTAACAAAATAAAGAAGTATAAAGAATCGCATCCTGATGATACAGATTTCATAGAAAATTCAGATGGAAGTATTTGCGGTCACATTCCTCTTAAGTGGTTGAAGATTTCGCCGCCGCGAAAGGTAGTATTGAGTGATGAACAAAAGGCGGAACGATCTGCTCGTATGAAGAAACTAGCGGAATCAAGAAAGAATAACTAAAGAGCACATTAGATTTTATCCGGAATTACAACGTGAGTATTAAAACATGATGGCTATTTTCGATTTCAATAAGACAATAGATAAATTAATCATTTACCAATATAATACGGAAATTGCATTAAAAAACTAAATAAATTTATTATGGAGGTATAGATCGAATGGGAAGGTATAGAAATATTAGATATACAGATGAAGGATACTCTATCGCAGTTACGCTTGATCAGTTCAGCGACAACGATAAGTATAAGGGGTATGCAGCGTCGTGCCAATATAAATACGACAAGCAAAAAGAAAAATATTCATTGTGTATGTGGATAAAACATTCAACTATGGATCAAAAGTACCATGTTGAATACGATGGAATTGATACGCAGTATATTTCCGGTACTCGTGAAACTATCCGAGAAAATATCTGCAGAATTGTGAAAGTGATGATGGAACAGAATCATTTTGATTACTTTATTGATCGATACGAATATGACATGAAATGCTGTGAGAAAGGCGCAGAAATATTGGACGCCGAAGGAATGACTGCGTAATGTGCCAGTATTGTTTACATAACCCTTGTTTGCCTGGATGTCCGAATTATGAGGAATCAAGAGCTGTGTACCACTGCTCTATTTGTGGACAAGGTATATTTGAAGGCGAGGAGTATATAGAAAACGGCGGCGACTATATTCATTTCGAATGCATACCAGATTTGCATTGGTTACTAAAATGGCTAGGATACGATATAAAGGAGATGAAAGAATTTGACTATTACAAAGAATGAAAATGGCATTATGAGTAAGGAATCATTTTGTAGAGTTATGGATAACTATAGATCTATGTGGAATTTTACTGATGAGATGAATGATTTATTTAGAAAATATAAGAGTGATGGTGAAGTCTACCCGCTCATGTGTACGGAAACTGTGATTGATTTGTTGGAATTTATTTTCAACGATAAAAATCAGTGGATTTCGTATTGGATCTGGGAACTTGGCTTTGGAGCGGATTATCAGGAGGGTGACGTACAAAATCCAGACGGTAGTATTATTTCACTAAAAACTGTTGAGGATCTTTATGATCTTCTTGTAAGAAATATGAAAGAGTCAAAGGGGGAATAATTATAAGCACTGCAAAAACATCGTTAAATTATTTACCGCAATTAATTATTGGATTAGATTCGTTAGGCGATGATGCAAATTATATTCATATCGATGACGCAAAAGAAGATTCAGATTATTATTGCCCTTGCTGCAAGGGTTTAATAAAACCACGGGCATATAAAAAAGATGAAGATTACCAAGTCCAGCCACACTTCTATCATGTATCTGGCGGATGTAAGGAAGAAACATTTGTACATTACATTTGCAAAGAATGGCTTTTTGTTCCTGGTTGCAAGTTTATAGTTAATGGAATTACATATGAAGTAGATTCAGCTGAAACCGAAAAAACTTTGCATACTTCATTTGGTGATTATAGGCCGGATATTATTGTAAGGACAACTTCCGGAAAGCTTTTTTATTTTGAAATCAGAGTCACAAATCGCAAAACAGAATTATATGCACCAAAATGGGATGAGCTAGGAAATGATGTTGTTGAAGTTGATACGAGATACTTTATCAACCAGAAATATAATGATAGCATCCCCACGTTTGATCTCATTTATTCTGAAGGTAAATGCTATATTAAATCGTATACCCGAAAAGATTATGATCATCTTATCGGTACAAGAAAAGTTGAGTGGAAACGTCAAAGTAAATTGGATTGTAAAATTCAATGGGAAAGACTCGACTGGTTTTGGAATGCATTGTCAGAATATAAAAAAGACGAATCCAAAAAAGACAATGTAATAGAATCATTTGGTGTAATGGATATCGCTGATCGCATTTGGTGCTATCAGAACATTAAAGGAAAATCTTGTGTGGATATAAAGAAAGAGTTTGCAGAAAATATTAGTCAATACTATATGCAGAAAATTTATGACTTAAAAAGTAATGATAACAATATTGATATTTCTGTCATTCAAAAGTCCCCATTAATTTACATGGTGTATATAAAGTATAATATCCCATTCGATGATTATGAATTGTACATTCCTGCAACGGTTAAGATAAAATGTAATAGTAACATTTTTATATGTAATATATATGAAATAGAAAGTGTTATTTCAGAACTTTGCAGTAAATCAGAACAGTATATATTAAAACTATCTGAGTTAAATACATTTATGAAGTTACCATATATATCTTCTATTCATCCAAAAAGTCATCATGAACATAATCTTGATACTGCAATCTTTGTGGTAGAGTATCTAGATTATATTCATAATCGTTATATTACAGAAAACATCGGGCATGGAGAATATTTTATTTTAGACATTACAGAAAAAAAAATAATAAATCAATACAATATGTTTAAAAATAATGCACTACAAAAATTAGAAATAGAAATTCAAAACCATGTGTTACGTGAAATAAGACAACTTAATGATTATATCGATACAATGTCACAGAAAGATGGTTGTACGTTAACAATTTATAAAAACAAAATTATTGCTAAATTTCAAGGATCTGCAGATAAACGATTTCTTGATAAAAAAAATATATTTACTTTAAGGAACGATAGTGATATATCGAAAATTTATGATTTAACAAGAAGTGCAATTAATAATCAAGTACGTGAGAGATTATTGCTCCGTATAGTTATGCAAAAATATATGGATAAAATAAATCAATGTGATAACGAGTTGTGGAGCATATGCCCATACGAGGGAAATTCTTACCTGATCGATATATGGTCGACTGATGGTATGGAAAGTAAAATTATAGAAATACAGAAACCATTTTCCAAATCGTCAATTGAGAATCAATTGTGCAACGCAATGAATGAATTAGCATGTGGATTATATGGTGATATTAGGCTTCTGGAGGTAGATGATAGCATTGAATAATGTACGTAAATGTATTTATATTCCCAGTATCGATTCAAAAGATTTGTATCTTGCAAATAATTGTAAAGATGAAGAAAAAAGAAAAATAGGATATAGTCTTATTACAAAGAATGGAAATATAAATTATAACAGATTTATTAATTCATTAGATTTTAGTTTGGACAGTGAAAAATTACGATCTGTTGCAATAAATGTTTATAAAGACGAAAGTACATTTTCATTCAAAAACAGTTCCAAAGAATATAGTGACAAGATTATTAATGTTACTTTTAAATATAGTTGCAGAGTTTTCAATAAAGTTAAAAAGAATACATACGTAAAAGAAGGTTATTTATTGGATAATCTGATTTTCAGAGATAATATAGCTCTTGACAATGATGAAGTTGTAGGCGTAATCACATCAAGCCCAGTTCAAAACCAAACCCGCCACCCCCTCCCGGACGGCTTCAATTATGAAGAAGATATCAATGGCAATTATGTATATACTTGTAAAAACATCAAAGTATTAAAAACCAAACGGGAACTTAGAGAATACTTATATGATGTTGGATTTTATTGTAACGGTCATCATTATATTAGGTTTAAACGAACATCCGGATCTGCACGTGTTGGGAAGTGTTTGTTTATAGAGGAAAGTTTATACTCACTTATGCATGAATGGGAAATGTGCGGTCTTGACATTAAAATCGGTGACAAGGTAGATCTCGCCGCTTTAGAATCATACATTTCGTTGCCGACAAGCAGCGCAATTGATACTTTGCAGATTGACCCTAAAAGTATTGTGGTTATTCCAGACTATGATAGCCATTTTCAGGAAGATTCTGTCATTGTTGAAATGGACGATAACAAACGAATTAATGTGCGCGAGGGGCTTGTTGATGTTTCGAATTCAATTTTTGATGGTCAGTCTCTCATTGATGTTAGTATCATGGGTGATTATTCGAAATATGGAATGGTATTATTGAGGAATAGATTTTTTAAATCATGTTGCTTTAATACAAATTTGCAGGATTGGTTTGCAGATAATAATATTACTGAAATCTCACAGTTGCATCCGGACGCTATAACATTAGCAACGGATATAAGCGAAGTTAAACTTATCACAACGCCAAATAGTATTAAGTATGTAAAATTCGCACCGATCTTACAGTGGCTTAATACAATCGATAGTACGTTTAGTGTTGTGAAGCATGAAAAGAAAACTCATTTCTTTAATGGACAACTTGTCCAGGCCCATTATCAGTTACTAAACACTTTACAATTAACTCCCGATGAAGTACATGAATTACTGAAACCATCGCTGGAATATGTCAATTATCTCAATATCAACACAGATGTATTAAAGTATCATGTGAAGTGTTCCACTTCCGATGAGGATGATGAATATGTGAGTAATGTATTTAAAACCAAAAATGATATCGTGTATACCATGATGAATTATTCAGATGAGTTCTTTCGCACAAAATATTTTTATGATTTCAAAAAAGAAACTTGTAAATCGTATTTGAAGAATATAAAGAAGGGGCACATACTAATCAACGGAAACTATTCAGTTTTATTTGGTAATCCGTACGAAATGCTTTTGCATACTATAGGTGAGTTTGATGGATACTCTTCTCTCCCACCGGGTTATATACATACCACAAGGTATCCGTATGGGAAGAAAATTCTTGGCTGTAGAAGTCCGCACATTTCTACTTCAAATATATTGGTGTCTACAAATCTCAGACACGATCTAATCGATAGATACTTTAATTTAACAGATGAAATAGTTTGCTTAAATGCGATTGGAGAAAATACACTTGAGAGATTGAGCGGCGCAGACTACGATTCAGATCAGATGATTATTTCTGATAATGAAATTATTATTAATGCAGCTTTAAAAAATTATAGTGTCTTCAAGGTGCCAGCGAATCGCGTAAAAGCGAAAAAATCTGTCAGGTATTATACAAATGCAGATAAAGCAGATCTTGATTATCGTACCAGTGAAAATAAAATTGGGGAAATTGTAAATCTTTCACAGGAACTTAATACGTTAATGTGGGATTATGTAAACCATTCTAAAAAAGATTTAACAGAATGTTATGATGATATCAGAGAGATCTATCATGATATTTGTGCTTTAAATGTATTAAGCTGCATCGAAATTGATAAGGCAAAAAAGGAATTTGATATATCATCTACAAGAGAAATAAATGATATTAAAGCAAAATGGACTAAACGTACTTTTGATAAAAAAGTCATTAAGCCAGCATTCTTAGGATATATAGCGCAAACAAAAGGATATCGTAATCCAAAGAAAAAAAAATATAATTATCACAGAACCACTATGGACTATCTGCTGAAAGAGGTAAATAAATATCGGTCTGATAAAACAAATGCTAAAGATTTTATTTCTTTATCGAGCTGTTTTAGATGTACTGACTTTAATGAGAATTCTGTAAACAAAAAACAGATCAAGAAAATTATACAGCTTTGCGAATCAACTGTTTCTGCTATTAATGCGGTATGGAATAAAGAATATTATACTAAGCAGGAAAAACTTTTGATTAGCGAGAACTACAAAGATTCTTTAGTATTTGAAATTCAGCAAATGAAAATGAACAAGCATACGCTCTTTAAATTGCTTGGATTAATTGATAATAAAAAGTATACGCATATTTCAAAAATCATTTTCTATGTTTTGTTTAATTTCAAAAATGAAACACTGATAGAAATGATGATTGAAATGAAGCCCGCAACTTCTTATATCATACAGGCAGATTGTGGTGATGCAGATATTGAATTATATGGAATTAAATTTAAAAAATGCGGAGGAAATATTTATTGACAAAATCTGAATTTACAAAGGAATTATCCAAGAGGACTAATTTACACCCAGACATTCTTCGATGTGTGTTTGATAACATTTCGTTAATTATTACGGAGAAGATAATTAATGGAGAAACAGTTGAACTTCCAAAGATAGGGCGGTTCTCTTTAACCAAGAAGAAAAGCCGATATGGGTATAATGTAGCAAATGGCCAGCGCACTCTGTTAGAGGAATGTGTTTATCCTACTTGTAAGGTAAGCCCTTCTTTCAAACAGCGTGTTAAAGATTTTATGGAAAAAGCATCGTAAATTCCCCAAAAGTTCCCTTTTTTAAGTTTTCAGACAATTTAAACTTGCGTATTTTACGTAACACAGCTTTCGTATTTTACTTAATATTGAAAATTTAAAAATAAGGGAACCATAGGAGAGAGAATATTTTAGGCGAAACAAAGCCGTTTTTACTTATTATTTTGATTAGTTTAAGGAGAGATTGATATGATTTTAAAAGAAGCTTTTCGTTACCAGAATTATTTATCTTCACTTTTTACACAGGCAACAGGTTATTTGTCCAGAGAAGATTTTATCACGACAACGACACAGAAACATAATCGTACCAAAGTAAATCCCGATGCACAGGATGAGGATATTGTTGTGCCAAAAACATTCACAGTAGATTATAAACCGAATGACCTCATTAATTTTGTAGTAAAGTTGATTGATGAAAAGCAGAAATTATCTAATGCTATCGCAGAAGCAAAGAAGTCGTTAGATATAGATGTAGATGCTGCTATGAGCATGAATAAAACCAAGCAGGACTTTATTAGTGTGTTGCGCAGGATGGCATCAATTAAATCTTCTGAATCGGATAAAGAAGGTACATCATATAAGTTCAATAATGATGGCGATCAAGTGTCATATCGCTATCCTGTTAAAGAAGTTAAAACTATTGATTATGACCGAAATGCTGTAAAAGGTCTGATCAGTAAATACAAGAAAGAAACAGATCAGATTTCTACAACAAGGGATCGGATCGACATCATGACGGATGTTGATTATACACCATTATGGGAAGTAGATACGCCGCTTGAGGATATCTTAGTACCAGAATAGAGAATATTCTATTTGAGATGTTGGAGATATACCAGAGAACTGAAGTTGACATTGTGATTGTCAATCGCTTCGGATGCAGGTGAAGTGTAATGCTGCAAGGTTTGGTATTACCAGAAATATCATGATTAAATAACAAATTAAGCAAGTTTACATAAATGGGTAAATTGAAAATTATTAGACTTGAAATCTAAATAATAGTAGGTTTGATGATTCGCTACTCGATTCGAAAGTCGGAGTTAATTTGTTAATTTGAACTTTGTAATTTTGTCAATTTGAAATATTGTAATGTGCAAAGATGTTTCGTTATAGACCATATAAAGGTGAAATTTATAAATATTCTTTTTGAGATAAATAAGAACAAATACTGTAATAATATTTTTTCAAATTGATTGAAATTACGATTGATATTTCAGTTTTCTGTTATATCTCTAACATCTTTACTTCTTTTCATAATTTCTTCTTTTCTTTGATATTCCTGGTGGCAGCATTACTATTCTGGTGGTGTTGTCACTGGGATCTGAAAAATAATAATGGGGTTTCGCCAAGCGGTAAGGCATGAGACTTTGACTCTCACATTCGCAAGTTCGATTCTTGCAACCCCAGCTATGTATGTGTACCGAAATGGTTATAACGGCGCAGACTTGAAATCTGCTGTGTCGGCGTTGATCCGACATGGGCGTTCGAATCGCCCCACATACGCTTTTGACATCGTGGAGTAAAGGTATCTCACTTGATTGCTAATCAAGCCTACAGAAATGTAGTCCGTGTTCGAGTCACGGCGGTGTCGTTGAAAAATAATATGGTTTCTGACAAGCATCAGGCGTGGGTCAGTGTAATAGGGCGTGAATAATTCCTCCCATTGTATTTAGATTGGTAGTGTAATTGGTAACACAACAGTCTCCAAAGCTGTAAGATAGGGGTTCGAGTCCTCTCTGGTCTGTTACTCTCCTATCCGGAGAAATTCGTATGAAAGGAATGTTTTAACTGAAACAAATTACAAAACAAGAAATCCAGAAACTACTGGATGCCGGGATATTGCGTAACACTCACAAAGGTTATGTAAATCGTACAGGCAATGAAGTTGGGTACTATCGTACTGCTGGTGTAGGACATAAAAGATATATCCAGGATTGGTATGCTGATAAAGCAAAGAAGCTATAGCATACTATATAAAAATACTCACTAAAATATTACGAAAGGTGGGAACATGTTATTGGAATATAAGCTGTTCCTTGATACAAACGCTCTTCTTAATTTGCAGGAATCTGCATTTAAAGAAGACTTTTTTATTTCACAAAAAACATTAGAAGAAATTGAAAATATCAAATCATCCGGAAAGAAAGATGGCGAAATTAAATATAAGGCAAGATTGATTTCTCGTTTATTGGATAAATACTATGGAAAGTATACAGTAATTAGAACAGACTCTAGTATTAAAAGTATATTATCTGATTTTGATTTAGAAGAAACGCCCGATAATATCATTCTTGCTACAGCTTATCTTTGTAATCAATCGCAGCCAGTATTAGTTTGTACTGATGATTTGAATTGTCGATTTATATCTCGGGATATATTTAAACTACAAACAAAAGGCACGGATGATATTAATATTGTTAAGAATGTTGATGAATATACTGGTTATAAAGATGTCACTCTTTCCGATGAAGAAATGAGTGACTTTTATTTGCATATGGACAATAACATATTCGGTTGCGTATTAAATGAATATCTCATTATCCGAAAGTCTGATGGTGAAGTTGTTGATTATCGCAGATGGAACGGTGAAGAATATACTGCTTTGTCTTGGAAGCAGATTAATAGTCATTTTTTAGGTAAAATTAAGCCGCGCAATCCACAACAGGTTATCGCATTTGATATGCTTCAGAATAAAGATGAAACCATCAAAGTGATCTCAGGTCGCTTCGGGAGCGGCAAAGATATGATAATGATTGCCAACGCTTTAAAGCTTATTGAAGATGGGAAATACGAAAAACTATTATATGTTAGAAATGCTGTCGGAGTAAAAGACGCACAGGAAATTGGTTATCTCCCTGGCGATAAAAACTCCAAACTTAGACCATATGCCATGGTACTTGCTGATCATTTAGGTGGTGAAACCGGACTGGATATGCAGATAATGTCCGGAAATATTGAAATTGAGCATCTTGGATATATCCGTGGTCGTGATATTAAAAATACTATTATCTACTGTAGTGAAGCAGAAAATCTTACAAAAGAACATGTCCAATTATTAATTGGTCGTGTAGGGAGCGGGTCATCGTTATGGATGAACGGAGATTTTCGCCAGACCGATAGTCATATATTTAGGATAAATAATGGCCTGTTGTCTACAGTACAGAAGTTAGCAGGACATGAAAAGTTTGGATATGTACGTTTGGAGAAAACTGAGCGTAGTGAAACTGCTGCTATGGCAGATTTACTTGATTAAAATATGAAAGAAGGTTTTGATTATAGAATTAGTACAGTTTGATTTACCAAAGAATATTGGGAATCTTCAATTGCCAGATCCGGAACTTCTTAATTATTACAAGCTTGCAGAAAATCGGATATTTTATATAAATGACGAAATTGATGAATATACATTAGAAATTCAGAAATCTATTATAAATATTAATATCAGTGATAGAAACATTGATATTTCTGAGAGAAAGCCTATCGTTATTTGTATCAATACCAATGGCGGTCTACTTCAGGAAACAATGAGTTTGTCACAGGTAATGATTATGTCAAAGACACCTGTAATTACAGTGAATATTGGTGCGGCTTATTCAGGGGGGGGCACTTTTACTTCTCGCTGGACATAAGCGTTATGCACTTAAATACACTAAAGCGATGTTACATTCGGGTAGCGGTGGTGTTTCCGGGACTTATGAGCAAACTGAATCTGCTCAGAAAGTTTATAAGAAACAGGTTGAAGAAATGAGCCAGTATATTCTTGAAAGATCCGGAATGGATGAAAAAGTATTTAAGCGCAACAAATCAAAAGATTGGTATCTTGACCATGATGAACAGGTTAAATACGGACTTGTCCACTCTGTTGTTACAAGTTTAGACGAAATCATTTAAGAAGAGTTCACTACTCTTCTATTTTTATATTCAAAATAAAATTAGTTCACATCTATGGAGGAATATTTATATATGGCAAAAGCTAGTAAATCTATTGCATTTAAAAATGCGGTTATTGATAAAACTGAAGGAACTATTACAGAGTTTACAAAAGATGATACTAAAGTTTATTCTATTGAGAAACTTTTAGAAGACTGGGATCAGATTGAAGGTATCTCACTTACAATTAAGCAGGATGATGACGTTCCTGCAGATGAGTAAGGGGTGAATCGATATAGTATCTCATAATTATAAAAGATATGAAAACGAATCTGATGAAGAATTAATATATCGAGTTACTGGTGACAAAGATAAAATTGGTTCATGGCAAGACGTGGCCGATATTTTAAACGACTTATTGCATACTGAGTATACTGAATCGAAATTTAGAAAACAGAGACAAGCATTTGATAAGATGCTTGCAGCTAATCAGAGTAAATATGTTGATACAGATGCTCAACTTAAAGAGCTGGACATTCAGAAGCGTGAACTTGAACGTGCCAAGATTCAATTCAGAGATGAGCGCCGTTCGTGGAATAAGCAGAATTATGAGAATGCAAGATTCGATGAAATTATGAGCATTCTTGATGAAAGGCTTGATAATTTTGCAAGAATAAATTTTACTTCTCATACTGTGCCTCATGTTATTAATGATAAGTCCATGATTGTATGTTTATCTGACTTACATATCGGACAAACATTCTCGTCATTTAATGGAGAATTTAATTCTGATATAGCAAAAGAAAGATTAAATATTTATTTAAACGAAATTATAGAATATGCAGATATGATGCATATTAAAAATGCCTATTGTTTTATGCTTGGAGATAATATTTCCAATAGCCTTCATAAAACAATTGAGGTAAGCAATAAAGAGAATGTTATCGATCAGTTAAAACTTAGTATTGAATATATCAGTTCATTCTGTTACGAGCTTACAAATCATTTTGAAAATGTTTATTTAGCGTCTGCGAGTGGAAATCATTCTAGGCTACAGGCAAAAGACCTTGCGCAGCATAGTGAACGGCTAGATGCATTTATAGCTTGGGATGTGTGTAGAACGCTAAAATATGTGGATAATTTTCATTCATTGTTGGATTGTAGTATCGATGACGGAATTGCAAAAGTTACGATTGAAGGGAAAACCTATCTTTTAATACATGGAGATTATGACAATGCAACAAAATCAGGATACTTGAATCTTGCCAATATGGTTGAGTTTTTCCCGGATTATGTATTCTGTGGTCACAAACATTTTTGCTTTTATAGTCAGGAAAGCAGATTTGTACAAAGTGGATCTCTTTGTGGAAGTGGTGATGATTTTTGCATAGAGAAAAGATTATCAGGAAAAGCTTCTCAAATGTTTTGTATTATTGATAAATCAGGAATTAAAAGTGTACATCCTGTAATATTATCATAAAACACTCATTTCTTTGGAGGATTATATATGGAATATATAGATGGAAAACCTGTGCTAGATTTCGATGATTGTGTAAAGTATATCGTAAAAGACACAGGGTACAATTCAGAAATTGTGGAATCCATTCTGGATTCTGAAACTGAATATATGAGAAAAGTCGGTATTATTACTGACGTTGAAGAACAATAAATTGCAAACAATCCCGCTCATCTTCTATGTATTCGCTCTCATCCATTCAGGATATCAAACTCTCAAATTTTGTTCGATTTGGATGGGCGGGATTTTTTTGATAATCACCGCATAACAACGTGGCATAAGCTATTGATCGCACGAGAATTAATGTATATAGCCAGATTTTGGTATAAATGCGGATTATAGCCAAAATCATGAATAAAAATAAAATATAGATAAAATTACGAATAATTTGGAGAGTGTCTACTGCTCTCCTATTTTAGTTGAAAAAAATGTAAGAATGGAGTTTTTTAATTGACGAAGAAAGAAATTATTAAAGTTATTGCAGATAAACATACAGAATTCACGCAGAAAGAAGTCGGAGAAATTATTGATGCTTTTCTTGATGAAATTAAATCAGAAGTGTCTACGGGTGAAAAGATTGCGATTCCAAAATTTGGAAGTTTTGAATTAAATGAACGGGCGGCTCGTGAGTGTCGGAATCCCAGTACTGGGGAGCGCATGATGGTGGCAGCGTGTAAAGTTCCGAAATTTAAACCAGCGAAAGATTTCAAGGATTCTGTGAATCAGAGGTAATTGCATATGAAGAGAATTGTTTTTGAAGATGTACACGAGCTGTCAGTTGAGATGTTACATGACGCCTTAAATTTTTCAGACTGTGTATCTGCAGTATGTCATTATGAAATTGCTACTACGCTTTTATCTGAGCTTATTCAATCTGAAGTTTCTATTGGACAGCTTGATATTAGTGATTACGAATGGAACGGTTATGATAAAGAGTATGTTATATCACTAATGGACGGTAATGTATATTGTAGCCCTGCTTACGGAATGAAAAAAGACGGGTATAGCCACAACTCCTATCTCGAAACTTATGCTGATGTAATGTATGTTCACCAAGACTGCAATAGCAAAATCTTAAAATATATTGATTGTGATAAATTATATGAATTTGCGGTTAGTGACTTCGATGAAGCAAATGATTTTGAGAGTGAGTGTGTAGACCAACATGATGATCACACTGATGACACAGATGACGGTATTACAACATATCATACTAACTCTGTTACTGTCAGCAGAGATAAATCTGGAAATCCAACAGGATTTACAAAATCATGGAGCCGAGATAATGGGGATGGTGTTACCCAATACTGTAATTATAGTTATTATTGTAGTAATGAAGACATGTTGAGAAGCATGGCGCAGGATTTGGGCATTGAACTGTAATATAGTCAAAATTTGTAGCTTGCATTTATTATGAATGTAAGTTTTTTATATTTATTCGGAGAATAAATAAGTATCCGGCATGGTCATTAGGATCGTTGGAGTCATATCCAGTGCCGGAATTAGGAATGGGACAATCGGGGGTAGCTGCCCGATTGTGAAGAGTACACCTACGCTCTCTCCCATTCTTTTTTAATGTAAAAATTTATGCAATGTAAGCGAATGTAGGTGAGAAAGTAGGTATTATGAATGAATGGAAAATCAAGAAATTTCAATCAGAAGAATTATGAATATTATGTATCTGAATATATTCGTTTAAGTGAAGAACATGGTTCACCTTTATCTCATGCGGTGATATATAAAGAACCTTATAATTTACCCACTTGGCGTTGGTATATTAAATGGTGTCCAGATGATAATGTAAAAAATTGGAGTGATTTCAAAAATTGGTGTGGATTTTATGTCCACAGATTGATTACGAAAGAAAAAGCAACAGAATTTATTTACAGAATGCAATCAGAAATCGAAAGACCTCTAATGTACGATGATTTTCGTGGAAGCGGATGCTATCATGTTCCTATTGATATTGTAAATAAATTTTGGGGTTCTTTAAACAAAATGAAATTAGATTTGGGGCTAGATATCGTTCAAGAATCAATGATGGATAGAAGTTTATCAAAAGAAGAATTTGATCAAATGATTCTTGCTATAGTCAATTATGCAAATAAAAACAACATTGGTTTTGTAACAACAAAGTTTATTGATTCTAACCCGCAATGGTTAAATACAGGTACTTTAAGAAAATACGCCATGAAATATTATAACGAATCATTACCTAATATATTTAAGAATTATCATATCAACATGGGCGTTCAAGGTGATGGTATAAAATATTATTTTGACGACGGCGAAACAACTATGAGCCAATTTGAGTATTTATTTTCAAAATTCTTAAAAGATTTTGGATTACAATACAATAAAGATTATTTTAGAGATGTTAAATATAAGACTTTTGCATCAGACTGTGATAGCAATATTAATTGCGATTATGTGATTTATTATCGTGGAGAAGTTATTTATATTGAAATTGCTGGTGTAATTGACGTATATAAAACATGGTATTATGACGATAAACCGATATCATCTAGCAAGTCTAAAGAAACCTATCGATTAAAATTAAAAGAGAAAGAAAATATTCTAAAATCCAATCATCTTAAATACTTCATTCTATTTCCATGTGATTTAACAAAAGAAAATTTTATTTCCATTTTACAAGATGGGTCACTTGACCTGAAGCATAAAATTGAATCATTTTATAAAAATAATATTGATTGGAATAGAGTTATGGATATTGGAGAGCTAAAATACACAGACAATATTAAATGGGGAAGCAGACAAGTAGATTATAGTTATGCATAGAAAGGAAGTGGAGAATGTCAAGAGGACGAATATATAACAATTTTTATACGCCTGAATTGTGGGAACAAGTCAATAAGGAAAATAAGAGAATTCTTGACGACTTCCTTGCAGAATATAAGCAGCGTAAGAAAAGTAAAGGAACAATTTCTGGATACAAAAATGATCTTAGAATTATACTAATTTATATTTTGAAAGAATTGGATAATAAGTGCATCCTTGATTTAAAAAAGAAGGATTTTCGTGGTCTAAGTTTATATTTTACAGAAGAATGTCATATGTCGGCGGCGAGAACTAATCGTTTAAAAAGTGCCGTTAATAGTATGTTGGCATTTTGCGAAGAAGATGATGACTACGAATATGAAATTAATTACGCCAAGAAAGTGCGTGGAATTCCAAAAGAACGAGTAAAAGATGATGAAGATGATTTCTTCTTTACATTTGATGAATTTGTTAAGGTTAGAAATATCTTAGTTGAACGTGGACGCTTGCAAGATGCTGTATTGTGGAGTTTAGGTTTTGATTCCGCAGCACGAAAAAACGAATTATTCCAAGTAAAAAAGTACGGGTTACTTGACGGAAACAAAACAAACATTGTTATTGGAAAACGTGGTAAAAAATTTCCGTTAGTATATTTGGATGATACGAAGGAATTAATTCGTCAATATCTTGAAGAGCGTGGAGATGACGACATAGAATCACTTTGGATAAAGGGATCTGGTGACCATAAAGCCCCACTTTCCGATTCAAATGCTTTATATGATAGAATATGCTCTATCTCTAAAATATTGTCTGAGGTGCGTGGTGAAGAGTGCCATATCTTTACACATACTATGAGACATTCAAGATTAGAATGCTTATCGCAAGGTACAGATAGCAGATTACTTGATGAAGATGGGAGCCCACGCAAATATCCACTAGAACAGATTCAAATATTTGCGCATCATTCCGATGTTAGTACTACGCAGGGCTATTTACGTGACCATAGCGAAGATACTATTAATTCTATGTTTGGAATAGCTGGCTAATTATATATCAGCACAAAATACATAAAAAATCAAGCCACGTCTACCAGGTTGTAAGGACGGCGTTGCGATGGCGTTCTAGTGTGAGGTAGACTCGTTACCATGAATTCCCTCTTTCATCTATATAGCCCATATGTTATAGTTCATGTGGAACATATATAGAAAGAGAGGGAAGGATATGGTGTACAACATACAAAATTATGTCAAACTTTTATGTATTCGAATAGACCATTTTGAAAGTCATATTGTTGATGAAAAGAATACAACTAATCCTAAAGAGGTCGAAGAATTTATTAATCGATATCAAAACCGTGGAGGTTTAAAAATTCTTATGATTCAAATGGCTAATATGGAAATGGTCACATTCGATGAAGTCAAAAAATTCATTCATAATGCCCATGTCTTTGATTATATTCGCCATCTTGCGAATGAAGGACATGAACTCATTCCCGTAAAAGATATTGGGAATTTGGATATGAATCTATATCTTAATTATATGTTAAATAGTAATTCATCAATTTAGAGGAGCGCACTGCTCTTCTATTTTTTATTTGTAATATATTATTTCGCCGCATCGACAAGTGGTCTAAGTCATGCCCCTTTCACGGGTATATCGCGAGTTCAAATCTCGCTGCGGTGAGTGTTTTATAAATATACTTTAATCTTGAGGTGATGGTCGTGAAAAATATATTGGTAAATCATTATTGGAATAACCCAATCAAAGTTCAAGAATCTCGGATTTCTAAGAAAATATATAATTCTTTTTCAAGACCAATTACTGATCAATCATGTAAACAAAATCCATGTATTTTTAGTAGAGGCAAGATTAACAAGGAATTAGATAATATAATATTTAAATAATAAA
>JFBN01307381.1_pt1 | contig 32772 bp, 50 predicted proteins | sample 768741 | NCBI WGS metagenome assembly JFBN01 (sample SAMN01983846, study PRJNA193217) | chicken gut metagenome | biome: terrestrial biome; isolation source: ceca of Broiler chicken | host: Gallus gallus | place: United Kingdom: England | collected 2010-09-07
ACGGCGTTTGCGCTGGGCATATCCCCGGCCAGCGCACCCTGGATGCAGATGCCCAGATAGGTGACAAGCCAGTCCTGCCCAAGGGCTTTGGACAGGGCGCGCACAGCGCAGTCACCGACGTTTTTTCCGGTGGGGTTGGGGTTGTAAAAGCTGAACATGAAAACCTCTTGTTGGTTGTTGGATTGATTTTAAACCAAAACTTTAAGTTTCAACACCGCGCAAATCCGCTTTGTTTCCGGCTTTTTTCCGGCAAAAACACCGCAAAAAGAAAAGCCCCGGGGAGACCCCCGGGGCTAAAATCATGTATTGGAGAGCTGCTCGATCCACCACACGCCGCTCCACGCCTTGCACAGCTTGGAGATGCCGCGCCTGTACCATCGCTGGATGGTATCTGGACTGAGGTTGGAGTATTCGGCGGCGCGCTCCTGTGTCATGTCACGGCGGACGCACAAGGTGATCGCAAGCTCTTCCTTCCAGGTGAGGTTTGCCTTTTTCATGGCCAGCTCCACCAGGTCGGATGACGGACAACGCAGAAATTTGACGGCCTTGTCCTCATCCATGGGTGTCACTTCCCTTTGGCCTGCTTCATGTGTTCGTCGCCGATCAGCGCCGCGGTGGTAAAACTATTGTTGTACCACCAGTTCACGACGGAGGTGCCGACGGTCAGGCCGGTGGTGATGAGGGTGTTCAGCTGGTCATCGGTGATGGGCAGCACCTGCACCCCGAAGCAGGTGAGAACCTGATTGGTCAGGGCCAGCGCAAGGCAGGCGGTGCGGGCAATGGTGCCGGCGGTGATGTTGGTGTTCATAGTATGCTCCTTTCAAAAATCAAACGGAAATCAAAAAGTGTTGCAACCTTTGCTAACTACAGTTGCAAAATTTGCAACAATCATTTAGCAAAGTGTTGGATTTCAAAAGCCGTTGAGATGCGCGCCCTTGATAATGGCGGGGTAGTCCTTATAAGCAATGTCAAGGTCTACATTGCCGGAAATGCCCGGCACATGGCCGGAGCTTGTGTGCTGCCACATACCAAAGGGCAGAGGCACCGCGCCGGGGTCGGAGCCGTAAGCAGCCACCCACACGTCGTAGGCTTTCAGCTGGGAGGGAATCAGGTAGTTCTGCAGCCAATCCCAGCTGCAATAGAGGCCGGTATAATACCCGGCTTCCTCCAACGCCTCGCAGAACGCCTTGACAATATCGGTGCGCTGCTGGTCGGTCAGTGCCTTGATGCGCGGCTCGTATTCCTGGTCAAACCAGACCGGGTATTCAAACTGCTTGTCCTTGATGGCTTCCAGGCACGTTTTTGCCTCTTTCCGGGCGCTTTCCACGTCGGTGGCGTAGCTGTACCAGTAAGCGCCGACGGGCATTCCAACGGCCTTGCAGCCCTTGTAATTGTCTGCAAAAAACGGGTCAATCTGGTTGATCGCCCGGCCATAACCGGCCCGGACAATGGCAAAATCTGCCTTTCCGCTGGCCTTGACGGCGGCCCAGTCAATTTTCCCCTGATACTTGGAGACGTCAATTCCGTTTGCCTGCATTATTCTCCCTCCCGTTCTTTGCACTTTGCTTCCAGCTGCGTGATGCGGTGCTCGTGGTCGTTCAGCTGGTTATACTGGCGCTGGTCGGTCTCTTTGAGGTCTTCCAGCGTTTCCTTGTAACGCTGTTTGAAGTCCTCGAGATTGTTCAGAAGCAGCTCAACCTTGCTCGAAAGCGTGTTGATGGTGCCGGTCAGCTTGATGATGGGTGCTGCCACCGTTGCGATCAGGCCGACCAGTGCAACGATGACGGTCACTACTCCCCACTCTGTCATGCGTCCTCCTCAATGAATTATCGTACTTTCCTTGCTGCCTCGATGAGCTTTGCAATCGACTGCAAATCCTCCACCGGCGCATTATAAAAATCATGGTTCCACAACCAAAAATCATCGTGGTCAGCGCGCCGGTACCTCTGACATACCGGCGCACCCCACACTTTATCCCATCGGGCCTGATAAGACCCGTCACGTTTCGCAAGGCGGGTCTTGATCGCGTCCACCAGGCCGCCACGCTCAAGTCCCCGCCCGTCATCGTCGATGGAAAAATAGTCGTAAGCGTTCTGGCTGGTCATCGAGCAGAGCCGGGCATTCTCGTAAAAAAGAAAGCCGCCTCTGGATTCCAGAAGCGACCCGTAGGGGATATTCACTTTGCCGGAAAGCCCCTTGAACCGGGCGCGTTTCCTGGTGATATACTTATGACTTTCCATCTGTTACGCCTCCTTCTTGGGCAGCAGGCCGATCAGCTCGGTGTACTCTTCCTCGGTCAACTTGTTGGCCGCGAAGAAGATGTCGATCTTGCTCTCCAGACCTTCGACCTGGTTGCGCTCGATCATCCGCTTGATGGTACGATACAGCATTCGTTTCACCTCCTTTCCGTTACAGCAGCTCGTCGTCCGTGATGCCCAGCTCAAGCAGGGCCAGGCGGTATTCCTGGTCCACGTTCATCGCATCGGCATCGCGGATGGCGGTATTGGCAGCCGCCTGCAGCTCGCCGGCATCGACAGGCTCAAGCATGACGGTGTTTTCCACACCGGTCATGGCCTGCTTGCCCAGCAGGTTGTAGACGGTCCCGGCAAAACAAATGCCCTGAACCATTTTGGGCTCAGAGCAGAGAACAAAGCAGCCGTTGGCTGCCTGCATGATATAGACGGGCGCCTCGGTCATGCCGAGGTCGGCGCCGTCACTTGCGCTCGTGATTTTGTACATACGATCCTCCCATCAAAAAGGGCATAGCAAAGCCGCCGCAGGCGCAAAATGCGCCCGTGGTCATTGTAGTTGCGGTAATAGGCCAACTGGCTGGTCATGTACTGGGCCACTTCCTCCAGGGTGCGTTTCCCGGCCATCCATTCCCGCCGAAACAGTTTGAGCTTGCGCCGGGCCCGCTTGACGCCGTCCCGGCAGCCGTTGACGATCACCCGGCCGGTCTCAGTCAGGGTGAACTTGGCCTTGCAAAAGCGGAAGGGCTTGGTCAGCGGGGTCAGCTTGCACTTTTTCCGGTTCACCGGGATACCCAGGCTCTCAAACTTGCGGACGATGGCGTTGCCGATCCGGCGCAGCTTGTCCAGGTCATCACAAATCACAAAGTAGTCATCTGCATAGTGCCCCGCGCAGTGCACGCCCAGCTGGCACTTGATCCAGTTGTCGATGGACGACGGCATGGACATCATCTCCTGCTGGCTGGGCTCCACGCCCAGCGGCATCCCCCGGCCGGGGGCTGTGCTGGGGGCGGTGTCGATCACCGTGTCCGCAATGGCCCGCAGCACCGGGTCCAAAATCAGCTCCCGGTGGCGCTGGTAAAGCAGCTCCCGCCGGGCGTTCGGGAAGAACTTCTTCAGGTCGATGGAGATGATCCCGCCGGCCCGGCCGTAGCGCCGGAAGTGCCAGTGCAGCATCTCCTTGAGACGCCGGAAGGCAAAGTGCAGCCCCATGCCCTCACGGCTGGCGTAGTTGTCATAGATCAGGCTGGGTGTATAGAGGGGCACCAGCACCTCCTTGCTGATTGCCTTCTGCAACTGCCGGTCGGTGATGTGGGGTGCGTCGATGGGCCGCACCTTGCCCCGCTCGTGCAGGATAAAGTGCGTGCACTTCTTGGGCCGCCACTTCCCGGCCAGCAAATCACGCCGCCGGCGGGCCGTTCCCGAAAACAGATGCGCCTCAAAGTTTTGGGTGCTCTGCTTCCAGCGGACGTTGCAGCAGCACTTTTTGCCCCACCGATACAGTTTCCGATAGGAGAAAACTGCCTCAGCGGGGCCCAGTGCGTCACACCGCGCCTGCTTGCGGGCCAGGCGGGCCGCCTTGCGTCTTTGGTATCGCGCCTCGCGGCGCTCCGAACTTGTCATAAAAATATTCGCCCTCCGTACAGATATGCGAGGATACGCTGTGGCCTAACCTGCATAGTCCCGGCACATGAAACACAGGCCAGCGATGCACCTGCGCCATGCAAGGAGCGTCCGTGTAGGGACATCAGAGGGCAGTTTTAGGGATTATTACCCAAGGAAGTATCTCTCCTTTTGCTAGGGTCGTCTATCGCCCAAGGGCTACACCATGTGACCCAGCAGCAAAATCCGGCGAAAAGGCCGCCCGAATTGTTGGCATTGTTATTGTTGGCGGTCCCGTCCGTGTTGAACATTACGAAGTTATTGTTGTTGTTGTAATTAGGAGAGCGGGACCACGCCCACACCACGGACGGAAATTATCAGAGATACACCTATTTTGAGAGTGCGTTTATCGCGCCTTTCAGCAGCTCGTTTTCCCGGTCGATCAGTTCCCCCAACCGCTGGGCACGCTTGTCCAGCTTTTGGGTGGCTTCCGACGCGGGCAACGTGTCGCCTTTCGAGTTGGTAAAGCACCCCTGCGGATTTTTGGATAGGATTTCGTAGACGTCGCCCAGCCTGCGGTCCAGCGCCATCAGGGACGCCCGCGCTTTCAGCAGATACGCTTCCCGCATCTGCTTGCGCTGGTCGTTTGCGGGAAAGATGGAGTTTGCCTTTTCGGCGTTGTCCTGCACCTCACCGGCCAGTTTGGCGATCGGCTCGGCGATCAGCCGGGAGTACCGGGCCGACAGTTTGGTGAGGAAATCTATCGTTTCGATATGGATTTCATGCGCCACGTTGATAAACTCCGCTTTGCTCAAGGAGCGTTTCTTCTTCAGTACAGACATAATCACTCTTTGGACTGCTTATCCACCTGGATGGGGCCTTGCTTTTGCTCGACCTCCTCCAAGTGTTTCAGCAGTACATATTCGATATAGTTTGTAATGGACCGATGGTCACGGGTGGCCAAAATGCCGATCTTGTCAAAGACTTCATCGGACAGCCGCAGCGTGAAGACTCGCTTGTTGGACGACATACTTCAACCCTCCAATCATCTGCATAAGATTATTGTATGGCTTCTGCCGGCTTTTGTATGCAGTCTGTTGACTGCTAGGTGATAGCAATTTCGGCCCTTTTCCAAAAATTTCGCCGGGCGCTGCGCGCCGAAAGGAAGCGGCTTTGTATCCTTCCGTTGTCACCCGCTTGCGCGGGTGAGATGCACAGGATACCCCCGGGGGGATTAGGCAGCAAAGCCGGCGAAAAGGCCGCCCGAATAGTGGGCACCGTGACCGTCGGCGGTCCCGTCCGTGTAGAACACGACGAAGACATGGGAGTTGTAGTAACGAGGAGAGCGGGACCACGCCCACACCACGGACCCGGTGGATCCGTGGTTATAGAACAACTTGGCGTTGCCTGCCTTGAAATAGTCATACTGCTGCTGGCTGTTCTGCTCATACTGGTTCGCATACGTCCGGCTGCCGTACAGCTCGAATTCTGCCAGCAGCCACAGCCAGTCAACCGTGGCCGTGACTGCGCCGCTGCTGTTGCTGCTATAGCCGGTGTTATCGGTATACTTGTTGACCGACTGCATCACGGCACGCAGGTCAGCCGGCAGGGCTGCCAGCAGGCTGTTGGACGGAGGACTGGACGGGCTGCCAGAGTTGCCCAGGATCGTCTTGCGCATATAGCTCTGATTCCAGCCGCCGCCATTGTCATCGCTGCTGTTCATGTGGAAGCAGGTGCTGCTGGTATAGTTGTTGTACTGACTGTCGCACAGGGCCACCTGCTTGCCGCTGATCTTGCCGATGGCAAAGTGGATCAGGTGCTGGCCCTCACGGCTGGCATTATGGTTGAAGCCCAGGATAAAGACATCGATAGCCATTACGTTAGCCTGCAAAATACCGATTTTGCCGTTGAGGACGATGCTCTTGGTATCGCCCACACTCCACCAGTTGGCGCCTTCATCGGCATCGGCCACCCGCTTAATCATCTCCCAGCTGTTGTCGTCCAGCACCTCCTGGATGTAGGCCAGCTCCACGCTGTAATCCTGGTAGGCGCTGCACTCGACCTCGGCCGAGGCGTCCAGATCGTCCTTGCTGGCCGTCACCGCCCAGGTGCCGGTGCTGGGCAGATACACCTGATCCGAGCCGGTGCCGGTCAGGCTGATGTTGGTGTCGCCCTTGCTGATGGTGATCTGCGACCCGGCGTCGATAGTCACCGTCAGCCGGATGAACTTGACGGTGGCCGTATAGCTGCCGCCGTTGTCCACCACGTTGACCGCCTGGCTGTTGGACGCGGCGTTGCCGTAGCTGTTGGCCATCGTGGCCTGCACGACGTAGTTGCCCGGCAGCTTGATCTCCAGTGCAGCCTGGCCGTTGCCGGCTGCCTGGCCGGTCACCACCGTCTCGCCGCAGGTGGCGGTGACGGTCGCACCGGCCACCGCCGTTGCGGTCAGGGTGGCGCTAAAATAGGACAGCTCCACGCTGTAAGAGCCGCCGGCTTCTGCAACATTTACAGTGCGCTTGTAAAGTCTGCCGTTGAGCACTGCCGAAACAGTCCATTCACCGGTTTCAAACACTTTAAAAGACAGCGCCGCGCCATCTTCTCCGACAGTCTGTGTATAGCTTTTATCGCCTTTTGAGACGGTCACAACAACACCAGCAGGAGCGGTAACCATAATGGTAGAAGAAGCAGTGCCAATGCCAAGCAGTTCCTCGATTGCGTCCTGTACGGTAGTGGAGACAAAAGGCGTTCCGGCATTGTCAAACGGAATATCCGACGCGGATAACTGGACGCGCCCGGTTTTTCCGTTTACGGACACAACAGGGCCGTCTTTTACAATGTTTTCAAGCTCGTCTGCAACTGCTTCGGAACGCTCTGCGGCGGCTTCGGCGCGGTTGGCGGCGGCCTCGGCGCGGTTGGCCGCGTCGGTGGCGCTCTCAGATGGCTTGGTGGGGTCTTCGGCGTCGGCCACGGCCCCCCGGGCTACCCGGCAGCAGAGCTCCCAGGTGTGCAGGCGGCTGCCGCCCTCGCCGTTCATGGACACGTTGACGGCCACGTTACCGGCCTTCTGGCAGACGTGCCAGTCCAGCTCGATGGTCAGGACGGAGCCGTCAAACGAATAAGCCTCGTGCGAGGTCTTGCCGTCGTCCTCCATGATGGAGTTATACGCACCGTAATCGGTGTCTGTCCGCCTCCACCCGATGATACAGGTCGTGCCGTCGGGAGGCTCGAAGGGGACGCCCGCGGCAAACAGGTGCATTTCGACAAAACGGCTATAGATGTCGCCAGCGACGGCGTGCACCACCGGGGGAGGCCCGCCGGGGGAGGTGAGCTCAATGTCAACGATTTCCGTGCTCTGCATTTCCATCCTCCTTTTTGCTGTGGACGTGGTAAGTGATGATCGGCGTGCTTTTCTGGCTGCCGTCGGCCCGCTTGCAGGTGATATAGATATACCCGCGCTGGCCGAACGCTGACACATCCAGCGTACAAGTCAGGGCGTCAAAAGGCTGGATGACAAACGGCAGCTGAAAAGGCTTGATGATGAGATAGATTTCACCCTCCGCCCAGCCGTCCGGCAGAGTGGCCGTTACGACCGCCTTGCCGGGGGTGGTGGTGCTGTCGATCTTTGCCGACCAGCCCGCGGCGGACTGGTCAAAAACTTGGTTTGCAGTCAGCATATTAGTTACCATCCCAGATATCAATTTCGCCGCCGTCGTCAAAGATCCACGACGGGTCCGTTGCACCGATGTAAAGCCCGTTGACAAACCACAGGCGCAACAGGTCGTAAGTGATGACCACCGTTGTACCGATTCTCTGCACCAGATCCACGGTCCCAGACGCGCCCTGGTACAGGCCGTAATGTCCGCCGACTGTGCCCTTGGAGCCCATTTTGCCCTTCGGGTTGATGTACAGCGTGCGGTTGTTGATGTCCACATACACCAGCTGCGCGCTGATGTCAGTCCCGACCAGCTCAATCTTGCCGTTTACAATTTTGATTTGGGCATCAATGTATTCAATCGTTTTTTGAATATCAGTATTGTTTTTGCCAATGTCCGAGCTGTTGCCGTCGATCTCCCCTTGCTGCATGGCGATCAGCCGGTGGATACCTGTCTGTACCTGGCCCACCGTGATGGACTTGTAACGGCCTTTCAGCGCGTCATACTCCACCTTGGTGACGGTGGCGGTGGACGCCACCCCCAGCTGCATGAAGATGACCTGCACGGTGTCGCACAGCTCGATGCGTTCAAGGTCTTTGCGGCCGGCATACTCCACCGAATCGCTCAGTTTGGCAAACGATATAGTAAAGCCCACCTTGGGGACGCCCACATGGTTTTTCTTGATGTAGGTTTGGGCGTGTTCCCGGAGCTGCTGTTGGGAGGGCTGTTCAGACCATTCGGCGGAGCAGTCCAGGACCATGATATTGTCATAGTTATAGGTGCCCTCTGCCTTGACCGCGCCCTCCGGTAGGGTGACGGTGTTGCCGTCGTTGTCGCTCCAGTAGGGGAAAACGCCGGTGTAAACCTGTGCAATGTTCTCCTCCTGGGTCATGTCCACCAGGTTTTTACCATACCGGATGGTAAAGCCCCGGTCGGCGCCCCGCCGCTTGTGCAGCTTGACGGTGTACCGGTCCCACTCAAATTCCCCGCCGTACATATCCAAAATAGAATAGTCCATCCCGCCCAGACAGGAGCGGATGCTGGCCGGGACAGCGGTCTCAAAGGTGCCGGTGGCGTCGTTGATGTCGGTCCAGAAGTCAAAGGGGCAGGCGGTGCTTGCGTTGGTCTTGAGGCCGGACAAAGCCGCCGCAATGCCGTTGGCCCGGAAAGGCCGCACCACAATGCCGGTCAGGTCATAGCTGATGTGCTGTGCGTATACGGTCACGATACCCGACACAGGCCGGGTGATGCGGTAGACCCGGAAAGGCTGGGGGGACGCATCGGGCCGGGGCTGCACCATGACAATGGTGCGGGTCTTGATGTCGCTGTAGTGCTGGCCGTCGATGGGATAGGTCAGCTTGCATTCGAAGCCCTCGTTGCGCTCTTCGGTGACGGTGCAGGAAATGCAGTCGTTCAAAACGCCGATGCCGTTGCTGTTAAAGGCTGTTTCGTCAGCCGGATAAAGTACAGGTTTCACGCAATAAAACACCACCTTGGGATGATCTCAACGGACTGGACGCCGCCCGTCCATGTGATGGCGTTGCTGCCCGCAGAAAGGACGGGGTACTCCGCAATGGCAACAGTGTTGTTTTTGTTCTCGCCGTTCTTGTAAGCTTCCTGCGTGTTGCAGTCCAGCGTACAGGAGCCGGAGAGCGACAAAAACCGGCACTCCACGCCATTGACAAACAAACTCCCGGCGGAATTGCCCTTTACCGTTATGAGCGGCTTGGAGGAAAACGCCGTCGGGTTTTTGAGGGTCGCGCCGCTTTTGGCAAAGGTGACGGTCCGTTCCCCGCTTTTGAGGTAAATTTCCGGCTTTGCCGAAAACGTTACCTCAAAGGGGGCGACGCTGCTCACACGGATATCCGTGCCGGGGCCTTTGGTTGGTATGACCATGCGGTAGGTGTCCGGCTCGTTGTCCAGTTCCAGCCGCAAATAGCCCGGCGTACCGAAAAAAAATTCAATGGCCTTCTGCCGGCGTTCGGCTGCGGTGCCCTCGCCAATGACGTAACAGGTGGCCTTGCCCTGGACGTTTTTATAGCTGGCATCCCAGAAATACAGATCGCCGTTCCGGCCGGGGATGTGCTGGGCCTCATAGTCCGGCTCTGCGCCGTCGAAGGTGATTTCTTTTTGCAGGATAATGCCATAATCCAGGCTGCACTTGCCGTCCAGCCAAAACGCCAGCTTACGCAAAAACATTCACCTTCCTTTCGGTCAAATTCTGCAGCTGGATGCTGATCGCCTCTGCCAGGCTTTCAGGGTCCTGGTACTGGGCGCCGTCAATGTAGATTTCCACCTTTTGAATGGTAGTTCCGCCCGAGCTTGTCCCGGTGGATGTGCTGGGAGTGACATAATCGCCGACAGACGAACCGATGGACGAAATGGCATTCCCTTTATTTATGGCGGAATTGTCCGGCAAACTGATAGTACCAAGCCCCAGGAATTTCAGAAGGGGATTGATCAGACTCACAATCCATTCCACCGCATCATTGATAGCCTGCGCCACCCACAGGATCGGTTTCAACAGCCAATTCAGCAGTTCGCCCAGAGCTTTCAGCGCCGGAGAGAGCACTGCGGAAACAACCGACGCGATGCTGTTCAGAATCTCAGCCAGTGTCTCCAGCAGAGGCCCAATAGCCTCCAAAATAGGCTGCAGGGCGGTCAGCACACTGGAAACCAGATTCCCAAACAATTCCAGCAGCGTGCGCAAAAGGTCGCCGACAGCCTCCAGGGCGGGCTGCAGATTTTCCAGCACCGGCAGGATAATATTCAAAATCTGCTGGATAATGGGAATCATGGTTTCCATGATCTCAATCCCGATCCCTTTGAATGTGTCGGAGAACAAGGAGGTGACCTGATCCAGCTGACTGAGCATTCCGTCGATCTGGTCCATGATCGGCTGCAAAACCTCCATCGCGGCGCTCAGTTCGTCGGTCAGCTCTTTGCCGTCCTCTGTCAGCGCCTGGACCTGCTCTTGCAGCGCCCGGCCCTGGTCCACGGTGTAAGAAAATGCAGCGGCCACTCCCGCCACACCGGCGGCTACAGCGGCTACCACGCCCACAACGCCAAGCACGATGGGGCCCAGCTCGACAATCGTGCTCAGCAGTCCTTCTACGCCGCCGGAAATACCCACCTGACCAAGCACATTGTTGATCAGTGCTCCGGTGACGGAACTGGTATCCTGCAGGCCGGCAGCGAGGCTTTCTGCAATCGTTTTGCCCGCTTTGGCAAGACCCTTGAATCCGTCCTGCGCAAAGGCTGTTTCCAGCGTGTTCAGCCAGCCATGCGCCAAATCCACAAGCTGCTGCTGTGTAGCGGTATCCAGTAGTTTCCAGGCGACTTCGGAGGCATCTACCAGCGCGTCTCCGAAGTTCCCGCCCAGAATATTGGAAGCGGCGTCCTTTAGTTTCGAAAGAGTGCTGTTGCTCCAATCGTCAGACAACTTTTCCAGCGCATCGTCGAGCTGTTTTGCAGCCAGCTCGGTCTCATCTGCGGTCTCCTCCATAGCGATGCCAAGCGAATCAATGAGCTGGATGGTCTTGGGGAGTACCCCGTTGGCCTGGGCCAGCGTCTCGATCTCCAGACGCTGGGCGGCGGTCAGCTCGTTGTAAGCAGTCTGGTTGATGGCCAGCTTGTCGCCCTCCTGCACCAGAAGTTCCTGGTATTCGGGGGCCAGGTCCATCAGGTCCTGCCAGGTGGCGAGGCTGACGCTGCCGGTGGTGTTGTACTCCTCCACCGCCGCAGAGAGGGTCTTATAAGCCTGTTGGCTGGCGGTGAGTGCGCTGTGGGCGTCGTCCAGCTTGTCGGCCAGGGTCTCGGTCTGCTTGGCGGCTTTGCCGGCGGAGGTGGACAGGCTGTCCAGTGCGGCCGAGAAGTCATAGGTGGACCGCGTGTTCTTTTCAGCGGCGGGGGTGTAGTCACCGCCTTTCTGGTCCTGTCCGGTGCTTTCGTAATGCTCGCCGACTTGCTCCCAATAGCTTTGATTATGGGCTGCAAGACTGCGCTGTGCACCACCGCCGCGACCTGCGCCGCCGCCGCTGGACTGCCCGCCGCCCATGCCGGAAAAGCCCCGCATGGCCGCGTCATAGACGCCCTTTGCGGCGTTCTGCACGCCCACCTGTCCGCCGGTGATAGCGTTGATGATCGAATTGACGGCGTTTGTGCCGATCTGGCCGAAGCTGTCCATGTTGCCGTCCCAGATGTGCAAAAAACGCGCAATCAGGCCCAGCGCTGCCTCTCCAAAATCGGCCACCACATTAGCGATACCTTCAATGATCGCAAACACGATGTTTACGCCAATTTGAAGGATTTCGTCCGAATGGTCCAGAACTTCCACACCAAAGGAGGTTACCAGTTTTGCGGCCGAATAAAGCAGGTCCGGCAGCGCATCCCGAATGCCTTCAACGATGTTGTAAATGATTTCAAGACCTACGTCGAACACCTCGTCCATGTTGTTGGTGAGGTAGTCCGCAAATTGGGTAATGGAATCCGTCAGGATGGTCAAAAGGGATGGCAGCTGCTCTGCAACGCTTGCCACAAGAGACGCAACCGCATTCAGCAGAGAAGGCAACAGACTTTCCACCATGGGCGGGATTTGCTCCGCAATGATAGGCGCAGCCTCCAGGACAGCATCGCCGATGCCGCCGAAAATCTGGACGATACGGGGCATGACATTATCCATTGCAGCCTCAAACGAGTCCGCAAATTGTTCCACCAGCTCGGGAAGGTTCGCATTTTCGTCCGCAATACCTGTCAGCAGGTTTTCCCATGCGGCTTTCATGCTGTTGACAGAGCCTTCGATGGTGGTGGCCGCTTCTGCTGCCGTTGTGCCGGTGATGCCAAGCTGGGTCTGGATAACGTGGATCGCCTCGATGATCTTGTCAAACGGCACCTGTGCAACCGTATCCGCCGTTACCTGGATCGCATCCCCAAGGACGCCGGAATCGTTGATGAGACGGGCCATTTCGGCCTGTGTGCCGCCATATCCAAGCTTGAGGTTATCCAGCATGGTGTAGTTGTCTTTTGCAAACCCCTGATACGCATACTGGATGGACTGCATGGCGGTGCCCATCTTGTTGGCGTTGTCGGCCATGTCGGTGATGGCAAGATCGGCATACTCTGCGGCGGCTTCGGTGTCTCCCGCAAGACCCTGCAGCAGGGTGGCGGAAAAGCCCGTTACCGTCTCCATATACTGGTTTGCAGACATCCCGGCGGTCTTGTACGCGTTGTCGGCGTACTCCATCACCGTGTCGGCGCTCGTTTTAAACAGCGTCTCCACGCCGCCGGTCAGTTGCTCGAAGCTGGAATAGGCGTCCAGGCTGGACTTGGTCAGAACGCCGACAGCGGCGGTCGCTGCACCTGCCCCGGTAACGGCGGCTTTGCCCAGGACGGAAAAGGCCGCGCCGATCTTCTGGCCGAACCCGCTCCAGCTTTTTGCAAGCTGCTGACCGTCCGCAGAAGCTCCCTTTACGGCCTGTTCGTATTCGCTGGTATCAAGGGAGATTTTCGCAAACAGGTCAAATACGTCCATTGTCTTTCCTCACCACCTTCAGCCCGGCGCGCTTGATGACGTCCGCCGCGATCTCGTCGCCGGTGCGCTTGTCCTGCTGCGGTGCTTTGCGCAAAAGCAGGTCCTCATAGCTGACCGGCATCAGCTTGCCGCCGCCCAGTGCCGCCGTGTTCTCGGTGCAGACCCTGGCGCACTCGGCTGTATAGGCCCGGTAGAGGCGGCTCTCCGCCCACTGCTCGTACCGTGCGGCCATGTACTGCAAAAAGCAGTTTACTTTGCGGGGGCCTCTGTACTCTCCGATGCAGAGCCAGCAGAGGCCGGCGTCTGTCTCTGCACACCGAAAAGCACAAGCAGGTCGGGGTCGCTCAACATGGCGACGGCGTCGGCCAGGATGCTGGCGGCGGTGCAGGTGTAATCCTCCACCGGCGTCTCGTTGAGCACGGCCAGCACACCCTTGACCGCGTGCTTGCTGTTGCGCAGCAGGGCAGAAATAAAGCTCATGGCGTCCTTGCCACGAGCTTCTTTGTTGGCGGGATTCTGCACGATCTCGCTGATATAAGGCAGCAGGTCGGCCACCACCTCGATGGCGGCGTCATCCTTGAAATCAGACAGCTTTTTCATGGTTCCTCCTTACTCCTCGGCTTCGGCCGCGCCGGCCTTGACATACACTTCGTAGGGCACGGTATCCTGTGCGCTCATGGAATAGTGGCCCATAAACGAGAATGCAAACTGGCCTTTGTCCCTGTCAGTGCTCTGAAGCTGGAAACCGCCGGTGTTCAGGGCGTTCAGCAGGTGGATAGCAACAAATCCGCCCTTGGTGCTGCCGTTTTTGTCCGAGTAGTCGCCCACCCACCAAATATCGATGAAGTCGGTATCCAGCAGGTCATTGCGGGGAATAAACTTGGTCGGGTCGGATTTGTCAACATCTGCGGCAGCCATCAGTCTAGTGGCGTTTTTAGAATTAATTGTGAGCGCGGTACCGCTCATCGTTACCTCACGATAATCCAGCGTTTTCAGCTCTTTCATGTTGCGCGGGCAATTATCGATGCCTTCGCCTTTGTCCGAAAAAGTCGGGACATCCGAGAACGATGCGCCGCCGGAAGTGGACCACAACATATCAGTAGGCTCAAATGAGCCGGTGGCCGGTGTGAAGTTCAAAAGGAAAATTCCAGCGTTCAGCTGAAGCTCTTGAAACGTATTTTCGCGGATTTTTGTATATCGCATGGTATCACCTCAATAATCCGTGTGATATTCGGCGGTGACGTTGATGTACCGCCGTTTGATTCGTGCATCTGCATCGTCGTGCAGGCTCTGGCACCAGGGAGAGCCGCGCTTGAGCCAGATCGAGCCGCCGTCGCAGGGCAGCTGCGTCCCGCCCCGGCCAATGGCCTGGGAAAGCTCCCGGGCCTTGGCGTTGGGGGCGGCCTCGCTGGTGGTGTAATACCAGAGGTTGACGGTCAGGCTGACTTCCCCTTCTCCCCATGCCGATGTAACGAGGTCGTAGGTCAGGTAGGGGAATACCACGTCCTCCGGCACGGCGCTCGACGCGTAAGAGGGTAAAAAGCGCGCGAAGAACGCCTGCAAAGCCGCTTCTTTGGTCATAATGCACCAGCCTCCTGCCACGCTTTGAGTAGCTTCGGGCCTTGTTTGGCAACCCAATCTACCATTTCCTCGTTTTGCGCCCAATCGCTATTTTCAGCTAAGCCGCTTTCGAACAAGAACGCATGAACGATTTCATGGCGGATATTCTTTTGCTCTTGAATTTCCAGTTTTCCTTTGCTGCCCGGCTGTCCTCTTTTGTAATTTTCAACAACAATTTCTTTTGTGGTTTCATCACAAAAGCCGTCACAGTCTTCAAGCCTGGGTTCGGCCTGTTTGGTTGCAAGAATCACTGTATATTCGGTGCCTAAGATGTTGATGGTCATGACGGTAAGGCCCTCTTTTCTGCCGTGAAAAATTTGAGCGAAAAGCTGGCCATTTTCGGGCTTTGCTTTTCGCTCGGTTCGCTCGTAACGCGGTAGGTCTCGCCGGTGGTGGTGTCGCGGAAATAGTCGTTGTACTCGATGGGCACCGCCTTATCCACCAGGGCGGAATAGACGCTTGTGACCCCCTCTTTTTCGGCCCGGCGGGCTTCCATCGAGGTGTCCAGCGCCTGATAGTTCTGGAACTCCGCGCCGTCGGCCCATTCGACGGTATACCCGCCCTCGCCGTCCGGCTTGCGGGTCTTTTCCAGCAGCACACAGGTGCGGGCGAAATCATCCAAAAGGCTCACTTGCCCAGCCTCCTTTCATCGGGCGGATGCCAGGCCGTGCCGGGCGGCATAGCCTGGGATGCGAATGCGGCCCCGTGGACTTTCCGCCAGCGGCTGAGCCGGGCGGAAAAGACGTCCTGCCAGCCCAGCGGGCGGCCATCGGATGCGGCGGCCCGAGTGTAGCTGTAACCGCAAAAGCTCTCGCTGGTGTAGGGCCTGGCGGCTACCGCACCGTTTTTCTGCTCCCATGCGGCGATCTCATCCGCCAGCTGCACCACCGCCCGGGGCACCGCCAGCGCCCAGACCGCGCCGTCAAAGGTCTCGTCGGTCAAATCGGGCGTGGGGTACTGGTACAACCCATCGTTGAAAGTGCTGCCCAGGATGCGGAAATACTGCCCATTTGCGAGGAAAGGCAGCGTAATGCCGCCGTCCTCGATGGTGTATGTATCGTCATACCGGCCCACAACGAACCAGTTGTTCAAATACATCAAAACGGTTTCCAGCATCACGCCGCCCTCCTTTTATGCATCTGCCGAAGTGACTGTAATTGGTGCGGTGCTGTCGTCGCTGAACGTCACAGTGCCACCCGTGACCGCTCCCGCCGTCGTGGTCAGCGCAATGGATTTAACACCCTTCCCAGCCGGCCCCTTCGCGCCTGTCTCTCCCTTTGCGCCGGTATCGCCCTTCGCGCCTTTAAGATTTTTGAAAGCAAACGCAAATATCTTTGCCGTATTGGGGCCGCTCGCAGTGATGGTAACAGACGGCGTTCCGGTGTTGGCGTCTACTGTCGCGGTTGGAGTGCCAAACCCTGCCGCCGCTCCGTCTGCGCCGTCAGCACCAGCAGGGCCTTGTGCTCCGGCATCTCCTTTATCGCCTTTCGGGCCCTGCGCTCCGATATCTCCCTTCGGCCCCTGCGGCCCGACCTGCTCGTTCTGTACGCCCTGCTCCAGCTTGTTCAGCTTTTCAGCGGTGATGAGATCGCCGTCATTCCATGTAGTCGGTGTATATGCCATTTATGTGCCTCTCTTTCTGCCAACCTTGGCTTTACCTACTACCCCCGAGCCGACGAGGCCCGTTTCTTCGACCGGGGGCGTTACCCCCCCGCGGACACCGTGATCACGGCGATGCCGTCCAGGTACTCGGCCCACAGCTTCATGCCCATGATGGCGTACATGTCGCCGGTGGCGCGGCTGTAATCGCCCTCCACGTGCACGCCGATCAGGTTGGTTTCGCCCTGGACGGTGTAATTCAGCCCCAGCTGGCCGAACTGGCTGTCGGCGGGGTCCACATAGTACAGGTCGATGTTCTCGACCGGCAGGGCGATCACCTTTTTCTGGGCGATGTACTTGGCGGGCAGAAGGAACAGGGTGCGGTAGCCCAGGAAGTTTTCCACGTAGCTGATGCCGAAGGCGGTCTGCACGTTGATTTCCTTGTCGCCCAGGTAGTCGTAGGCGTCCAGGATGTTGGCAAAGCCCACCACCTCGGTGACGTCCTTGTCCATGCCGGCGAACTTGTCCAGCACCTTGCCCTTGGCCATGGCCAGGGCGCGCTGCCAGGTCGTTTCGGTGCTGGTGAGGCTGCCGGTGTTCAGGAAGGTGTAAAAGTCCGCCAGGACCTTGTTCTGCAGCGCCACCAGGAAAGCGTCATCGGTCTTTTCGACCGCCACGTCGGCCCCGAACTTGGCGACCGACTCAATGGTCACGCTCTTGGCGTACTTGGCCACCTCAATGTCCGAGTAGGAGACAGGGGAGACCTTCATTTTGGTGAAGGGAATCTCGTCGCCCTCTGCCACCGAGGTGCCGCCCTGCAGGGAGCCGTCCACCGCTGCCTTGTAGGACACCAGCTTGGTGCCGGGGGTCTTGCGGATGGGGCGCATGATGCCCATGATGTTGCGCAGGGCGTCCCAGTTGTCGGCAAAGCGGGTCACAAAATCCACTTCCCGGGCGCTGGTGGTGAACTGCGCAGAAGTCGTTACGTTGGTTTTCGCAGGCATAAATAGCTCCTTTCGTTAGATGCCAAAGGTTTCGTGGTTTTCGGCAATGGCCTTCTGGCGCTCGGCGGTGGACAGGACGTAACGTCCTTTGTCGTCCTTGCGGTAGATTTCATCGCGCGTCATAGGCTTGCCGGTGTTGGCGGGCGGGGTGGCCGTCTGGGCGCCGCGGGTCTCGGTTTTGGCGACAAGGCCGGCATAGGTGTCTTTCACAAGTGCTTCCAGGGCGGAAGCGTCCTTGATCTTGTCCCCGTCCAGCTCCAGCGCCGCGATCTCCGCGCCGCTGCCGCGCATGGCGATATCCAGACTTTTGCCGGTGATCCCCCGGCCCTCAAAGAAAGCCCGTGCAGCGCGTTCCTTGGCCGCTTTGGCTTCCTTGCCGCTGACCTCTGCCTTGTAATCCTCGTACTCCTTCTTGAGCGCTTTGTACTCGTCGGTGTCCTTGATCTTGGGCGGCTCAGCGGGCTTGTTTTTCTCCAGGGCGTCCTTCACCTGTGCCTCGGCGTAGGTGTCCCTGGCCGAAAGGTGTTCGTCCACAAGGGCGTTTTCGAACTCTTTCGGGATGTCGAGGCCGCATTCCTTTGCGGTCTTACGGATGAATTCGCGGGTAAATGCCATGTTCAGTCTCCTTTTCATTGGCCCGGTGCATCGGGGTGACTGTATCAAAAACAGCTGTTCTTTGCTGCTTTGCCTTGTATGCGCGCGGGTCTGGAATCGCACCAGACAAGCCCTGACGGCCCGCGCAAAACAAAAAGCGGGGCCAACCGTCCGGTTTTCCCGGATAGTTGACCCCGCTCGGCCCTTCTCCCTCAACGCTTAGAGGGAGGAATATAAATGATTTCGTTTCCGTCTTTGTCGGCAAACATATCTTTGCCGGTGTAAATAGCGCCCTTGTACTCTTTCCCGGAATCCTTGTAAAACCAGCCGCTTTTCGGTTCTGCTTTACAATTTTCCAGCGACCCCAATACCATTATCAGTATGAGCCACATCATTGCGCTGTTGTAATCAAACGTATATGGTTCTTCCGGCTTGCTTTCGGCGGAATTGGTGTCTTTCTGGACATTGGGAATTTCAGCCCAACAGGACGCATCCTCTGCCGGCCATTTCATAATCGTATCATCAGCAAACCAAAAATTTTTGCCTGGTCCAGTGAGTGAAATCTTTTCTACAATATGCGCAACATGAACATCCCCACCTATTTTGACAAGCACAGGGTGATATTCTTCTGGAAGACGGTCTTTTGGATTAATCCATTCAACCATTTATTTTGATCTCCTTTCGTCTAACCTGAATGACCTTGACCCCGTCTTTTACGGGTATTAGTTCCACCCGGTCGCCTTTGGCAAGTACGCTCTTGATAGCTTCAATGGTCTTTTCATCCATTTTTCAGCTCCTGTTCGATGATCTGACGGTATTGCCGGGCATGGTCGGCCACGGCGGGCTTGAGGAACGGCTGCGCTTTGTTGCCTCGCGTCCAGTGCCAATTCCCTTTTTCGTCCTGGTAGACCCATGGGGTATCCCGACCTCCCTCGGTGTAAATACCAGTGCCGAACTCTTGGTAAGCAGCGTACAAAGAATTACTGCCGATGTAAACAGCCGGTTCTTCCGGGTCTACCTTGTGGGAAATGCTGTTGCGCAGATTGCCAGTGTCAACCGGCGCCAGCTTTTTGGCGTATCCCTCCGCCACAAGCCCGCATTCTTCCAACGCCTTTTCCACGGCGGAATGAAAGGCGCTGAGAACGGCGCCGGAGTTGTCCTTGAAATTTACGGTCATCGCTGCAACCCCCTTTCTCCGCGCTTGGTGTTTTGCCACTGTGCAAAAGTCATGTCTGGGATAATGCCCTCCCGGTCACGCCGCAAAGCATCATCCTGCGGGATGCCCTTGACGTCCGCAATTAGCGCGCACCGGCAGTTGTATACAAGATACGGCGCGGCCTGTGGGTCACCGGGAAAGCGGATTTCGCGCCCGTCCACCTTAAAAGGCTTGTCCACGTCTGCCGTCTGGCCGTCCAGAATGGCGTGGGCATGGCGGGTGCGGCCATCAAGCGTTGATAGCCAACGCTTGCGCATTTTGATGCCCATCTTCTCGGCGGCGTGGTAACTGTCCATTCGTCCGGCGTTTTCCGCCGCCGTGACGGCGGTGCGAGCGGCGCGGACGGCGCTGACCCGGCTCATGGTGACCACTCGGGCCTGTAAGCTGTCGGCCATCTGCCCGATGCTCAAGCCCTGCAAAATGCTGCTGGTGACGTTTTTGGTGATCTGGCTCTTACCATAGGCAAGGTCAATGCCGCGCTGTACGGCCCGCTTTGGCGGATAGTAGGGCATGACGTCCGGCTCCTCCACGATCAGCCGCCGCACCGTCTGTTCATCCCACAGGGTAAAACCGACGTCGCCCACCTCTTTCTCGATGGTGTACGCGGCATAGTTGCGGTTGAGCGAGTAGATACCGGGGGTTTTGTCGTTGACATAAGCAACGGCGGTCTCGTAAGCATCGGTAAACCGCTCGGCCAGCTTGTCCCGCAAGTCCTCAAAGCGCCTGCCCCGGCCGATCTGGTTCAGCCTCCACTGCTTGTAATAGTCCTCGGTGATCTCCCCGGCGTCCAGACGCTTTTTCATCGCCTCATCACGCTTGCGGAAGTGCTCAAAATAGGCCTGTATGGTTTCTTTTACATCGTCCAAAGCCTCTTTGTATACCTTTGCAATGCGCCTCTCTAGGGCTTCCAGCTCTTTGTCTGTGAGCGCGTGGGCTTTGTCCTGCCTGGTCATGCTTCGTTCACGCCCTCGTGGATGGCACCGGACAGCGCATCATAAGACACCAGCTGTGCGGCAGCCTGTGCCTGTTCCTGCGCCGTTTTGGCCGCGTTTTCTGCCGCAGTGGCATCGTCTTTGACCGCCTGTAAAAACTGCTGGTATACGTCCGGCGTGGGGTCTTTGGGGGTCTCGCCCGACTTGTACCCGGTCTTTTCCACAGGCACCACGGCAATATTGGCTGTGTGCAGATCGCCGCAGAAGGCCGAGACCTCAACTTTGCCGGGCTGCTGCAGCACTTCCCACGGCACGGTGCACTCGTTGTTGTCATCCAGCAACTGAGTGTAACCGCCGAAGATTGCAGTGATGGGCCGAACCCAATCGTCCGTACGAAGGATGAAACGGGCCCGCACATAGTTTTTGGACCCCGCAACGACTGTGTTTTTGTCAGATCTGGAAATCACCTGGTGATCCAGCAAAAAAGCAAGGGTGATCATGCCATATCTCCTTCATCCGTGGTCATACCCGAGGCGGGCGCAGCCATCCGCTGCGCATCCTCGGCGATCTTGCGCCGCTGCATCTCGTCGAACTGGTCGGCGTCGCCGTTAAGAGTCAGCAGCTTTTTGGTGATGTACTCGTCATCGTAGTAAGGCGCGCCCAAAAGGATGGTTTCCGTCTCCTCCTTGGTGTTGACGATCCTGTTGCGGGTATAAGAAGGCCTGTCGCTGATACCGGCCAGCTTGAGGATCTCCAAAATAAACCCGGTTACGCAGCGCTCAAAGCGGTCGGTCTTGAGGTCCAGCGGCGCATAACTGGCCTTGATGGCGGTAGCGGTCTGGTTGCCTGCGCTGACTGCGGCAGAGTCAAAACACTGGAAGTCGGTAAAGAGCTTGCGGGTCAGTGTATCGATGGCCGCCGATGTGCCTTCAAATGGGGCCTCGATGGTGTGCGGCTCTGCGCTTACGCCGCCGTCGGTGCCGTCCACATGGGCCACCTTGACGGTTTTCAGGCGCTCAATAAACTTCGCGTCGTCCACATCATCCATAGCACCGGCGTTGGTCAGGACCCAATAAATAAGACTGCCCTCGTCCACGTTGTTGACCAGATTGGAGGTGCACAGGTCCAGCGCGTCGATGGTGTTGCGCTTGCCGGTCAGCTCGGACTTGCCGTCCTGGCCGTTTTTCAGCGGCACGACCGGGAATCCGAGGTAATTTTCCCCGGCCAAGATTTCCTCGCCGCTGATCTCCGACACCTGCACGATCTGCTTGTATGCGCGCTTTGCCTCTTTGACCTCCATGTCCTCGCCCTTGCGCCGGATGTAATCGGTGTAACCGTCCATCTCGTACAGGGTGGCCCGCAGAGGCTTGCTTTCGTCCACCTGCCACCAGCGGACGCCGGCTTTCAGCGCGCCGTCCTCCTCGTCGTACAGGGGTACAAACTCGGTCGCCTCAAACACCTGGATGTGATCCAGGTTGAAAAATCCATACCCGACGCCGCCCACCAGCGCCCAGGTTGCAGCGTCCATCAGGCGCAGGTCAAAGTCCTCGCCCAGCTTGTCCTTGGTGCTGTCATCCGCAAAGGTGACGCCGTTGCCCAGCAGATAGCTCACTTCCTGGTTGACATCAAACCCGAAAAACTGGCTTGCGATCTTGTGGTTGGCCGAGAACAGGTCCACATGGGGCTGCCCCATAAAGTCATACAGCAGTTTTTCGTAGCGGTTGATGGTGGGATTCTCGCCGCTATAATACAGCTTGGCTTCGACCGCGTTCCGGTAGGCTTCGCTGCCCTTGTATTCATTGATGCAGGAGAGGACAAACTCCATCCTTGCTTTTTCGTCCTGCCCGACGTCGAGCAGGTCCTGGTAGGTTTTCATGGGGTTTTCTTCACCTCACGTCCAGATCGGGGTATAGTTTTCCCTGCGGGCTTTGTACCGCAGAAAAGTCATAACAAAATAGCGTATATCATCCATGCAGTTATGGACAATGATTCCTCCATTTACAGCAAAGTTGTGGAATTTGGAAACTTCCATATTATAAACCGGTTGTTTCCCGATGGGGGTGATTGACTTTATCCCAACGTAATGCAGTTGCGCATTTTTTGGAGCACGTTTTTGTTTTTGCATATTTGTTGACATAAAACTCCCTTCCACAAACAGCGCATATACGTTTTTCGTTATCTGCTCCTGTTTTCCTTCTATATGCGGCCTTACAATTATTGCTGCAAAATTTTGTACCACCGAGAGGTAACTTGTAAAAAACCTTTCCGCAATATTTGCATATGTATTTTTTTGGCTCCAGGTTTTCTATTGTTTGCCTTTGATGTGCAGAATGCCATAATTTCCCAGCTTCGCTTTTATGCCATGCGATTGCACTGGGGAGAGCGTTTTCTTTTAAATTTTGTTTTATCGAATTTTTATTTTTTGCGGCGTTTTCTCTTGAATGCAACCTAATATGTTCACTTTCCGGTATACAAATCAGGTTTTGCAATTCATTGTTATCCTTGTCCTCATCTTTGTGATGAATGTGATACCCTTCTGGAATGCTTCCATGGAAGAATCGCCATACATAACAATGCAAACGCTCCCGTTTATTCAGGTCTGTCTTTTTGGATGAAAGAAAATATCCTGTTTTTAAGTCTTTTCGGAATTTGTAACCATCGAAAAATGCAACTGTTTTGTTTTCGTTGTATTTTATCATTTCCATAAGTACCTCCAATACATGCGATTTGATCATCGCTGCGCAGGTCTTTCAGCAACACCCAACCACGTTTTGTCAGAAAAGGATGATCGGCAGTTGCTTTTACTGTTTTTCCGTTTTTAAGTTCTATCTCGAATACTTCTGCATTGTTTTGTGTCATCCTGACACTATGGAAGTATCCGATTTTTGTTTGTTTTCCGTTCGTGCAATAAACATGCCCTGATTTTCCGACAAGCCTATCAATTCGTACAGGTCCGCTAACAGTTTCAACCATTGTATCACCTGTAAGGCAATGGTCGTTTTCTTTGATCGGCCGGTCCTCGGTAGACTTGTCGTCCCATCGGTACAGGCCAAATTCCCGGATGGCGTCTTTGCAGCCGCGGTAAATCTTGAGGGTGCCGTCCTGGAGATACCGCGCCGTCGTGGCAATACCGGGGATCACATCATTGACCGCCCGCAAGACCTTGTATTTCTTTTGCCGGTTAATGACCTCGATAAAAGACGCCGCCGACGGGTCCACGATGATCTTCCGCACCGGCAATTCGCCGATCAACTTTTCCAGCTCGGTGTAATATTCCTCGTCGGTTTTGTTGGAGCGTTGGTCTCTGCCGGAATAGTAGTATTCGCGGATGCGTGTCGCCGTCTTGCCGTCCCAGGTCCAGAGCCCGGCGGAAAACGGGTTGAGGGTGCCGTAGTCGCAGGATACGATGTATTGCAGTCCGCCGCCTTCCGGCAGCCGGTCCACGATGCACTGCGGGCCGAAATGGTCGTAGATCAAGCCCTCGGCGGCCACCCACAGCCCGCGAACATAGCGGTCGTAAAAAACGCCCGTGTACTGCGTTTTGTACCTCTCAAGCGTTTTCTCGCTCAAGGACGGATTGTCCGTCATCTCAAAATGCAGATACAGGGCGTTTCTCTCTTTGCGTTTTTTTATCCAGTTTGTATAAAACCAGTGCTGGGGATTGTCCGGGTTGCAGGAAAACCACAGCTTTGCGCCGTCCACCGAACAGCGGACTAGCGCCTGGTTGAAAAAGCTCTCGGGCATCAGGGCGACCTCGTCCAGCAATACGCCGGCCAAAGTGCGGCCCTGTATGAGCATGAACGAGCTTTCGTCTTTGCCTCCGAACACCTCGAAATAGTTCTTCACAGGCCCCCGGCTGACTTCCAGAATCTTGTCGGAGCGACGCCAACGCAGGGTATAGCGCTGTTTTGCCAGGCTCATGGAGATAAACGGAACAATGATATTCTTGCTTGCGCTGTCCACTGTCTTGCCGCAGATGCCGAACCGCTGGCCGGAAAACTCCCGCATGGCCCAATCCACAAACGCCCACATCATGATGGAGGTTTTGCCGGAACGGACGGCCCCGTCACAAATCAGAGCGTCATAATTGGAGTATGGGAATGCAAGGATTTTCTTTTGCTTTTCACTGATCACCATTTGACCTTTCTGGTAATTCAATAAACGTTTTAGAAAGCCTTATAGCCTCTTTCAATATTTTAATGTGTTCCCCATAATGGCTTTCCATGAATAACGCTTCCATAATTGCAATTTGATTGAGAAGCAATTGTTTTTTAAAAAGTTCATCCATCGCTTTCCAGCTCCTCTGCCATTTCCCGTAGGCTCTTGCTCAAGCCGTCCTCTTTGATCTCATCCGCAGCGCTGCCACTCACCGCCGCCCATTTGTCGATCAGGGTTCCCAGCGCGGTGGTGATCTGCGCGGGGGTGGCCTCCCGCAGCTTTTCCTCGTCGTTCAGTACGGCCAGGCCCTTGCCGATGATCTCGCACACAAGCCCGCGCTGGCTTTCCATGTATGCGAGGATGTCGGCAGTATTCTCAGCCTTTTTTTGTTTGACTTTTTCGGATATTTCCGGAACTTCCAGCACAACGCGTTTAACAGTGTGGTTAGAAACTCCATTTCGATTTGCGGTAGCATTATAGCTCCCCAGCTCAAGATAATCAGCGACTATTTTCTTTTTTTGTTTGTCTGTAAGCCGGTTTGCCACAGTCACCACCTCTCAAAACAAAAAATAAAAGCGCACAGGCGCAAAGCCTTCCGGGGCCTCCGACAGGTGCGGGCGCGAATAGTACGCCCGCAAGCTCCCGGTGATGGAGAGTGAGCGTGTAGAAAACCATCATGCGCTTTGTGGAACCGGTACGGGGTCCCGGCTAAATGGTGCGGCCGCCCGGACTTGAACCGGGCCGGGGAGAAAAGGAGGTAAAAAACGATGCCTGCAATCCAAGACCCACAAACAGCAAAAGAACCCCGCGCCCCAACGGCCGGCCGCATGAAAAACCGCCCAGGGGCTGCCAAGCCTTCGGGCGGTGCGCTCTTGAGCCGAGCAGGCTGCCGGGGAACTTACCCGCCTCCGGCCGCGGGGTGTATGGTGACAGCATTGCGCTGGACCAAAAGAGCCGCCGGCGAAGGGGTGCGCCCCCGCCTGCGGCTCTCGATGGTATCAATATAGCACAGGTTTTTGGCTCTAAACGGTCATTCGTCCAGAAGCCCAAAGTTTTTTGCCACCTGAAGGATCAGTTCGCGGTTCCACCGCAGGGCAGTCTTTTCGGAAACGTGGATCGCATTCGCCGCGCCGAACAAGGTGTGAGAGCGCTTCCAATAGTACAGCTTCACAAGCTCCATCCGTTCTCTGCCGCTGGGCAGACTTTCAGCTGTACGGATGGCCGCCCGCACAGCGTCCATCTCGCGGCGGTTGATCTCCGGCAGGCTGCGCAGGGCGGCGTTTGCCACAGGGTCAGACCGCCCGCCGTTGCCGCCAGGCGCGCCGCCATAGTTCGGGGTAACGGCGGTGGTGTGCAGGTCTGCTTCCCGTCGGCACAGCTCCGGGTAACGGCGGATCATGCCCTTGACGTAGGGCCACCAGTCATACCGAGGGGTGCTCATGTAATTTTCTCCTTTCGATCGCTTCCAGCCCTTGCTTGTGGATGCTGGCCCACGAGCGGCTGAACCATGCTTCCCACCGGTCGCACATCTTGTTGTGGCAGTACGGAGACTGCGCGCACTCCACAAACGGGCAGGAAAAATCATCTGGTATCTTTGTTATACGGTTCAAGGTTTCGCCTCCAATCTGGCCCGGCACTCGTCCGCCTTGCCGGTGATGTACTCCGCATACTCGGCTATGTTCATGCCGCTTTCCTCGGCTCCGCAAATAATACTTGTCATTTCCTCTGTGACGTCTAAGAGGCCCTGTATTTGTTTTTCGTTGAGCTCCAGGGTTGCGACCTTGTTGTTGATCAAAACGGGCCACAGGACGCTGTAAGCCTCCCGTGCGACGCGCCAGCCCTTTATCTGCTGACACTTTGCGCAGTCTAAGCACTTTTTGCTCATAGCGCCTCACTTTCCAGCCTCGTCAAGGCGCTGCACCATCCGTTGGCGCTTGACGTCGGCTATGGCCGGGTTGCCGTGATATCCTGCGGCCTCCAGCATCTCGATGCAGATCTGCAGGTCGGTCAGCTCCTCACTGATGGCCAGCCAGCACTCGGGCGTGGTCTTGGGGGTGGGATTTTCGCCCCGCAGCCGCCGGGCCTCTTTCAGGCAGGCGTGGGCCAGCTCGGCGCATTCTTCAGCGGTCTGCTCCAGCATGGCGGGCTTGCCGATGCGGTCAATGATCGTTTTCATGGAGCGCCTCCAATCTCCGCAGGGTAATCTCCACGGCCTCGTCCGTCATAGGAGCGCCGCAGAAAACACAAAAATTCTTTTTACTTGGGTATCCTCTGTTGCCGCATTTTGAGCAACTATAATATCTTTCCGGCATTATGTGTTCTCCATCAAGATATGGGATCCACTCGCCCTTCCACGCCTCCACCTGCTCCCGCGTGGGGATGCGGAGGGCGGCGAGGGCCATTTGCAAGGCTTCCATATACTCTTTTGTGCCGGGGTAAGCATCTTCTGGGTGCGCAGCTAAATCATAAAACGCTTTGCATTCATCGTGTTTATCCTGCAAAATAGCAATCGCTTCTTCCCGCTTCATAGTCAATCCTCCATTTCTGTTATCTCGATCTCAACCCTGGGCCTCGCTTTGTCCACAGCCCAATCGTCAGAAAACCCGGCTATCTCTTTCCAGCCGTCGTTTTGCAGGACCTTGCAGCGCACCAGCGCGTCCTGGACGAACTTGCGGCCGGCAGTGATGTTGTCCCGGTCCCGGCGGCGGTCCGGCTCGACCCACAGATACCGCATCACCACCGGCCGGCGGATATGTACGCCGTGCAGCTGGCGGCGTATCTCGGCGCAGATGCGGCGCTCGGCGTCTTTTTTAAGCTGGGCGCCCTTGTACCGGTTGGACCGCTCGGCCTCGATCAGCTCGTTCAGACCAGGCAGACGGCCGGGGATGGTCAGTTTGTATTGCATGGGGTCACTCCTCCCCCGGCAGCGCGCCGGCCTTTTGCAGGCGGCGCATCACTTCGGCACGGACGGCGCCCGAGCGCGTGCGAAAGGCCGCGTCCTGGGCTGCCCGCTCGACCTGCTGCATGAAGGTTTTGTCGGCCTGGACGTCGGCTAAGATGTCCGACCAGAGCTGCAATAAAATTTCGGTTTCGATCATGGTGTCACCTCCAGGAATCGCTGCTTTTCTTTGTCGAACACAATGTTGAACCAGATTCCCGCCTCTCCTTCCTTGTTTTTTGCCAGGATAAATGGGTGATCTGTGCCTCCCAAAAGAATAATGGCGTCTGCATCCTGTTCAAGCTGGCCCGACTCTTTCAAATCTGCGACTGTAGGGTCAGAGCGTGCGGCTCCACGGTTCAGCTGTGCAAGCCCAAACACTACCATTCCGGTACTTTGTGTAAGCTCATGCAAGGCAATGGAAATTTTCGTGATTTGCGTGTACCGGTCTTTTGCTTCCGTACAGCTCAGCAGCTGCACATAGTCAATAAAAACAATCTGCGCTTTTTTCCGCATTGCCTGCGCTTTTACCCACGATGTACTTTTACCGGATGCAGACCGAAAAAACAGAGGCGCTTTTCTCAACCTTGAAAGGCAATCAAGTTCAGCAGCCGGAACGCGCTTATTTTGCACATCTGCAAGCGGGCTGCGAGTTCGGTTTGCAATCACGCGGCGAATTAAAACCTTTGTGGACGTTTCCAGGCTGAAATAGCAAACCCGATAACCTCTAAGCGCCATCTCGACCGCAAGTTGCAAGGAAAGTGCTGTCTTGCCTGCGCTCGGTCTGCCGCCGATCAAGATAAAGTTTCCCGGCAAAATGTGAAGGTTTCTGTCTAGCTTTGAAAGCCCCGTCGGGATGTATTCCGGTTTGTCTCTAAGTGATCTGATATAATCGTCCACAAGGTCGCCGGAACTCTCGAAGTCGTCTCCTTTGCTCTCAATGTCCAGCGCTTTTCCCATCTTCTCATAGGATTCTTGCAAGTCCTCAAAGCTCATTGCCTGGCTACACGCTTCAAGGGCAATGCTGCGGAACTTTTCGGCGGCCCGGTTTTCCTTAAGCATTTGCAGCCAGTTCAAAATGTTTTCCCGTGTCGGCCTGAGACATTCGCTTTCAATGGACTCCACACACTCTACAATGGGCACTTTCAAGGCCGGGTATCTTTCCGCTGCTGCGACCACATCCAGCTTTCCTGTGGCGTCAAACAGACCAATAAGCGCGGCGCACACCGGCCTTGTTTCTTCGCTGAACAGCTCAAGCTCAAGGTCACCGATCACGTCCGGCGCAACTTCCGGTTTAATCATGATAGAGCCCAAAAAGATTTTCTCTAAATCCATCACTTTGCCTCCCTATACATCGGCTCTTGCGGCTTATATGCCACCGTGTTTCCCTGTGGTTTGTTCTCTCGCCGGTTCCACGTCCTGACAGCCGCTTTCCAATCCTTGATAGGCTTTCCCTTGCCCTGTACCCATCCGTTGGCTGTATAATAGTCAATAAACTGCTGCGGGTCAATCTTGCTGTTCAGCTCACGGCAATATGCAGAAACTTCTTCCAGCGTGGGCGGGGTGAAGCGCTTGCGCTTCTCTCTCTCAGTATTTGATTCTTTAGTCTTAGATTGATTAATATTTAATTGGGGTTTGTAATCCAAACTTGGATTTACCACGTTGCGTTTTTCCAAGTGTGGGTAATCGTAAATAGTCCAATCAACGCTTGAAACTCTACCCAAGTTATCACGGGTTCTGGTTCTTACAAGATAACCGAATTCTTCAAGCTCTTTCAATCCGCTTCTGATAGACGCTTGGCCGTCTTTTTTGAATATGGAGCACAGCCCATTTTCGGAAAACTGCCAGTTGTCAGGAAGTGAAAGCATAGTCACCAAAAGGCCGCGCGCTTTAAGAGATAAGTTATCATCTCGCAATGCGTAATTGTCTACAACGGTAAACTTGCCTCTATTCGGGTTTCTCAATATCGCCATTTAATCCCTCCGTTTCTGATTCTGTTCCCAATGCCGCGTGATGCAATAGCGGATGTATTCGCTGATGGTCATGCCTGCCTTGTCCGCCTCTTTCCGCAAACGTTCGACAAACTCTTTCTTTGCGCTGACAGTGTAATTCATGTCTAACCTCCTTGTGTTTTGTTTCCACTATTATACCACAAAAATAAATACTTTGTCAATATCAATACAACAGAAAAGCCAGGTTTCCCTGGCTGAGTGATATATTAAAACGGGAGGGTTTCGTCATCGTCCAGCGGAGCGGAGAGGTCTGCCTCCGGCGCGGCGTCGTAAGGGGAGGGGATGCTGGTCTCGGTCATGGGCGCGGCTTGCGTCGACCCGTCGGGGATCATGTCTACCACCTGCTGTGACCAGCGCAGGTTAACAAGGTCACCGGGCAGCAGGCCGTCTGCCGACAGGTTGTGGTAAAACTTGCCGCTGCCCTCGGGATACTCCCGGGTCTTGATCTCCCGGCCGAAGGCGACCACAAAGTCGCCCTTCTGGTACATCCCGTCTCGCTCGGTCAGGCCGTCCCAGCACTGGACGTCTACAAAGAGGCTTTTCCAGCGGCCGGCGTCATCCTTTTCGCTCTGGGCCTTGACGTTGAGGACCAAGACGTCCTTGGTGCCCAGGGTCTTGATCTCGGGTTCTCGGGCCAGGGTGCCCGCTACCAGGGCCCCCAGCCGCGTTTTGATGATCATGCGTCCTCACCCCCGAACGGGTCGTCCTCGCTGTCCTGGGGCCCCTCGGCGGGGCTGTCGGCGGTGACGATCTCCACCGCCGGCTGCGCCGGTGCTTTCCGGCTGCGCGGCAGGCTGCGGGGCGCGTCATCGTCCAGCTCGCGGGCCGTGCCCTCTGCGTCTACCTCCACGCCGATTTCCGACTCGTCGTAGGTCAGCCCGTAGGTGCTGGGGAACGCCTCCCGCAGCGCATGGACGAGCGCCACCTTGCGGATCATGGTAGCGGGCTTGCTGGCCCAGAGGCTCTTGCCGGTGTTGTACTCGCCCAGCTTGACCTCCTCATAGTTGGGGCGGCTGCGGTCCTTGTGGTAGACCTTGGCCCAGCCGCCCAGCAGCTCCTCGCCGTCATAGACGGCGGAGCCTTCCCGGTACTCGACGCCGCCGTCGTTCAGCACGATGACACCTGCCTCGAAACCATCATAGGCGGGGTGACGCTCGGCCATCTGCAGGTAGCAGTTTTTGCCCAGGACAATGGTGGCGGGCGTCTCATCCGACTTGTTGTCGTAGTGGATGAGATATGCTTCCCGCGTGAACGGGTTGAGCCGATAGGCCCGGCAGGTCTCCAAAAAGATTTTGCACTCGGCGTCGGTCGCTTTCGCGCAGATGAAATGCCGGACCTCTTCAAAGGACACCGAGAAGTGGTCTCCGCCGGCGGTTTCGATTTCAACCGGCTTGCCGGGAGCGGCCGGGGCCAGAGCGGAGGTGCCAGCCGTCTCAAACTGCGGGGCGCGGGATGCAGGGCGGGTTGCGGTTCCGGCCGCAGGGGCGGCCTGATTTCCAGTTCTGAATGCCATAATGTAATCCTCCTATCACTTGATGCTGCCAAAGCGGAAACCCCGCTCTGCGGCAGACTGCTTGAACCAATCAATATCATCCTGGGTGAACTCGACCCAGAAGCGGTACCGGCGGCGCTCCGGCTCGGCCTGGGGCTGTGCGAAGGTCTGGAGCAGGTTTGTATCCAGGCGGCCTTCGGGTGTCACAAATGCACCTGCCCTGGCGGCCTGTGCAGCCTCGGCGCAGATCTCCCGTTCCTCCTGACTCGGCGGCAAAACGACCGGGGCGGCGGCCCGTGCGGCCTCCGCGTTCCGCCGGGCGGCCTCGGCAGCCTGCTGCCGGGCACGGCTGTCCTTCCGGCGCTGGTACTCGTTCAATGCGGCGTTGAGGGAGAGGTCCCGCAGGTACTCGGTGGTGCAGGCTTCTGCATCCTCGCCGCAGGTTGTGCGGATGATCCGCAGGGCCTCCCGGTGGGTCTCCAGGGCCTTGCGCAGTTCCCGGCCGGCGGCGGACAGGCTGACCGTCTTGTTGAGCCAGCGCTTTTCCAGCACCCGGTCGAAGGGAATGAGCGGTTCCAGGTCCTCCCCGGCGGCGTCGTGGTAGATCATCTCCAGGGCGCGGCGCTTTTCCTCCCGCTCGCCCTCCTCCACCGCTTTGACCTGCCGGTCGATGGCGGCGGAGCACTCTTTGAGCTGGGCCTGCATGGCGTTGATCCGGCGCAGGGGCGCGTCCAGCGCCGCCAGGTAGTGCTTTTTGAGGGCCTGGGCAGCTTTGTTCAGCTGATCGTTCCAGTGGTTGACCTGGGCCCGGTCGGCTTTGGCCCCTTTGATGTCCTCGGCGGTGTACACCCTGTCGGTGTAAGCCGCCAGCAGCGCGTCGATGTTGGCCTGGACTTCGTCCAGGTTGCTGGTGGGCTCCGGGATGGCCGGGGCCTGCACCCGGATGGGGATGAGGTCAGTTGTCACGGTCGTTACCTCCTGTCAGCATATCCTTCGGCGGCTCGGGGAGCGGCATCCAGTGGGTGACGTGCTTGGTGCGGGTGCCGTACACACGCCACCAGCCGTCGAGATCCCGACAGCCTTGCTCCACCTTGGCTTCACCCCAGGCGTATTCACGGTAGACAATGACCGGCTGCCCCAGGGGCGGCAGCTTGTCCTGGACGCTGATCCAGCTGTTTGACGCTTCATCGGGGCGGCTGGAAGTACCGGCCAGCGCTTCGATCTCCTGAGGCTCCAGGCCGGTGTCCTCATAGGCGGCCAGCCGCTGCACGAGCTCCGCTTTGGTGGCGGCGCTCCAGTAGCCGTCCTTGATGCCGTTGACCCGCTGGTGGGTCATGCGCTCATTCTCAGTCATGGCCGGCCTCCTTATCCTTGCGCAGGGCGGCCAAGTCAACCTTGATGATTTCGCTGTCGTCCTGCGTGGCGGCCTGCAGTACGCGGTTCATGAACTTCAGGAAAGCGGTGTTTCGGTTTCCGATGCGCGTGCCCCATTCGTCAGTGATGTGCCGGACCATGAGGCCGATCAGGACGCAGATTCCGATGTTGTCGCCCTCGACGGCGATTTGCACACTCCCGTCGGCAGGGTCATAGTTGGCGTGAATGGTTGTTTTCTTTCGCTCTTGCATTTTAGGTTTACCTCCGTGTATAATAAGATGCGAGAAGCGCCCCTTCTCATTTTTTGGCCCTGCCCGATCTCGTCCATCGGGTGGGGCCGCTTTGCGTTTACAGGCGGATGCCGTCCACCACACGGGCCAGGGCGCACATCTGCCGGATGTACCAGGCCGCCAGCGCCAGCAGCACAGCGGCCAGCAGGGCGCAGACGGTTTTGTTCATGGTTTGCCTCCTTTCGCGGATTTGTAATCCAGGATAAGAGCCTCCCGGGCAGACGGACTTTTGAGCATCAGCTGACCATAGGAGATGCCGGCCCAGTCGGCCACATTGGATAGCAGCCGCAACCGGTCCTCTCCAACTTGTGCTTTAGCTGCGGCACGTGCGGCGACGTCTGCGGGGCGAGGGTTGGTCATGTAAGGACCGGCAAAGCTGCGAGCAGCCTTTTTTCTTTCATAGCCGGCTGCGTGCTGTTCTGATTCCACGACGGGCCGGCATGCCGGACAATACTTTGCTCTGGCATAGCCTGCAGATGAGACGTTAAAAGACTGCCCACAGCGCTGAC
>JFBN01306987.1_pt1 | contig 32763 bp, 34 predicted proteins | sample 768741 | NCBI WGS metagenome assembly JFBN01 (sample SAMN01983846, study PRJNA193217) | chicken gut metagenome | biome: terrestrial biome; isolation source: ceca of Broiler chicken | host: Gallus gallus | place: United Kingdom: England | collected 2010-09-07
CGCCGTTTGTTGTCAGCAGCCCGTTTCACGGTCTGCGTGTAGTTCCTTGTAAACTGACCTAACCCGAAGTACAAAGCGCAGTTTCACACAAAGGCGGTCATGCTGCCTGTGGATCAGGTTGAGTCATTGGTCGGCTATGCCGTCGGCGGGGTGTGCCCCTTTGGGGTAAATGAGGGCGTGCAAGTCTATCTGGATGAATCGCTCAAACGCTTTGAAACGGTTTTTCCTGCCTGCGGGACGGCGAACAGCGCTGTGGAACTGACGATCCCGGAGCTGGAACGCAGTTCGGGCTACCGTGCGTGGATCGATGTTTGTAAGCCGCGCGGATAAATGAATTTTAAGTAGGGGGGGCGGTGTAAAAGCCGCCCTCTGTTTTTGCAGAAATTCTTTTATGAATTTTTGTAAAATTATTGACTTTTTTGCGAATTTTCTCTAATATGTGTATCATACCAAATAGGGCACGGATTTCCGTGATCCCGACTATATCTATCGGTTGGAAAGGGGCTGCATAATTGGAAAAAAACGCAGTGATCATTGACCTGAAAAATATCTCCGTCAGCTTTGACGGGCAACCGGTGCTTAAAAACATCAATTTGTACATCCGAGACGGGGAGTTTGTTACGTTGCTTGGCCCCTCCGGCTGCGGAAAAACCACAACGCTTCGTATCATTGCCGGCTTTCAGGCGCCGGACAGCGGCGAAGTCATTTTTGAAGGAAAAGTCATCAATGGTGTGCCGGCGCACAAGCGTCAGGTCAACACCATTTTTCAGCGTTATGCTCTGTTTCCGAACCGCAATGTTTTCGACAACGTTGCATTCGGGCTGGAACAGAAAAAGCTCCCAAAGGCAGAGATCCGCAAGACGGTGGAGGAAATGCTGGCGCTTGTCAATCTTAAGGGATTTGAAAAACGCCGCATTGGCTCGCTTTCGGGCGGGCAGCAGCAGCGCGTTGCCATTGCGCGTGCACTTGCCGTTAAGCCGCGCGTTCTGCTTTTGGACGAACCGCTCGGCGCGCTTGATCTGAAGCTGCGCAAGGATATGCAGGTGGAGCTTAAAAACATCCAGCAGCGGCTCGGCATAACGTTTATTTATGTTACCCACGATCAGGAAGAGGCACTGTCCATGTCGGATACCATTGTCGTGCTGGACAACGGTGAGATCCAGCAGATCGGTACGCCGACTGATATTTATAACGAACCGAAAAACGCTTTCGTGGCGGATTTCATTGGCGAAAGCAATATTCTCGACGGCATCATGCATGAGGATTTCTCCGTGGAGTTCCACGGGATGCGCTTTCAGTGCGTGGATAAAGGCTTCGGCAAAGACGAGCCTGTGGATGTCGTTGTGCGCCCCGAAGATGTGGATATTGTCCCGCCCGAAGAGGGGATGCTGCGCGGTGTCGTGACCTCTGTGACCTTCAAGGGCGTACATTATGAGATCATTGTGGACATTGACGGCTTTAAATGGATGGTGCAGACGACCGGATACTCCGCAGTCGGTGATGAGATCGGTCTTTCCATTAAGCCCGATGAGATCCAGGTCATGAAGAAGAGCGCTTATTCCGGGCTGTACGGCGATTACAGTTCGTTCAGCGAGGAGTTCGATGAGCTTTCGGATCCCGATTCTGAGTCATCCGATGATGCTCCGGCGGAGGTATAGCCATGAAAAAAACCTCGCTGACGGCAAAGCTCGTCAATGCGCCGTACATCGTTTGGTCGATTCTTTTTATTCTTGCGCCGATGATCATGGTCGTGTACTATGCGCTGACCGACCGTGACGGCAATTTTACGCTGTCTAATTTGACTTCACTTTCCGAGTATACGGAAACGTTCGGCCGTTCGATCTGGTACGCTTTCCTTGCGACTGTGATCTGTCTGCTTTTGTCATATCCGCTGGCGTATATCATGGCGCGCTCGAAAGCATCCAGGCAGCGCACGCTGATGATGCTCATCATGCTGCCGATGTGGATGAATTTCCTGATCCGCACCTATTCGTGGATCACCATACTTAATAATACCGGCATTCTCAATACGCTGTTTGAAGCGATCGGTATCGGCCGCGTACAAATGATCAATACGCCGGGTGCTGTCATTTTGGGTATGGTCTATAACTTTTTACCTTATATGGTACTGCCGATCTATTCGGTCATGTGCAAGCTTGATCAGAGCTTGATCGAAGCCGCACAGGATCTTGGCTGCAACGGCAGGGCAGTGTTAAAAACCGTTATTTTCCCGCAGAGCCTGCCGGGTGTGATCTCCGGCATCACTATGGTCTTTGTGCCGTCTGTCAGTACCTTTTATATTAGCCAAAAGCTCGGCGGCGGCAAATTTATGTTGGTTGGCGATGCAATCGAAATGCAGTTCCAATCCGCCTACAACTACAATCTCGGCGCGGCGCTGTCACTGGTCCTGATGCTGATGATCGTCATCTGTATGCTGATCATGAATCGCTTTACGGACAATTCGGAAGAGGGGGCGATGCTGTTTTGAAACCGAAGCGCGCACTCTCAAATATCTATATTGCATTGATCATGCTGTTTCTGTACGCGCCGATGCTCGTGATGGTGGTGTTCTCCTTTAACGGCACTTCGAGCACCGGTGTGCTGGACGACTTTTCAACCAAATGGTACAGTGAACTGTTGAAGGACAGCGTGACTTTGCAGGCACTTTCCAACACATTGATCCTGGCGGTCACCTCGTCTTTGATCGCGATGGTGCTCGGAACGGCCGCTGCGGTCGGCATCCATTCCATGAAAAAGAAGTGGCTTAAGACGTCGGTACTTACCGTGACCAACATCCCGATGGTCAATCCCGAGATCGTTACGGGCGTGTCCATGATGCTGCTGTTCGTGTTTGTCGGGCGGCTGGTCGGAAAAAGTGATGTGCTCGGGTTCCCGACGCTGCTCATTGCGCACGTTACGTTCAGCCTGCCGTATGTCATTCTTTCGGTGCTCCCGAAGCTGCGGCAAACGGATCGGCACTTAGGCGAAGCCGCGCAGGATCTCGGCTGTCCGCCGGTTACGGCATTTTTTAAAGTGATTCTTCCGAATATTTCATCCGGCATTATTTCGGGACTTATTATGGCATTTACATTGTCGCTCGATGATTTTATCATCAGTTATTTTGTGAGCGGCCCGAAATTCCAAACCTTGCCGATTGTTATTTTTTCAATGACAAAGAAAAAAGTCAAGCCCGACATGTATGCGCTCTCCACGCTGATTTTCCTTGCTGTGCTGCTTTTGTTGGTGCTGATGAATATTATGCAGGCGCGCGCCGAAAAGAAAGAAAAAAAGGCGCAGTCCGCAAGACTTTAAAAAGGGGATGAAACCATGAAAAAAATCATTTCTGTTGTTTTAGTGCTTGCACTTTGTGCAGGGCTCTTTGCACTGTCTGGCTGCGGCGGCACGCAAACGGTCGAGCTGGACACCTCCAAGCTTGTCGGAAATTATGATGTGCCGGAATTACGCGGGACGGAGATCAATGTATACAATTGGGGCGAGTATATTTCAGACGGCTCTGAGGACACGCTCAATGTCATTCAGGCGTTTGAGGACTTAACAGGCATTCAAGTTAATTACACGATGTACGATTCCAATGAGGATATGTACGCGAAGATGAAAAGCGGCGGCGCAAGCTACGATGTGGTCTTCCCGTCGGACTATATGATCGCCCGCATGATTGAAGAGGGCATGCTGCAAACGATCGATTTTGCAAACGTTCCCAACTATTCCTATATTTCCGAGGACTTCAAAGATCTGTATTTCGACCCTGATAACGCTTACAGCGTTCCGTACACAGGCGGTATGGTCGGACTGATCTACAACACCACTATGGTCGAAGGCACGCCGGACAGCTGGGAGATCATGTGGGACGAAGCCTATTCCGGGCAGATTTTGATGTTCAACAATCCGCGCGATGCATTCGGCATTGCGCAGTTCCTGCTCGGGCAGTCCGTCAATACAACGGATGCGGCTCAGTGGCAGGCAGCGGCGGATAAGCTCATTGCGCAAAAACCGGTCGTACAGTCCTATGTCATGGACGAGGTGTTCGACAAAATGGAAAGCGGCGAGGCTGCGATCGCGGCGTATTACGGCGGCGATTACCTGACCATGGCGGATATTAACCCCGACCTTGCTTTTGTTTATCCGAAAGAGGGCACCAATATCTTTGTAGATTCGATGTGCATCCCGGCAAACGCCAATAACAAGGCGGCAGCCGAGCTGTTCATCAACTTCATGTGCGAGCCGGAGATCGCCCTCGCGAACGCCGAGTATCTCTGCTATCTCTGCCCGCATACGGCGGTGCTCGAGGATGAGCGCTATACGCTTCGGGGCAATGAAGTGCTGTACCCGCAGCAAGAGGTCAAGACGGAATATTTTTATAACTTAGACCGCGATACGCAGGATCTGCTTTCGCGCCTTTGGGAGCAGGTAAAGCTCGCGTAAGTGCGCACAGAGGTTTTTATGGATCAAATACAAAAGCCGGATGTGCCCGCTCTGCCGTTTTTTGAGAGTGGAAACGTGTATACGGGCAGCATCTGTCAAAGCTATCGATTCCGCATAGCAAAAGAAGAGAACGCACTTACCGGTTCTTTTTGGACACAGGATGTCTGCTACGAATGTGCGGAAAACGTACAAACTGCGCAATTCCCGATTTCGGAAGATGGTTTGCGATCCTGTGTGGATTGGATCGCGGAACACCAGCCCCAATAAAAAACAACCTTATAGGAACAGGGAAGCCGAGTACCGGCTTCCCTGTTCCTATTATGTATACAAAGTTTAGATTCGATTATTTTAAAGGAAATGGCGTATTGGCACGAAAAAGGTCTTGGCAGAGGCGACAAGAAAACGCAGCAGAACCCTTACAAGTGGGGAAAGACAACAGTTGTAAAAATACTCGCTCAGCAGGAATACTGCGGTGATGTCATCAACTTCAAGACCTACTCCAAATCATTCAAGAACAAAACCCGTTTGGAAAATCCGAGAGAGAACTGGGCGGTATTCAAGAATGTTCACGAACCGATTATCGACCGTGAAACCTTTGAGCAGGTGCAAAAGCTAACGGCAAAGACAAAGCGCAGAGCGCCGAAAAAGGATAATGCCGTAAAAAATATGTTCAGCGATTTGCTCTTCTGTGCTGATTGCGGAAGCAAGCTTTGGTTTCATACCGATTGATACAAAAAATCGAGTGTTCATAACGGATTTGAGTTATGAACACTCGATATGGTGCGGATAACAGGACTTGAACCTGCACGCTTGCGCACAAGATCCTAAATCTTGCGTGTCTGCCAATTCCACCATATCCGCAAATCGGTTGTGCCAAGATTATAACAAATTTACACCCGATTTTCAATATGGAATTCCAAGTTTTGGATAGACAAAAACAGCTATATGGTATACAATACATATAAAAGAATCCTTGAAAGGACGTGTTTTGTGTGAAATCCGTCTGGACAGATCAAGTGGACAGGGCCTGCCCGTTGCCCGAATACCCGCGCCCGCAGCTTGTGCGCGAGAATTGGATGAACTTGAACGGGACTTTTTCCTATGCCATCCTGCCGCAGTCGCAGCCGTGGCCGGAACGATACGATGGTGAGATCCTCGTTCCGTTTGCTGTGGAATCTCTGCTTTCCGGCGTGGAAAAGCCGCTGCTTCCGAACGAACGGCTTTGGTATCAAAAGAAATTTACTCTGCCGGAACGCATGGCGGACAAAACCATTCTTTTGCATTTCGGTGCGGTGGATTGGAAATGCCGCGTGTATATCAACAAAACTTTGGTAGGGGAGCACACAGGCGGGTATTGCGCGTTTACCTTTGACATCACCGCTTTTTTGCAGCCCGGCGAAAATGAACTGGTCGTCGGTGTCTATGACCCCACCGACAACGGCTGGCAGCAGCGCGGCAAACAGGTCATCCAAACGCATGGCTTTTGGTATACGGCGACCTCCGGCATTTGGCAGACCGTTTGGCTGGAAGCAGTCAGCGAATGCTATGTGCAGGGCTTAAAGCTGCTGCCGGATACTGACAATGGAACGCTTTCCCTGCAAACCAAATTGAACGACGCTGAGGGCGTTGCCTTGAAAGCTGCCGTTACCTTTGACGGGGAATCAGTATTTTCGGGCGATATTTCTACGGATGCCGTGATTGCAGTTCCGGACGCTAAACTTTGGAGCCCGGAAGAGCCGAATCTCTATGACATCCGGCTTGAAGTTTACCGGGACGGCGTGCGCACGGATACCGTCACGAGCTATTTCGGCATGCGTAAATTTCATGTGGATAAGGATGCTTCGGGCAAGCCGCGGCTGTTCCTAAACAACAAGCCGTATTTCCAAAAAGGGCTTCTCGACCAGGGGTATTGGCCCGACAGCGGGCTTACCCCTCCGACGGATGAAGCCATGATCTTTGATATTTCCGAAATGAAGCGGCTGGGCTTCAACATGCTGCGCAAGCACATCAAGGTAGAGCCCCTGCGCTGGTATTACCACTGTGACCGGCTCGGCATGCTTGTCTGGCAGGATATGGTCAGCGGCGGGGAGTATATCGGCAATTTTTATGCAGGCGTATTGCCGAACATCGGCATTTTGCATGTGAAGGACAACAAAAACTACGCGCGCTTCAAGCGAACCAAGCCGGAATGGCGCGAGGACTACCGCCGTGAGCTTGCTGAGATGATCGACCTGCTTTATAACGCGGTTTCCTTGTATGCTTGGGTTCCCTTTAATGAGGCGTGGGGGCAGTTTGACGCGCTGGAGATCTGCGACCGCGTTCGCAAGCAAGACGCAAGCCGTGTGATCGACCATGCAAGCGGCTGGTATGATCAGGGCGGCGGCGATATTCAAAGCATGCACAAATACATTTTGCCCATTCGTATGCGCAAGCTTGATGACCGCGCCTTTGTCATTACGGAATTCGGCGGCTATTCCCGCAAGGTGGAGGGGCACACCTGGAATCCGAAAAAAGCGTTCGGCTATCTGATGTTCTCCGATAAAGAAAAGCTGACCGCGGCATATGCAAAGCTTTTGAAAAAGCAGGTGATCCCGCTCATCGAACAGGGGCTTTCCGGCACGATCTACACACAGTTGAGCGACGTGGAAAACGAGGTCAACGGCATTTATACCTATGACCGTGCGGAACTGAAGATCGACGAGCAGACTTTGATCGATCTCAACCGCCAGATGACGCTGTAAACAAAAGGGGAGGGGTATATGGCAAATTCCAAGCTGAAGCTGCTGTATATTTTGGAGCTGCTTTACAACGAAAGCGATGAAGATCATCCAATAGACACCGAGCGCATCCAACTGTATCTTCGCAACCATAACATTGAAGCCGAGCGCAAATCCATTTACAGCGACATAACGGTATTAAAAGAGTTTGGGTTTGATGTTTTGCTGAACAAAGGCGCTTCGGGCGGTTACTTTCTGGCGTCGCGCGAGTTTGAGGTCGCCGAGATCCGCCTGTTGTGTGACGCCGTGCAGGCAGCAGGATTCATCTCTCCGAAAAAGAGCCGGCATCTTATCGATAAGATCCTCACGCTTGTCAGCGCCCCGCAGGCACAGCAGATCAAAAGCCAGGTCTATGTGGACAATCGTCCGAAATCCGCCAATGAGGAGATCTATTATCACATTGACAAGCTCAACCGCGCGATCCAGAACGGCTGGCAGGTACAGGCGCTTTACCGCCGCCGCAAGATCACGGATCAAAATGCGGTTGAGTATGACGACCGCTTACACACCGTCAGCCCATACGCGATGATTTGGGCGGATGACCACTATTATCTGGTGTGCAACAAAGCGAAATATGATAATTTAATGGTTTTGCGCATCGACCGCATCAAAAAGTTGGAGATTCTTGAAAACGAAAGGGCGCGCCATTTCTCTGAGGTATCGCCGTATAAAAATTCCTTTGACTCTGCGGACTATGCAAAACGGCATTTGCATATGTTTTCAGGCACGCCGGAAGGCGTCGAATTGATTTGCCAAAACGATCTCTTGGAACAGGTGCTTGACCGATTCGGCGAGGATGTGCGTCTGTACCGTGCGGGTGAGGATAAATTCGGTTTACGAACGCAGGCTGCGGTCAACGACGGGCTGGTTGCGTGGATCATGCAGTTCGGCGCCAAAGTCCGTGTCAAGAAGCCGGACAGCTTGAAAAAATTGCTGTTTGAAAAGGCGCGAGAGATTGAGAGCGTGTATAAAATTTAAGTGCTTGTGCACAATAGACAAAAAATCCCTGCGAATTTTAACGCATTGTCCGGTCTGGCACTTGCAAAAAATGGAAGATTGTTATAAAATAATCAAGGTTGCGGAAAGGCCGCTATAAATCGGAAAGGATGAAAAATATGAGTAGTGCACTGAACAAGAAAACGGTTGAAGATCTGGACGTAAAAGGCAAGCGTGTCCTTGTACGCTGTGACTTCAACGTAAAAATGGAAAACGGCGTGATCACCAGCGACAAGCGTATCGTCGCATCTCTGCCGACCATTCAGTACTTGATCAAAAACGGCGCAAAAGTCATTCTCTGCTCGCATCTCGGCAGACCGAAGGGCGAGTTTAATCCTGAATTTTCGATGAAGCCTGTTGCCGAACGCTTGTCCGAGCTTTTGGGTCAGCCCGTGAAGCTTGCGAAAGACGTAGTCGGCGAGAGCGCGCAGGAGCTTGCCGCTTCGCTTCAGGACGGCGAAGTTCTGCTGTTGGAAAATGTCCGTTTTGAACCCGGCGAGACCAAAAACGATCCCGAGCTTTCCAAGAAGTTTGCGGCTTTGGCGGATCTGTATGTCAACGATGCTTTCGGCTCGGCGCACAGAGCGCATTCTTCCACGGCGGGCGTTGCCGATTATCTGCCCTCTGCCTGCGGTTACCTGATCCAGAAGGAGATCCAATTTATCGGCGGCGCGCTTGAGAATCCGAAGCGCCCGTTGGTCGCTATTCTCGGCGGCGCGAAGGTCTCGGATAAGATCGGCGTGATCACCAATCTGATCGATAAATGCGATACGCTTATCATTGGCGGCGGTATGGCGTATACCTTTATGAAAGCGCTTGGCCACAGCATCGGCAATTCTCTTTTGGAAGAGGATAAGGTGGAGCTTGCCGCTGAAATGATGCAGAAAGCGAAAGATAAAGGCGTGAAGTTCCTTATTCCCGTGGATAACAAGGTCGGTAAGGAATATAAGCCCGATACGGAAGCAAAAGTCGTCAACTCCGACGAGATCCCGGATGGCTGGATGGGCCTTGACATCGGCCCTGAAACGCAGAAGCTGTTTGCAGATGCAGTCAAGGGCGCCGGTACCGTCATTTGGAACGGTCCGATGGGTGTTTCCGAATGGGATAATTTCGCTGCCGGCACCATTGCCGTGGCAACCGCCATTGCGGACAGCGGTGCGATCTCGATCATCGGCGGCGGTGACTCCGCTGCGGCGATCCAAAAGCTCGGCTTTGCGGATAAAATGTCGCATATTTCTACGGGCGGCGGCGCTTCTCTCGAATACCTGGAGGGCAAAGAACTGCCCGGCATTGCCGCATTGGACGATAAAGAATAATGCAGTATACAGGTGGGCGCTTGCGTTCACCTGTATCTCAATTTTTGATAAGGAGAAGACAACATGAATAAAGCAAAACGTGCGGCGGTCATCGCCGGCAACTGGAAAATGAACAAAACCCCCTCTGAGGCGAAAGCATTGATCGAAGAAATGAAGCCGCTGGTCAAAGACGCCGGCTGCGATGTAGTTCTGTGTGTGCCTTTTATCGACATTCCTGCCGCAGTTGAAGCAGCAAAGGGCTCGAACATCAAGATCGGTGCCGAGAACGTACACTTCAAGGCTTCCGGCGCCTACACCGGTGAGGTTTCCGCCGACATGCTTACGGAAGCCGGTGTGGAATACGTTGTCATCGGGCACAGCGAAAGAAGAACTTATTTCGGTGAAACGGATCAAACCGTTAACCTGCGCACGCTTGCGGCACTGAATTCGGGCCTGAAAGCGATTGTCTGTGTCGGTGAAACGCTTGAACAACGTGAACTCGGCTATACCGAGACACTGCTGAAATTCCAAACCAAAATGGCGCTGACCAACGTGACGGCTGAACAGCTTAAAAATGTTATCATTGCTTATGAACCGGTTTGGGCGATCGGCACAGGTGTAACGGCCACTGCGGAGCAGGCGGACGAGGGCAACGGCTTTGTCCGCGCGGCTGTTGCGGAAGTGTACGGCGAAGATGCCGCGCAGGCGCTGACCGTGCAATACGGTGGCTCGATGAATGCGGGCAATGCGGAAGAACTGCTGGCAAAGGAAAATGTGGACGGCGGTCTCATCGGCGGCGCTTCGCTGAAAGCGAAGGATTTTGCCGCCATCGTCGCTGCTGCATCGAAATAAGGAAGAGGAACTGAATCATCATGAAAAAACCTGTTGTTTTGTGCATTATGGACGGTTTTGGCTATAATCCGTCCGATTACGGCAATGCCATTCGCGCCGCAAAAACACCGCGTCTGGACGAAATTATGCAAAATAATCCCATGACCTACATCGGCGCTTCCGGCATGGATGTCGGGCTTCCCGACGGGCAGATGGGTAACTCTGAGGTCGGGCACACAAATATCGGCGCGGGGCGCATTGTCTATCAGGAGTTGACGCGCATCACCAAGTCCATTCAGGACGGGGATTTCTTCCAAAACGAAGCCTTCGTCGGTGCGGTAGACAACTGCAAGAAAAACGCCACGGCGCTGCACCTGATCGGGCTTTTGTCCGACGGCGGTGTGCACAGCCATAACACGCATCTGTATGCGCTCTTAAAGCTCGCAAAAGACAGCGGACTTACCGACGTATATGTGCACTGCCTTTTGGACGGCAGAGATGTGCCGCCGGCCTCCGGTGTAGAATATATTCGCGAATTGCAGCAGAAAATGCAGGAGATCGGTGTCGGCAAAATTGCTACGGTCATGGGCCGTTTTTACGCGATGGATCGTGACAATATTTGGGATCGTGTCGGTATGGCGTACAATGCCATGGTAAACCGCGAGGGGATCACTGCTGATGACGCGGTTGCCGCCGTGGAAAAATCGTATGATACGATCGATGAGGACGGCAAGCACCTGACCGATGAATTCGTGATGCCGACCGTGATCGCGGGCGGTGCACCGATTTCGGCGAATGATTCTGTTATCTTTTTCAACTTCCGCCCCGACCGCGCCCGTGAGATCACGCGCTCGTTCGTGGATCCCGATTTTACCGGCTTTGCTCGCAAGGCGTATTTCCCGTTATACTATGTCTGCATGACGCAGTATGACGAGGAAATGCCGAACGTAGAGGTCGCTTTTAAGCCCGAACGGCTGGTCAACACCATGGGCGAGTATCTGTCCAAGCTCGGTAAAACGCAGCTTCGCATCGCCGAAACACAAAAATATGCGCATGTGACGTTCTTCTATAACGGCGGCGAGGAAAAGGTTTATCCGGGGGAAGATCGCATTTTGATCGATTCCCCGAAGATCTCCACCTTTGACCTCAAACCCGAAATGAGTGCCTACGAAGTCTGCGACGCCGCCTGCAAGGAAATTCTCAGCGGTAAATATGATGTTGTGATCCTCAACTACGCGAACTGCGATATGGTCGGGCATACGGGTATTTTTGATGCGGCTGTCAAAGCAGTGGAGGCTGTAGATACCTGCGTCGGCAAGCTGACCGATGCGGTCATGCAGATGGGCGGCGTGATCCTCATCACTGCCGACCATGGCAACGCGGATCAAATGTATGCAGAGGACGGTTCACCGTTTACGGCGCATACCACGAACCCCGTTCCGCTGGTGATCGTGGGCAAGGATTGCAAGCTCAAACAGTCGGGCGGCAGGCTTTGCGACCTTTCGCCGACGATGCTGGACATCATGGGGCTCGAGCAGCCGAAAGAGATGACCGGTGTTTCGTTAATCGAAAAATAACCGCACAAAAACGGCAGACAGCAAAAAGCTGATCCCATCGGCACACAGTGCGCAAAGCACCGTGTGCCGAATTTTTTTGACGCCGACCGCACCGTAATATACCGTAACGGTGTAAAATGTGGTTTCGGTCGATCCCGCGATCACCGAGGCTGTGCGCCCGATAAAAGAGTCCGCGCCATAGGTCGTCAGCAAGTTTTGAAATGCGCTTAATGATCCGCTGCCGGAGATCGGCGATAAAATACAAAGCGGCAGCACCTCTGCGGGAAACCCAAGCTTGGAAAGCAGGGGAGAAAGCGCAGCGGTAAGCGCGTCCGAAACACCGCTCGCCGTAAGCATCTGTACGGCGAGCAGCAGCCCGACGAAGGCCGGCAGGACGGAGACGGCGCAGGATATGTTTTCTTTTGCTCCTTCTAAGAACACATCGAATACCCGCACGCGCTTGCATGCGCCGTAAATCAAGATGCCCCCGATGCAGAACAGGAGAACAAAGGTTCCGATCTCGCTCATCCGTGTTTTCTCCCGAGCAGCTTTGTAAGCAGGATTGCGCCCGCACAACCGAGAAACGACACACAAAGCGTTGCAGGTAAAATCTCCATAGGTACATGCGAACCGCTTTCATGGCGAAGCATGGCTACGGTAGTCGGGATCAGACGAATGCAGGCGGAATTGAGCACAACAAACAGGATCATGTCGTTGCTCGCCGTATCTTGAAACGGCGCATGCCGCTTCAGCCGCCGCATTGCCTCAATACCGAGCGGTGTTGCAGCGTTCCCGAGCCCAAACAGGTTGGCGGTAATGTTCATGGAAACCGCGCTTTTTGCTGCCGCGTCGTTTCGAATCCCCGGAAACAGTCGATTTAAAAGCGGGGAGAGCAGCTTTACAAAACGGTCTGTCAAACCGGCTTGCCGCGCCACGCGCATCAGCCCGCCCCAAAGGCAGAACATACCAAGCATTTTAAGCGTTACTGTCACAGCTTCATCAGCCGCCGAAAATACCGCGTCTGATACCGCCTGCGTGTTACCGCTGCAAACGGCGAAAATAATCGCGAGTACAATCATGCCCGACCAGATATAATTCATCATATGCATCACCGATACAGTTTATTTTGTCGAGCATAGAATTATGCTAATATTGACAAAAATGTCAAAAAATGCAATAATGATACGAAAGCAATTTCAATTTGTAAAATGGAGGTGCGTCGATGAAATCAACCGGGATTGTCCGCGGGCTGGATAAAATGGGTAGGATCGTTCTCCCCATGGAAATTCGGAAGCTTTTGCATTTGATCGATGACAAAAGCTATGTGGAATTTTACACCGAAGCCGACAGTGTTATTTTGAAGAAGTATGTGCCCGCCTGTATTTTTTGTGACAACGCGGACAATACGGTGGAGTACCACGGCATGAAGATCTGTAAAGACTGTTTGCACAAGCTTAACCTGCTTGCGCAAGAGCTTCCGCCGGATCAAGATGCCGATTCTGACGAGATTTGATTCCAAAACCCACACAAAAATGCGCCGTGCAGAATCTGCACGGCGCATTATGATTTTGAAAGGCTCAGAGATTATTCAGATGGTAGCTGAGTGTCATAAGGCTGTCGGACAGATGTACGTTTTCAACCGCAACATCCGGGTAATTCGCCGAAATGTCGTAGTGCGTAAAATTCCAAAAGCCTTTTACACCGAGTTTGACCAGTTCCTGTGTGACTTCGGCTGCGCTTTCACTCGGAATACACAATACCGCAACAGTTGGGGCATTTTCGCGGCAGAAATCATAAAGTCCGTCGATCTGCCGAATCGGTAAACCGCGCACCAGCTGACCTGCCAACGCCTCATTGCGGTCAAAGATGCCGATCAGGTTGAAGCCGCGTTCCTCAAAGGACATATGCGCTGCAACGGCTCTGCCGAGGTTGCCCGCGCCGATCAACACGGTTTTGGCTTTTTTGTTGACGCCGAGGATCTTACCGATCTCCGCATAGAGCTGACTGACATTGTAGCCGTATCCTTGCTGTCCGAAGCCACCGAAGCAGTTTAAGTCCTGGCGGATCTGTGAGGCAGTAAAGCCCATGCGTTTGGAAAGCTCACTGCTGGAAATGCGCTGCACCCCGTTTTTCTTCATTTCCCCTAAAAAACGATAGTAGCGGGGCAGCCGTTTAATGACCGAAAGGGAAACGTCGTTTTTAGGCATGAACTCACCTCATTCGCTGAGTGACCGAACGGTCTCCATAACATAGTCGCCGAACGCGCTGCAAGTGGCACCATCCTCGCGGCCGGTGATCTGTAATTTCTTTTCTTCAAACATGCAGATATCCAAAGCACGTTCCAAAAGATCTGCCTGTTTCTGCTTGCCGATGTGCGACAGAAGCATTACGCTTGCGCGCAGCATGGAGCAGGGGTCGGCGTACTGTGCACGTCCTTCACGCACCATGCGCGGCGCAGAGCCGTGGATCGCCTCAAACATCGCATAGCGCTTGCCGAGATTTGCGCTGCCCGCCGTACCAACGCCGCCCTGGAACTCCGCAGCTTCATCGGTGATGATATCGCCGTACAGGTTTGGCAGGATGAATACCTTGAAATCGCGTCTGCGCTTTTCGTCGATCAGCTTGGCGGTAGTAATGTCTACATACCACTCGTCCGTGGTGATTTCAGGATATTCCTCGCCGACCTTTTTGCAGATACGCAAAAATTTGCCGTCCGTTGTTTTGATTACATTTGCCTTATTGATGATCGAAACGCGGTCTTTGCCGTTTTTGCGCGCGTATTCATAAGCAAGGCGCGCGATGCGCTCTGTACCCTCGCTGGTTGTAACAACAAAGTCCATCGCGAGGTCATCGTCCACTTCAATGCCTTTGGAGCCGACCGCATACGCACCCTCCGTATTCTCGCGGAAGAACGTCCAGTCAATGCCGAGCTCGCGCACCTTGACGGGACGAACGTTTGCAAACAGATCCAACGCCTTGCGCATGGCGACGTTTGCGCTTTCGATGTTTGGCCACGGATCGCCCGCCTGCGGCGTGGTGGTCGGGCCTTTTAAAATGACATGGCAGGCCTTGAGCTGTTCAAGTACATCGTCGGGGATCGCTTTCATCACCGCTACGCGGTTTTCAATGGTCAGCCCGTCGATCTCACGGAATTCGATCTTGCCCGCCTTTACGTCGTCAGCAAGCATATAGGCAAGTACGCGCGCGGATTCTTTTGTGATGATCGGACCGATGCCGTCGCCGCCGCATACGCCGATAATGATCTTGTCCAGCTTGTCATAGTCCACAAAATCCTTTTGGGCTTTAATGCGGTCGGAACGCGCCGACTGCTCGCGCACCAGCGCTTCAAAGGCTTGCAGAGCTTTTTGCAGATTTGCTTCAGTCATGGGGTTGCCTCCTTAAGATTACAGGGATTCTCTCGTATAATTGAGCAGACCGCCTGCAAGCAGAATGTCTTTCTGCCGCTCGGACAGTGAATAGGTAAGCTTATAGCGTTCGCCGGTCGTCTTGTTTTCCAGCGTCACGGGCGCGCCGCTTTCCAATTCCGACTTGATGTTCGGCAGGCTCAACTCGTCGCCTTGTGAGATCTTGTCATAATCCGCCTCGTTTTGGAAGTTCAGCGGCAGGATCCCAGCATTGATGAGGTTCGCACAGTGGATGCGCGCAAAAGATTTGGTGATAACCGCCTTTACGCCGAGATATAAGGGCACAAGCGCCGCATGCTCACGCGAAGAGCCCTGCCCGTAATTCGCACCGCCGATAACAATGCCCTTGCCCTCTTGTTTGCAGCGTTCGGCAAAAGTTTTGTCGCAAACCGCAAAGCAGAACTGCGAAAGGTAGGGGATGTTGGAGCGGTAGGGGAGGATCTTTGCGCCGGCGGGCATAATGTGGTCGGTCGTGATGTCGTCGCCAACCTTGAGTACCGCTTTTGCTTCGATCGAATCAGGCAGTTTGTCGGTCGTCGGGAAAGGCTTGATGTTCGGCCCGTACAGAACTTCCACGTCTTTCGCCTCTTCGGGAGAAGCAGGCAGGGCGATCATGTTGTCGTTGACGTCAAATTTCTCCGGCATGTCGATGTGCAGCGGCTCGCCGAGCTCGCGCGGGTCGGAAAGGACGCCCGTAAGCGCCGAATAAGCAGCGACCTCGGGGCTGACAAGATAAATACCTGCATCCGCCGTACCGGAGCGACCCTCAAAATTACGGTTGAACGTGCGCAGCGAAACACCGCCGGAATTCGGCGACTGCCCCATGCCGATGCAAGGGCCGCACGCGCTTTCAAGGATGCGCGCGCCCGCGTCGATCATATCGGCCAAAGCGCCGTCTTTGGCGAGCATATTGAGCACCTGCTTGGAACCGGGCGCAATGGAAAGGCTCACGGTCGGGCAGACGGTTTTCCCCTTTAAGATCGCTGCGACCTTGAGCATATCCATAAGCGAGGAGTTCGTGCAGGAACCGATGCAGACCTGATCGATCTTGATCTTGCCGATCTCCGTAACGGATTTCACGCGGTCGGGCATATGCGGCATTGCCGCCATCGGTGCAAGTGCGGAAAGGTCGATCTCGATCGTCTCGTCGTAAACGGCGTCCGCGTCCGCTTCTAAAGCAGACCAATCCTCGGCGCGGCACTGCGCCTCCAAAAAGGCTTTGGTCACTTCATCGGACGGGAACACGGAAGTTGTCGCGCCAAGCTCTGCACCCATATTTGTAATGGTTGCGCGCTCAGGAACGGAAAGCGTCTTCACACCCTCGCCCGTATATTCAATGATCTTGCCGACGCCGCCCTTTACGGTCATACGGCGCAGGACTTCCAAGATAACATCCTTTGCCGCAACATACGGCGACAGCTTGCCTGTAAGGTGCACATTGACGATCTTCGGCATCGTGATGTAATAGGTGCCGCCGCCCATGGCGACCGCGACGTCCAAACCGCCCGCGCCCATAGCGAGCATCCCGATGCCGCCGCCGGTCGGGGTATGGCTGTCCGAACCGATCAGCGTTTTGCCCGGCTTGCCGAAGCGCTCCAAATGTACTTGGTGGCAGATGCCGTTGCCGGGACGCGAAAAGCGGATACCGCGTTTTTTTGCGACAGATTGGATAAAGCGGTGGTCATCGGCGTTTTCGAAGCCGGTTTGCAGCGTGTTGTGATCGATGTAAGCCACGGAAAGCTCCGTGCGCACGCGCTCAATGCCCATCGCTTCAAATTCAAGGTACGCCATTGTGCCGGTAGCATCCTGTGTAAGCGTCTGGTCAATGCGAAGGCCGATCTCGCTGCCCGGCGTCATATCGCCTGAAACGAGATGGCTTTGGATCAGTTTCTGTGCAACTGTCAATCCCATGTTTTCGGTTCTCCTAACTTTTTCAATTTTTTAACAATCTAATGGTCATATTTTAATACCTATAAGAAAGTTTGTCAATGAATCGGCAAAGATTTTTGACAAGAAATCCTGTTGGATAAGTCCTTTGCGAAAAAGCTGTAAGAATTCAAAGCGGCTGTCGGCTGGGGGATTGATTCATTTTTACGTTTGTGCTACAATACTTGCGCGCGAAAAAAGCTGCGCATTTTGCGCATACTATAGGCAAATACGGTATTGTGAGGCGTAAAGTATGCGTACAAAAAAACAGGCGAGTTTGTTTCAAACCATGATGGCTTCTTTTCCTTCGGCGTCGGAACCGCAGGGGGACGAGGATGCGCATGATCCTGAGGAAACGTCGCCGATCCGCGAGATCGTGGAGACCGGTTCCATCACCGTTTCCAAAGACGGACATCTGATCCATTGCCTGACCGTGATCGGTCAGATCGAGGGACACTATATCCTCCCCGCACAGAATAAAACCACAAAATACGAGCATGTCATTCCGCAGCTTGTTGCGATTGAGGAGAGCAGTGAGATCGAAGGGCTGCTTGTTATCCTTAACACGGTAGGCGGCGACATTGAAGCGGGTCTTGCGATTGCGGAACTCATCAGCGGAATGCAGACGCCGACCGTTTCTCTGGTGCTCGGCGGCGGTCACTCGATCGGCGTGCCGCTGGCTGTTGCGGCAAAACAGTCGTTTATTGTGCCTTCCGCCACAATGACGATCCACCCTGTACGCATGAACGGACTTGTGCTGGGTGTGCCGCAGACCTTTTCGTATTTTCAGAAAATGCAGGAGCGCATTGTAGATTTTGTCGCGCGCAATTCCAACATGCCGCCGAAGCGCTTTCGGGAGTATATGCTGGCGACCGGAGAACTTGCAACAGATGTAGGTACGGTGCTTGAAGGCAAGCAGGCGGTGGAGTCGGGCATGATCGACCAGCTTGGCGGGCTTTCGGATGCACTCGACTGTTTATATTCCATGATCCTGAAACATGCAGCGGGGGAATCCTCGCGTACACCATCCTTGGAGGGAGATTGATGGCTGCATCATCCGGTAAAAAAAGAACTTCGCCCCCGTCGCGGGGGTCGCGCGCAGCGGCACAGCAGGCAAAGGAACAGCGCAGGTCTGCACAAAAACAGCTTGCAGCCGTAGTGTTGTTCTGTGTGGCGTTGCTGCTTTTGTGCCTGTGCTTTATCCCGGGCGGCGGCCTTTGGGGTGGACTTCGCAGCGGACTATTCGGGCTGTTCGGCTTCTGCTCGTTTGTAATCCCGCTTCTGCTGATCCATGTGGCCGTTATGGCAACTTTGGACAAGGCAGGTACAAAAGTAGGCGCAAAAGTTACGGAAGCGGTCCTGCTGATCGTGTTGATCGCTTCCGCCATACATATTTTTTCTTTCAGCGGTACGGCCGATTTCGGTGCGGATATCGCTGATGCCTTCAATGCATTCCGTTTAGAGGGCTCCTTTACCGGCAGCGGTGCTGTCGGCGCGGTGTTCGGCGGCCTTATCCTGCTTGCGACCGGCAGCGGGAAAGCTGCAGCGATCGCAATTGTTTTGATATTGATTTTCCTTTGCGTGATGCTGATGACGGGCATGACGCTGATCAAGCTTTTCCGCGGCGTTGCCAAACCCGTGCAGAAAGCCGGGGAATACCGCGAAGAAAAACTCGAAGAGCTTGCACAAAAGCGTGAACGCGAATATAACGTGGATGTGGATCTCGGTCCCGCGCCTGTGTCACAGTCCCCAAAGAAAAAACGCAGCCGCAAAAAGGACGAAGAAGAGATCGCACAGGTTGTGACAGATTCCGAGCAAACAGCACAGGCGTCGGATAAAGATTCGGATAAAAAGCCCGTTTTGCTTGATGACATCATCAATAAGATGAAAGAGCCTGAGCCTAAACTGCCCGCAGACGGCATCATCCCGATCGCTGCCGAAAAATTCGGCACGGACAAGCCGTCAGATCCTTCCCCGGACGCGGAAGCACAGGATGCGGCAGACGAGCTGCCGCAAAAAACATATGTCAAGCCGCCGCTCGACTGTCTTGCTCCGCCGAAGGCCGCTCGCAATATGAAATATGAGGACGAATTGAAGGCGAACGCGACGAAGCTTGTGGATACGCTCAAAAGCTTCGGTGTAGAGACGCGCATTGTGGACATTTGCCGCGGCCCCTCTGTCACACGCTATGAGATCCAGCCTGCGGCGGGCGTAAAGATCAGCCGTATTACCAATCTTACCGATGACCTTGCGCTCAACCTTGCCGCAGGCGGGTTGCGTATCGAAGCGCCGATCCCGAACAAGGCGGCGGTCGGCATCGAGGTACCGAATAAAAACCGCGCCACGGTCACGTTGCGCGAGATCATCGATACCGATCAGTATCGCAGCGCGAAATCCAAGCTGTTTGTCGCGCTCGGCAAGGATATTGCGGGCAACTGCACCTATGCCGACCTTGCCAAAATGCCGCACCTGCTTGTGGCGGGTACAACGGGCTCTGGCAAATCCGTGTGCCTGAATTCCATGATCGTAAGTCTTTTGTATAACGCCACGCCGGACGAAGTCAAGCTTTTGATGATCGACCCCAAGCAGGTGGAGTTCACGGTCTACAACGGTATCCCGCATTTGATCGTGCCCGTGGTCTCCGACCCGCGCAAAGCATCGGGCGCGCTTGCGTGGGCAGTAACGGAAATGCTGACGCGCTACAAAGCTTTCTCCGATAACAATGTTCGTGACATCAACGGCTATAACAGTATCTGCGAGAGCATCGGCGAAAAGAAAATGCCGCAGATCGTCATTTTCATTGATGAGCTGTCCGACCTGATGATGGCGGCGCCGCATGAAGTGGAGGATTCCATTTGCCGTTTGGCGCAGATGGCGCGCGCGGCGGGCATGCATTTGGTCATTGCTACGCAGCGGCCGTCCGTGGACGTAATCACAGGTCTTATCAAAGCAAATATCCCGAGCCGAATTTCGTTGAAAGTTTCGTCGCAGATCGACTCGCGCACGATCATTGACGCCGCAGGTGCGGAAAAGCTTTTGGGCAACGGCGATATGCTGTTTTACCCTGTCGGCATAGCAAAGCCCGTCCGCGTGCAGGGCTGCTATCTGTCCGACGGCGAGGTAGAGAAAGTCGTAGACTTTATCAAGGGACAGCAGCAGTCGGCTTATGACGACGAGGTTATGCAGGAGATCGAACGGCAGGCCGCAATGGAGAAGAAGAAAAACGGCGGTGCGGCCGGTGATGGTGAAAAAGAATCTGAGGCCGATGAAATGGTGCCGAAAGCCATCGAAGTCGTCGTAGAGGCACAGATGGCTTCTACAACGCTTTTGCAGCGCAAATTGAAGCTCGGTTATGCACGCGCTGCACGGATCATTGAAAACCTGGAGGAGCGCGGTATCATCGGGCCTTACGAGGGCAGTAAGCCGCGCAAGGTGTTGATTTCCAAGCAGCAGTGGTATGAAATGAACGCGCTTGCGCAAGGCGGCGCGGGTCGGGACTACTCCGAGAATGAAACGCCCGCGCAGGAGCCGGAAACACCCGAAGCACCTTTTTAAGACGGATATAAAAGGGGAGAGAAAGCATGGTAAAACGCAAAACTACACGGGGGCGTAAGCTGCCACGTCTTTTCCTTACCCTTGCCGCAGTGTGTGTACTTTTGGTATCGGCACTGATTTCCTTCTTTCCGCAGTTGGGGCTGCCGAGCTGGGAAGAGATCTTCCGTGCGGCGGGGCTTAATGAAACGGTTTCTGCCCAAGAATATCCGTTTTCTGTGCATTTCATTGACGTGGGGCAGGCAGACTGCAGTTTGATCCTATGCGGGGAAGACGCGGTGCTCATAGACGCGGGCGATGTGGATGCCTACCGCACGATCGATGCATACTTGCAGTCGCAGGGAATCACACAGCTTCAGTATCTGATTTTGACGCATGCACATGCCGACCATATCGGCAGCGCGGATGAGGTGCTGGAGAACTATACAGTCGAAAACGTGATCCTGCCGCGCTATACGGAAAAGAACACGCCGACGACCGCTGTCTATGAAGATCTGCTGTATGCTCTGGACGAAAGCGGGGCAAAGGTTTTTGCCGCGCAGCCGGGCGATGTTTATACGCTGACCGCGTTTTGTTTTACCGTGCTTGCACCGAACCGGGACTACACAGAGCTCAACGATACCTCCGTTGTGATACGTGCGGTTTATGAGAATACAGCATTTTTGTTCCAAGGCGATGCCGAAACGCCGTCGGAAGAGGATATCCTTGAAACCGGGCTCCCTGTGCAGGCGGATGTGATCAAGCTCGGCCATCACGGCTCTAAAACCGCTTCAAGCGAGGAATATTTGCGTGCCGTCATGCCGACGCTTGCCGTGATCCCTTGCGGAGAAGGAAACAGCTATAACCTGCCGAGCACGGAGATCTTAGACCGGCTCGACGCTATGGGTATCGACTATCGGCGCACCGACCGAAACGGTACGATCGTCGTGACGAGCGACGGCGAGCGCGTTGGGGTACAGACGGAGAAATGATATGTGTTATTGGATCGTAGACCGTTTGGAAGGGGAATTGGTCGTACTTGAAACGCCGCAGGGCGGCTTTGTAAGCGTCTCAAAAGCTTCGTTTCAAGATGTATCGGTGCAAGAAGGGGATGCGTGCCGCAAAAACGCGGACGGAAGTTTCTCGGTTTTGACGGATGAGACCGAAAAGCGGCGAAAAAAACTTGCGGCACTTCAGAAAAAAATCTTTGAAAAACGGTAAAAAATGCTTGCATTTAATGCCTTTCAATGCTATAATCCTATACGCAATTCGCACGCGCGGGGATTGCGGCAAAATTGCACGGAATGTGTCTTGCCGTCAAGCTGAACCGTGCGGAGGTACAAATAAGGAGGAAACTTATGTCAGTCGTATCCATGAAACAACTGCTCGAAGCCGGTGTGCATTTCGGGCACCAGACCAGAAGATGGAACCCAAAAATGGCGCCGTACATCTTCACCGAAAGAAACGGGATCTACATCATTGACCTGCAAAAGACGGTCAAAAAGCTGGATGAAGCTTATATGTTCGTCCGCGACGTTGCGGCGAACGGCGACGAGATCCTTTTTGTCGGCACCAAAAAGCAGGCGCAGGAATCCATTAAGGATGAAGCGATACGCTGCGGTATGCCTTATGTCAATGCCAGATGGCTTGGCGGCATGCTGACCAACTTTGTTACGATTAAAAAGAGAATCAAGCGTCTCGCTCAGCTGCAGACCATGCGTGAGGACGGCACGTTCGATCTTCTGCCGAAGAAGGAGGCCGCTAAGCTTGAGCTCGAGATCGAAAAGCTGGAGAAATTCCTCGGCGGTATCACCGAAATGAAAAAGCAGCCTGCCGCGATGTTCATTGTTGACCCGCGCAAGGAGCGCATCGCCGTCGCGGAAGCGCGCAAGCTCGGTATTCCGATCATCGCGATCGTGGACACCAACTGTGATCCCGACGAGATCGACTATGTCATTCCCGGCAATGATGACGCGATCCGTGCCGTGAAGCTGATTTCCGGCGCAATGGCGGACGCAGTGCTTGAGGGCAAGCAGGGTATGCAGGGCGCTGCTGCCGAAGAAGAGGCTACAGCTCCCGAAGCCGCCGAAGAAGCGGAAGAGAAATAAGAAATCAAAACTGCCCGTGCGACTTTTTGTACGGGCAGCTTTACAAAGATTAGAATCGGAGGAATTGATTATGGCATTTACCGCAGCAGATGTCAAGGCGCTTCGTGAAAAGACGGGCGTCGGGATGATGGATTGCAAAAAAGCTTTGACAGAAGCCGACGGCGATATGGACAAGGCTATCGACGTGCTTCGTGAAAAGGGTCTCGCCGCTTCAGCAAAAAAGGCGGGCAGAATTGCCGCAGAAGGCATTGTTTACGCTTATACGGATGCGGACAAGAAGGTCAGCGTGCTTGTTGAAGTGAACTCTGAAACCGACTTCGTCGCAAAGAATGAAAAATTCGTCAACTATGTTGCCGCTGTTGCTAAGACGATTGCAGATTCTAACCCGGCGGATGTGGACGCTTTGCTTGCTACACCGCTTGCTGGAGATACCCGCACGGTTCAGGAGAACCTGCAGGATATGGTGCTTTCCATCGGCGAAAACATGAAGATTCGCCGCTTTGAGCGCGTAGAAGGCATTACGGTTGATTACATTCACGGCGGCGGCACAGTCGGTGTGCTGGTCGTGTTCGATACCGACGATGCGACTGCTGCTAAGGATGCGTTCAAGGTCATGGGCAAGGACGTTGCCATGCAGGTCGCCGCAATGAATCCGTCGTATCTTGACGAGGCGAGCGTACCGGCAGATGTTATAGAGCATGAAAAAGGGATTATGAAAGCGCAGCTTGCCGAGGATCCCAAAATGGCGAACAAGCCTGAACAAGTACTCGCTAAGATCGTTGACGGTAAGATCGGCAAGTTCTATAAGGAAAATTGCCTTCTCGATCAGGCGTTTGTTAAGGATGGCGATATGTCGGTTGCAAAATATGTGGCTTCCGTTGCGAAAGACCTCGGTGCGGATATTAAAGTTACACGTTTTATCCGCTATGCAAAAGGCGAGGGCCTTGAGAAGCGTGAAGACAACTTTGCTGAAGAAGTTGCCGGCATGATGAAATAATGTCCGATTTTCAACAGCACACGCGGCTTGCGTGTGCTGTTTTTTTACGAAAAAAACGGGACCTTTCTACGGTTTTTTTCTTGAATCCCTTGTCTTTCCAGGGACAATCGTCTATAATATTTAAAACGTCTTTCGCATAGTATTTCCGGGGTGATTCTATGCGGAAAAAGGCGCATTTGCAAATGGCGGCGTCCGTTTTGCTGCTGCTCATCTGTTTTTCTTATTTTCTGTATTCTTTTCATTTTTCACTCGCCGTTTCCTCCGATTCCGCTGACGCTGCACAGGATGTCACGGTTCTTATTGACGCCGGACACGGCGGTGTGGACGGCGGTGCGGCAGCGGGCGACGGTACGGAAGAAAAGCATATCAATTTGCAGATTGCCCGGCTTTTAGAGCAGCAGCTCGGTGCGATGGGCATCCGAACCGCTATGACGCGTACTTCTGATGTTTCTATTCATGACAGCAGCGCGCAGACGATCCGCGAAAAAAAGGTATCGGATATCCACAACCGCATGCAGCTTATGGAGGAAACGGAAAACTGCATCTTTGTGAGCATTCATCAAAATAAGTATTCAGACAGCGCATTATCCGGTACGCAGGTTTTTTATTCCCCGAACACCACGGCAAGCGCACAGCTTGCACAAACGATTCAAGACAGTGTCCAAACGCTTTTACAGCCTGAAAATTCGCGTGAGATCGAAAAATCCGGCAGCTCCATCTATTTGCTGTACTATGCGCAAAAACCTGCGGTGCTTGTAGAATGTGGTTTCCTGTCAAATGCGGAAGATTTAAGAAAACTGAAAGATGAGACCTATCAAAAGCAATTGGCATTTTGCATTGCTGCGGGCATTTTGGAATATTTGAACACATAGCAGAGGAATCAATATGGCATCAACTGCAAAAACCGTATATGTATGCTCGGCCTGCGGGTATGAGTCTTCCAAATGGTACGGGCAGTGTCCCGGATGCCGTGCATGGAACACGCTCGAGGAAGAGCTGCGCGCGCCGGTCACGCCGACAGCCAAACGACGCGCTGCAGCCGGGAACATGAACCGCAGCACAGTACAAAAGCTCTCAGAGATCACAGCGGATACGGAGCACCGTTTTGACACAGGGCTTCGGGAACTTAACCGTGTGCTTGGCGGCGGACTTGTAAAAGGCTCTTTGGTTCTGCTGAGCGGTGACCCGGGCATCGGCAAATCCACGCTGCTTTTGCAGATCTGTGAGCATTTGGGAAAGGGAATGCGCGTGCTGTATGTGTCGGGCGAGGAATCGGCGCACCAGCTGAAACTGCGTGCGGCGCGGCTCGGCGTTTCCACGGACAACCTCTCACTGCTCTGTGAGACGGACGCGCAGTATATCTGTGAAGTCCTTGCTTCCGAAAAACCGGACATCGTCATGGTGGACTCTATTCAAACGATGAATATCCCGGAGCTGAATTCTTCATTCGGCAGTGTAACGCAGGTGCGCGAAACGACCAATCTTTTTATGCGCACGGCAAAAACGCTCAATATCCCGATCGTTATTGTCGGACACGTCAATAAGGACGGCAATATCGCAGGACCTAAGGTGCTGGAGCATATCGTTGACGCAGTTCTGTATTTTGAAGGGGATCGCAACCTGTCTTACCGCATTTTGCGTGCTGTAAAGAACCGCTATGGTTCAACCAATGAGATCGGCGTATTTGAAATGCAGGATAAGGGGCTTGTAGAAGTCGAAAACCCGTCAATGATGCTGCTGTCGGGCCGTCCGAAAAATGTGTCGGGCTCGTGCGTGGCGTGTATCATGGAAGGCTCGCGGCCCATCATGGCAGAGGTGCAAAGCCTTGTGACGCCGACCGGCTTCGGTACGCCGCGACGTATGGCGACAGGCGTAGATTACGGTCGCGTTGCGATGCTGCTCGCAGTGCTCGAAAAGCGCGCCGGATATTTTGTGGGCAATATGGACTGCTATGTGAACGTCGTCGGCGGTTTGAAGATCGACGAACCCGCCTGTGACCTTTCTGTGGCGCTTGCCGTGGTTTCGGGATTAAAGGATGTTCCCGTACCGGAGGACGTGCTTGCGTTCGGCGAGATCGGTTTGGGCGGCGAGATCCGTGCGGTTACTGCCTGTGAACAGCGTATTCGTGAAGCGGAAAAGCTGGGGTTCCAAAAGTGCGTCGTACCTAAATATAATCTCGTTAAGATCAAAAAATCTCTGCGGGCGAACATTGAGGTCATCGGCGTAAGCAATATTCGTCAAGCATTTGAAGCAATCATTTAAGCGGACAAGCTACCGGGAGGAAGTCTATGCGCAAAACAAAATGGAGCAATTTCACCGGCGCGGTGCTTGGCAGTACGACTTTGCTTGTTACGGCCTCCGCAGCGCGCCACATGCAGAAAAAATACGGCGAAAAGTACACTGCTTTTCGCGCAGACCTGTCGCATATGGCGGAATATGCCTTTGAAAGGCTTGTTCTGAACAACCCGAAAGTTGTCGAATTTCTCTCTCCGTATTTTGCGGAGGAGAGCGATCATAAAAGTATGGAGGAAACAACATGAAAGATTTTAAAGGCGTTTACGCTGCATTGATGACGCCGTTTCACGAGGATGGCAGCTTGGATAAGGAAGGTCTTGTGCGCCTTGCCGAGCACTGCATCGGCTCAGGGCTGACGGGACTTTATGTCGGCGGCAGCACGGGCGAAGGCTTTTTGCTGACGGAAGAGGAGCGTATGGAAGTGTTCCGCATTGTCGGCAAGGCGATGCAGGGCAAGTGCAATCTGTTTGCCCACGTCGGCGCTATTTCCACAGACAGCGCTATTCGTATGGCAAAAGTAGCGGAGGACAGCGGCTTTGACGCTGTCAGCGCGGTTGCGCCGTTTTATTATTCGTTCCCGCTCGAGGCGATCCAGACGTATTACGGGGATATTATGCATGCGACCTCGCTGCCCATGCTGATGTATAACTTCCCGAACGCGGGCGGCTTTAACGGGATGCTTGACGTGGTGAATTCCTTTATCCACGACGATAAGCTGCTCGGCATCAAGCACACCTCGCAAAACCTCTTTGAGCTGGAGCAGTTCAAGCATCTGGAGCGCGAGTTGTTCGTGTTTAACGGTTTTGACGAAATGCTTGTCGCAGGGCTTTCCATGGGTGCGGACGGCGGCATCGGCAGCACCTATAACTTTATGCCCGGCATTATTCTCGATATTTACAACAATTTTGTCAAAGGCGACATTCAGGCGGCGCAGGCGGCGCAGGAAAAGGCCGACGAGATCATTACGGCGATCATCCCGTACGGCACGTTCCAAATGGAAAAAGAGATCCTCAACGATCTCGGCATCCATGTCGGCGGCTGCAGAAAGCCGTTCCTGCCGCTGAGCGCGGAGGGCAAGAAAAAGGCAAAGGAAATTGCCGACAGACTCACAAGCGGGGTGTAAGTTTTGGCACACATCAAACAGGGCAGTCTGATCATCAGCTGCCAAGCTGTAAAAGGGGAGCCGCTTTACGGGTATAACATCATGCACCTGATGGCGAAGGCAGCAAAAGAAGGCGGCGCAGACGGCATCCGCTGCAACTATGTTTCGGACATCAACAGCATCAAAGCGGAAGTCGATTTGCCGACGATCGGCATTGTTAAAGCCGAATATCCCGACAGCGAGGTCTATATCACGCCGACGTTAAAGGAAGTTAAGGCGTTGCTTTCCGAAACGGATACGGAGGTCGTCGCGCTCGACGCAACGCGCCGCAGCAGGCCGAACGGGGAGAAGTTGGAGGATCTGGTGCGCTATATCCGTGCAAACAAGCCGCAGGTAGAGATCATGGCGGATATTGCGGACATGGAGGATGCAAAGTACGCGGATTCCCTCGGATTTGACTATATCGGCTGCACACTGCGCAGCTACACTGCTGCTACAAAGGGCATTTCTATCCCGGATTACGACTTTATTGCACAGCTTGTGCAAACCGTTCATGCGCATGTCATTGCGGAGGGCGGCATTTGGGAAGTCGGGCAGCTTCAAAAGGTTTGGGAAGCAAAGCCCTATGCCGTTGTGATCGGTTCTGCAGTCACACGCCCGCGGGATATTACCGCGCGCTTTCGCCGCGTGACGAATGCTTGCCTTGCTGACGAAGTCAAATAAGCAATACAGGAGCAGTATTCGTATTTTATGATTCAAACCGTTTTGTTTGATTTAGACGGCACCTTGCTGCCAATGGACCAAAAGACTTTTGTATATGCGTATTTCAAGGGGTTAGGTGAAAAGCTGCTGCCCTATGAATTTGAACCGAAGGCACTGGAGGAGGGCTTGTGGAAAGCCGTAGGTGCTGAGATCAAAAATGATGGCAGCTGTACCAATGAAGCCGCCTTTTGGCGTGTTTTCACCGAAATTTTTGGCGAGCGAATCGTAAAGCTCAAGCCCGTTTTAGAAGATTACTACAAAAACGAGTTCCAAGACGTCGCAAAGGCGTGCGGCTTCTCTCCATATGCAAAAGAGATCATTGATCTTGTAAAGCAAAAGGGGATGACGGCTGTGCTTGCGACCAATCCCGTTTTCCCGCGTGTTGCAACGGAAAGCCGTATCCGCTGGGCAGGGCTTGATCCCAAGGATTTTGCATTGTACACCACCTATGAAAACGCCTGCTTTTGCAAACCGAACCCGAAATACTACCTTGAAATCCTCGAAAAACTTGGTTGTCAGCCGTCGGAATGCTTAATGGTCGGCAACGATGTGGATGAGGATATGGTAGCTGAGTCGCTCGGCATGCGGGTCTTTCTGCTGTCCGATTGTCTGATCAACCGCAGCCAAAAGGATATTTCATTTTTCCCGAACGGCGGTTTTGCCGAGCTGCAATGCTTTTTGGACGATTTATGTGCCAACCCGCTGTCCAAAGGCACTGAAAACTAAATGTTATGTAATAATGATCCCCCGGCAAAGCCGGAGGATCATTATTTAACTTATAGCTTGAAGCAAGGATTTTTCTATTTCAACACTTCATTCCATTCATCTTTTCCCGTTCCTTCTTCAGAAAAAAAGTGCTCAGAAAGGTTTTCATTTAAGAACACTTGAAATGTCATCGGCATACCGTCTGCCAAAGGCAATTCCAAAAAGCTCTTCAGCGGCGTCCAAAATACTTGTCCTTCCTCAGACGAGCGCAACGATCCCGAAAAAGTATCTGTTTTATAAAGCAGAATCATGTATCGTGTGCCGTCTTGCATCGTCCAATCTTTGATGCCGCACATTTGCAGGTTTGAAACCGTCAAACCCGTTTTCTCGAAAACCTCGCGAATCATCGCGTCCGTAAAAGATTCGCCGTATTCCACATGCCCGCCGGGGAAGGTGATGCCCGGCCAATCGGGATTCAACCGATCTTCTACAAGCATATTGCCTTTACCGTCCGAGATCATGCACATATTCGTAAAAAGTACGCGCTCCGTTTTGCTCATGGTTTTGCCTCCAAACGCTTGTGAAGCTCATATAAAGCCGTTCGATTGGAATCCCAGGAAAGTCTTTCGCACGCTGCTTCATAGGACAGCCAGGCATAATCATCATGTTCTTCGGACAGATGAATATCTGCATCACATAAAAATCCAAAAGCGTACTCCGGCACAACATAAGTATCAGCCGGCCAGTTTCTCAAGTATTTTTCTGCAAATACGTTCGTCGGTATGCTGCAAACCGATTTCAACGGCAATAATTTGACGTCTTCTATGCTGCATTCCTCACAAATCTCCCGCACAGCGGCGTCGGCAGGGGATTCGTCATCCTCACCGCCGCCCGAAACAAATTGCCATTGATCGCAGTCGGCACGGTGGAAGACACAGTAAAGCCGATGTGCATGATCAAATCGGTAAGGTATAGCAAGAATCTGAAACGGAGCGCGCATTTGTGATCATTCCTTGCAGCAATTTTTTGACAAAACCAAAAGGGGAGAAAACTTTCTATAAATTTCATGTTAGAATGCGCGTTATGAACAGCTTATGCGTTCAATTTGTGAATTAAGCAAAATTTCCTCGTTCTTTATGGCGTTCGTGATCCTGTTGTCAAAAAACATCGAAACCATAAATCGCAATATCGCGGCAGCGATCCGGTGTTTTATTGAATTTGAATTATGCTTCAACGCATGCAAAGAGTCGTGTTTAATATTAGAATTGTATTTTGTCTACTTAACAAACTGGAATTGCAGTATTAGATAATATATTTATCCAGTCGTGCAATCCACTCATTTGAGTGCAGTAATGCGTCCTCACAATGTCCTTTTCCTTTTGAACAAATAGTTATGGAATTTTTATAATTTTTCTTGATATATTTTGCTACGTTTCTAAAAACAAATTCATTTATCTTTCCACCATAAAAATAAATAATCTGTGTATTGGGTGTATCAACATCTGAGGGAAGTTTGAATTGTCCAACTGCATATAAATAATTTTTTATGGTTTCATCTGATATATTATCCAACAGTTCTAAAAACACATCCAGCATATTTTCTGTTACCATTGAATTTATTGCGTTTCGTACCACTTTTTGATTTCGTTCTCTTGCTTTTTTTGTTATAGACAAGTACTGCTTTATAAGCATTTGAGTCATATATTCTCCAAATGGTAAAAGTGGTGAACTTTCTAAAATAACCTTTTCAAAGGTAAGCCTTTTGTTTTTCCATAAATACGATGCTAAAACTCCACCCATGCTCATTCCATAAATTGCGTATATATGGTTAATAGATTTTGATATACAATAATTTTCTATCTCTTTTGCAGTATCATCAAAGGAATTGAACTCGGACTTTTCCTGCACGTCATGTCCCGGCAAAATTGGCACAAGAATATGATAGTTCTCTTTATAATGCTCTATATAATCAATCCATATTTGATATGGACTTTCAAAACCATGAACAAGCATTATTGTTGGATTATTTGTATTGCCATATTCCAAAATACGCATTTTAAGCCCCCGCTTTGCTTACACAAATTCCGATTTATCTATCAAATCCTCAAGAACCATTGATTTTTCAAGGCTTCACGCCTGTTTTTCATTCAAACCTTATCTGTTTGCCCTTGTTTTTGCCCTTACGAGCCGAAACAAGGGCAACTTTTTATTCCCCGCCGACCACCTTATCCAGCAGCCTTGCGGAAGTGCGCTTCGCTTCCCTTGTAGAGTGAGCGTAGATGTTCATTGTGGTACTGACATCGGAGTGTCCGAGAAGTTCCTGCACATCTTTCGGCTTTGCGCCGCCGGAAAGCAGATTGCTTGTGTAGGTGTGACGGAGCGTGTGGAAATGGAAATCTTCAAGCCCTTTCACTTTCTTCTTTGCCGCCCTGCACATAATCCCTACCGTACTCGGCGCTTCATACGCCCCGTCTGCTCTCAGGCAGACAAAGGAGATTTCCTTGTAATCCTCCGGGACTTCCTCTGTCCTTTGCAGGCTGTAAACCTCATAATAGGTGCGCCCTTTTTCCTTTACTTCTTTGTAGTAGTTCAGGTGATAAAACTCCCCGTAGCGGAAACGGTTTTTGCGCTGTTCTGTTCTCGCCGCCCGCAGGATTGCCGCCAGCGTGTCGCAGAAATCAACGGTGCGGACTTTGCTCCGTTTTGTCGTTCCCACTTCGGTTGTGTGCCTTGTTCCGTTATAGCGCATGCTTCGGCGTACCGTGAGATATTGTTCCTCAAGGTTAATATCCTGCCAAGTCAAGCCGCATACTTCCCCGATACGAAGCCCCGTGTAGTACGCTATCTGCACAGGCAGCAAGGCGGGATTATCTTTTGCCTTGAGAAATTCCTCCAGCTTTTGGAACTGTTCATGGGTGATAGTAGGAATACTGGAAGTATCTTCCTCACTGTCCGAGAAAATATCCGTTTCCTGCTTCCTGCCCCTCAGCTTCACATACTGCATAGGGTTAAAGGTAATCAGTTTTTTCGGGAAAACCGCAAAGCGGAAGGAATTTTGCAACACCGCCGAGAACAGGAGCATATATCCTTTGCTCATGGGCTTTGAAGTTGTCCCGTCCGGGTTTGTCCCACCGTAGCTCAGAAAATCAATGAACGCCTGCAAATGGTCGGCGGTCACGGTTTTCAGCTTGCGTTTGCCAATGGGATATTGCTTGATACGGTTGACCGTTCCCTGATAGGACATGACCGTCCCGTTGCTTAAGTTGCCGGGTTTCAGTTCTTCCTCTACCCACATATCCAGCATATCGCCTACCGTGATGTTTTCCGCTTTCCCGACAAACTGCTTTTCCTCATAGTCCGCTATCGCTTTGCGGAGCATGGCTTCTGTTTCCGCCTTGCTCTCTGTGCCTGCAAACTCTTTCTGCACTTTTCTGCCGCTTTCATCTTCAATATAAAAGCGTCCGTACCACTTTTTGCCTTTCTTTCTTACAGAACCTTTTGCCATAGATAAAAAACTCCTTTCTATCCGTGGCAATCGGGACTGTGACATATGGTGTGCGTAAAGTAATTGTGTCACTTCCGCCAGTGAAAGTCAACTGGCGTCTTTACTTGTCAAGGTGCCACGGAATTTTCTTTTTCGGAAAGCCTTTCTTCGGCTTCCTCCACTATCCCGAAAAGTGCGCCCATCGACATTCTTGTGCGCCCCTCATCGTGGATATGTAAAATCCCGTCTAAAAACCGTTTCATATCCTCAATCGGTACTTCCATCTTCTTGCGGTATACCTGTTCCATGATTGCCCCGGACTCTATGGCGTACCGTCCAAGAGACTCTTTCAGCCCTTTGTCCTCCGCCACACGGTCAACTTCCTCCATAGCATCAGCAAAGTAGCAGGTCATAACCGTATACAGGTCAACCATCTTGCCGAGAAATGTCGTGAGAAGCTGCTGGTGCGGCTCGCCCTTTACTGTATAGGAAACTGTGTCCAGATATTTCCTGATGTGTTCCTCAATATC